>Ga0075668_151_pt1 | contig 1319 bp, 2 predicted proteins | sample RifGroA2_FD_68412 | JGI IMG/M metagenome (GOLD analysis project Ga0075668, IMG submission 68412) | Microgenomates (Roizmanbacteria) bacterium GW2011_GWA2_35_19 | reverse complement strand
TAAAGGAATTTTTTTCAACTCTTTGTTTCTGACAAAAAGCTTGATCTTCGCCCCGTAAGAATAGAGTATTTCCACCAAATGACTACCAATAAACCCATCACCTCCAGTGACTACCACTTTTTTATCTTTCCAAAAATTTTTCATAATATTTCTCTTGAATTATATCATTTTTACCTCTTTCAAATTAACTGACTTATCAACAATTAATTTGAAAGCCCGTCCTTTTTCCAGGTAGTCTGATTTGACCAATTTATTCATAGGTGGAATAAATTTTGTGTAAGAATGAGTAAGTTTATACAAAAGAAATCTAATTGGATCTCCATGACTTACTATGGCTATTACATTACATTTAGAATTATCAACAATAGTTTTAAAAGCATCAGTCATTCGTTTTACAATATGAGATCTACTCTCATTTCCTAATCGAGTATATTTCTGACCATATTCGTCATTTCCTGATTGATGAATTGTCTTTCTTAACTTAAGATTTTGACCAACCAAAGCTGGGATATATACATCGATTAGATCTTGATTAATTGAAATATCAGGGTGAGATTTAAGATCGCGGCTTAATATCTTAGAAGTATCCAAAGCTCTCTTCAAGGGACTAGTGTAAATCCGCTCAATTCTATCACCGATAGTGTTTATTTTTTTGGCCAAATCAACTATTTGATTTTTCCCCTCAGTGCTCAAAAGAAGGTCAAGTGATCGACCGTAAAAGATTTTCTTAGGATTATCTATTTGGCCGTGCCTTATAAGATAAATAATCATATTTATTTTGAGAAGATGGAGATCAATTCTGAGATTTCTTCATCAGTCATTTCTGGATTATTACCGAAATATAAACCTTGCTCGTTTATAAGCTTAGCATTAGGATAATCCAATTTTTTAAACTCAGACACATATTTTTTAAAGAATGGTTGACTGGTCATATTTCCACCGACTATTGGTCTAATCTCTACCTGAAGCTCACACTTTACGATCAATTCATCACGTATTTCTTTTGATTTGCATATGATAGGAAAAGCAAAATTAGATAAAAGATCTATATGATTGTATTTAATCGGGTAATATTTTTTAACATTTCCATATATCAAGGGGGCTAATTTCATAAAATTTGACTCCCTTTTCGATATTATTTCATCGATAAATTGAAGTTGATAGTTTCCAATGAATCCATTTATTTCAGTCGGTCGAAGATTGTATCCGAGATCATAAAAAGTATAGCGAGAATAAAAGGTCGATTCTGTCTTATGTTGTTTTCTTAATACAATTTGCTTTTCGGGTGGTAGATTACGATCCCATCCATGAGCTCTTAC
>Ga0075668_152_pt1 | contig 7292 bp, 8 predicted proteins | sample RifGroA2_FD_68412 | JGI IMG/M metagenome (GOLD analysis project Ga0075668, IMG submission 68412) | Microgenomates (Roizmanbacteria) bacterium GW2011_GWA2_35_19 | reverse complement strand
TTTGGATGCCTTATTCAATATATTTATTAAAAAAGTTGGCGCAGAGTCAGATATAAAACTCGGCTTTGTATTTAATTCCGTTTACGGTAAATCAATCGCGCTTTCATCAAAAAATGAGGAAACTATGAAACTGGCATTAAAGCAGGGCTTCAAATTGGTGGTCAAAAAAGACCCCGATCGCGGATTCGTCCGCATTAAGACTCTCCCTGATAAGCAATTAGATTTAAAGCCATTATATTTAAAAATCCTGAAAGTTGATAAAGGCGCCACCTGGTTTTTGCACGTTTCCGGAAATATGCTTCTAAATTCTTCATCAAGAAATCCACATTTTATTCCCTCATCATTACCAATAAGCAAACTCATTGAAATTATTAAAAGCATTTAATACAATTAAAATACGAGTTGTATGAGTGATTGATAATACTGCGGATTATGTTTTTTTGTTTGAAGACATTTATTCGCATATTCGTGTCATTCGTATTACTAAATACAAATCATTCGTATCTCATTAGAGAGGAGGCGTCAAATATATTATGGTTGTTATTACAAAACGAAAGGGTGAATCAAAAGATAGTTTTTTCCGTAAATTTACAAAGGCATTTATTGAGGAAGACATTGTCACAACCTTGAGAAAAAAGATGTTTTATCGAAAGCCTTCACTCGTCCGCAAGGAGGAAGAGAAAGAAAAAATAAAAAATCGATATAAAAAATTCCGAACAAGACGAATATGATCAATTTGGTTTGCTCCTCTCGCTATCGTATCAATCGCTCTATTTTGAAGTCTAAAACTCAAGATTTATTATCAAAAGCGGATGTCGCTCCTGAGAAGATTTTAAATCTTGTTTTTGTGGGTAAGACAAAGATGAAATCGCTTGCCCTTCTTTATAAAAAAGAAAATATTGCTTTGCCGGTTTTATCTTTTTCATACAGAAATGATGTCCTCGATGGCGAAAAATTACTTGGAGAGGTCATCATCTGTTATCCACAAGCAGTTCTTTTGGCTGCCGAGCGTAACCGTAAAGTTGACGAAACACTATTATCACTAATTAAACATGGAATAGAGAACCTACTGAAGTAAATCATAAATAACCAATGTCAAATCCACAATTGAATTACAAATAATAAATCACAAATATTTAAAACATTTAATATTTGTTATTTGATGTTCAATTGTTATTTGAATTTTGTCATTTGACATTTTTAATCAAAGATATGTTTTACCTAAAGTATCGCCCCAAAACAATCGAAGAAATAGATAATTCAAGAGTTAAAGATATATTAAAAAAAATTCTTGAAGGAGCGTCTATTCCTCATGCCATCCTTCTCGTCGGCCAAAAAGGGACAGGGAAGACATCGACCGCAAGAATTATTGCAAAATCTTTAAACTGTCTAGATAATAAATATTCAGAAAAAAATAATAATTTTGAGCCATGCAATAAATGTAAAAACTGTTTATCAATTGTTCGCTCATCTTTTACCGATGTTGTTGAAATGGACGCAGCCTCAAATCGGGGAATCGACGAAATTAAAAGCCTAATTAAAGAGACATCTTTTCTTCCAATGTCAGGACGAATGAGAATTTTCATTATTGATGAAGCGCACATGATTACGCCTGACGGCTTTAACGCTCTACTTAAAACTCTCGAGGAGCCACCTAAATCAGCCGTGTTTATTCTTGCGACTACCAATCTAGAAAAGTTGCCTCAGACAATAGTCTCAAGATGCGTCAAAGTAAATTTTGGAAAAGCCAGCCAAACGGATATTATTTTGATGTTAAAAAGAATTTCCGCATCCGAGAAGGCGAATTTTAATGATCAGATTTTGAAAGTTATCGCAAGACATAGCGAATCCTCTTTTCGCGACGCTGCAAAAATCCTTGAAGAAATCATCACTCAAAAACTTAATTCGCTTGAATCAATAGAAAATTTTTTTGGTCTAAAAGGTAAGGGTAATTTATTACAAATAATGGCAACTAAAGATGTGACTTCGGCATTTACTTGGGTTGCTGAGTTTGGAGAATCAGGTGGAAATTTTAAGAATTTAATTGAAGACATGTTAGAATCATTAAGGCTTGAGTTATTGAAAAAAAAGGGAGTTGTAATTGAGGGCTCTGAAAATTTATCATTTGATACAAAGCAGTTGACTCACCTTATAAAACTACTAATGGAAGCTTATCCTATAAAAATAAATTTCTTTAAGGACCTTTAGACTTTATAGACTTTTGACTAATATTTATGTTTAATCCATTATCAGGACTCGGAGATTTACAAAAATTACAGCAACAGGCACAGAAAATGCAAGCGGCTCTTCAACAAGAACAGGTTGAAGTCGAGAAAAATGGTGTCAAAGTCATCGTTCGCGGTGACCAGGTTATTGAGTCGATTGAAGTTGATGGGATTACTGAGAACCGAATCGCTGAGACAGTTAACGAAGCAATTAAGAAAACTCAGGAGCTCGCAGCCCGCAAGTTAATTGAAATATCAAGTCAACAACAGGGACAATAATTTTTAAATTTTAATCATTTAAGTGCTAAAGTTATTCACTGGTTCTGCTAACCCCAATCTTTCACGAGAAGTATCTGAATTACTTAAAATACCACTAAGTAAATCCGAAGTCATCCGTTATGATAATTCAGAAATTAAAGTAACTATTGAAGAGAAAGTTAAAGACAAGGATTGTATTATTATTCAACCGACTTCAAATCCGACTGACACCCATTTGATGGAGCTTTTTTTCTTCGCTGACGCTTTAAAAAGGATGGAGGCAAAGAAAATTATCGGGATAATCCCATACTTTGGCTATGCTCGTCAAAATCGAGAGCACAGGCCCGGTGAAGTTGTATCAGTAAATGTGATTATTCGATTTCTTGAAGTCATTAGTTTCTCTCAAGTATTTACAATAAGCCTCCATGATGAAGGTACCGAAGGGATCTTCTCAATTCCGTTTAAAAATCTTTCCGCTTTTGCTGTACTTGGCCGCGAAGTAGCCCACTACCTAAATCATCATAAAAATACCGATGAAGTCGCGATTGTGTCCCCTGACCAAGGCGGGGTCGAAAGAGCCCAGGTATTTGCCGAAAACTTTTTCCATAGTAGCAATGTTGACATTGCAGTGATCGAAAAACGAAGAAATCAAAATGTCGCCCATCAATCAAAGGCTTTAAATTTATATGGTGAAGTAAAAGATAAAACATGTGTCATAATTGACGATATTATTACATCAGGCGGGACGCTTGTCCACGCCGCCGAATTTTGTCTTAAGAGGGGAGCGAAGCGGGTCTTAGCATGCATAGTACATCATGATTTTTCGCCTAATGCTCAGGAGATTTTGTCAAAAAGCCCGATAGAAAAAATATTTATGAGTAATTCAATTGCACTAAAACCTGAGCAAAATTTCCCCCAACTTAAAGAAGTATCACTCGCCCCACTAATCGTTGAGGAAATAAAAAACCTCCTCTAGATTTAAAACTTGTTTTAGTCACCCTCAGGGTGACCAGGCACGAAATCCTCAGACACCCTCAGGGTGTCTTAAGTGTCTTAATTTTAAAACTTATTCCTTCCGTCGATTGCTTTTTTCAAAGTCATGTAGTCAGCATATTCAAGATTCCCACCAATCGGCATCCCATACGCCAGCCTAGTAATTTTGACGTTTGAGTTTTGCTTGTCCGCCGAAGCCTTGGCGAAGGTGGAATCTTTGATTTTTTCTTTGATGTACATCGCTGTCGCTTCTCCCTCCATATCAGGATTCGTCGCCAAAATTATCTCCTTTATTTTTGAGTTTTGAGCTTTGAGTTTTGAGATTAGTTCACTTATCTTTATGTCGTCAGGTCCGATGTGATTCATAGGGTCAATCTTGCCATGAAGGACATGATAAATCCCGTTATATATATTTCCTGTTTCAAATGAAAGTAAGTCAAGGACCGTTTCAACTACTGTAATTAAAGATTTATCACGATTTTGATCCATGCAAATTGGACACAGTGTGTCTTCTGTTAAGTTATAACATTCTTTGCAGAATTTTGTTTTTTCTTTAAGAGTTGATATGCTTTCGGCAAATTCTTTTAAATCCGAATCGGGCAACCTTAAAAAATAAAAGGCGAGCCTATTAGCCGTTTTTTCACCAATTCCTGGCAATCTTTCAAGAAAAAGCGAAATCTTCTTTAGACTATTTGGTAAAGAATTCATAGTTGTATCGCCTCAACCACAATTAGTGGTCGTCTGCCTCTTTCCTTGTAGAAAAAATTTTCTAAACCATTAATTATTGATCTCTTAATTTTATTTGTGTCGCCTAACACTCCACCCTTTGGTTTCATTAAGCTCTCTATTATTTTAATTCCACCCTGATATAGCCTTTCTTCTTCTTTTTCAAATACAAAGCCGCGGGATGCAATTTTAGGTTGCATTGTCAGTAGTCCTTGACTATTGACGATTAAAAATACAAATACAATTCCTTCAGAAGATATTGTTTTTCGATCACGAAGGACGGCATTCCCAATGTCTCCAACTCCGTATGCATCTACGTATATATTTTTTGTTTCAATCGTAGGCCCAAGTGTCACCCGATCCTTTGAAAACCAAATTGTCTCGCCTTCCCTGATCATATATACCTTATTAGCATCATATCCAAGTTCGACGGCCATTTTCTGATACTGTCTCTGGTGACGAATTGTCCCTCCAATTGGGATATGGAGTTGGTCAGCAATGTCTGAGTAGACGACATCAGCTCCCTGTGATACCAAGTCTTCAATCACTGAATATACTTCATTTTCATTTCCTGGGATCGGGTCTGAAGAAAAAATAATCTTGTCACCAGGATATATTTTTGTATTTGGATTTTGATGGTCGGCCAACTTTGAAAGGGCTGATCCATATTGACCTTGGCTACCAGCTACTATAAGGCAGACTTTATTGGGTGGAATTTTTGATAACTCATCTTCTTTTGCAAATAAACTTTCTGGAATTGGTAAATATCCAATTTCGGCCGCTAGCTTTGTATTTTCTCTCATTGATCTACCTAAGAAGCAAATCTTCCGGTTAAATTTAATTGCCGCCTCGACACATTGTCTAATACGAGAAATATTTGAAGAAAAAGTCGTCATTATAAATTTACCTTTGGTCTTTCTCATCTCGTCCTCAAAAGTGGCCCCAACTATCGACTCAGAGAGAGTAAGGCCTGGGCGCTCGACACCAAGACAATCAGAAAGTAAACATAAAACACCGTCATTTCCGGCCTTTGTAATTTTATAAAAATCTGGAGGCGATCCATACGGAGGAGTTAAATCCAATTTGAAATCAGGTCCATGATAAAAAGTCCCAACCGGAGATTTTATGAGGATATGAGTAGTGTCCGGTATCGAGTGAGTTACTTTTATAAAACTCACTTTAAAATCTCCTAAGATATATTCTTTATCAAAGTCGACTCGATCAACAGTTGCTCTAATCTGATGCTCCTTAAATTTATTTTCCAAAAATATCGAAGTTAATTTACTACCGATTATTTTAGGTTTACCTAGGTCGTTATAGTGAAAGGGGAGAGCGGAAATATGATCTTCATGACCATGTGAAAGTAATACGGCCCGGATTTTGCTTATCTTATCCCTTAAATAACTGATGTCAGGGATTACAAAATCAACTCCTAATTCTTTTTCCTGGGGAAACCCGATTCCACAATCAACAATTAATATATCTTGCAAAACATAGTCATCAGAATTTATATACTCAGATTTGACATTTGAGCTTTGAGCTTTGACATATAATTCGTAAAGGTACATGTTTTTCGTAACTCCAACAATTCCCCCAAGTGGAATAAACCGTACTTTATAGCTATTCATACATTTAAGACAAATATGTTAATGTTTTTGATTTTTAAGGTGTGTTTTTGATCTTTGATTTTTGATCTTTGATATGAATCTCATTATATCAGTTGATATACTTTAATAGTAATGAAACCAACAAAAAAAATGATCATGTCTAAATTAATGGACGTTCTTGATCCTGAAATAAATATTTCAATCGTTGACTTGGGGTTAATTTATGACGTAAAAATTAATGCGCAAATAATTACAATTGTTATGACATTAACGACAATTGGTTGCCCTTTGATTTCCTTAATTGAAAAAGATATTAAAATAAAAGTCGGCGAACTAGGTATTTCCGAAAAAGATATTATTATCGACCTGACATTTGATCCACCATGGTCAATGGAAAAAATGTCTGAAAAAGGAAAAGCAATTCTCGGTATTATTTAGTCCATAAAGTCGAAAGTTCATAAAGTCCATAAAGAAAATGACTTTAAAGACTTTATAGACTTTATAGACTTTATAGACTTTATAGACTTGTATGGCAAAAGGACAACTATTAGAAGATACATTCGAAAAGCTGGTTGAGCTAGGCCAGTCGACTGCAAAAAACACTGTTAAATCAGTCGTCTCAACTTTAAATCCTTTTTCATCTTCCTCAAAAGCGGAAGTCGGTAAAAGTGCTCAATTTGAGAAGGCGACCGGAAAAAATCCAGAACTTTCAAAAAACAAAAACCACACTCCAGTTGACTTTGAAAAATTAAAAAAGGAAAAGAAAAGGCAAGAGGTACTTGCCGAGCAGGATAAAAAAAGAAAAGAGGAGGAAAAAAGAAAGCAGCAGGCGTACTCGAATGTCCCACGAGGTAAGGCCAGGAGAAGTATTTTTTCGCAAAAAAAAGCAGCTGGGCAACAACACGCAGAGACCAAACCTGCTACAGGTAAACAATGATAAATAAACAAATACTACAAATAATCAAATAAACAAATATTTGTATATTTGTCGGATTTGATTATTTAATCATTCAAATAATTGATATAATAACTTTTAATCGGGATGTAGCTCAGATGGCTAGAGTGCGGCGTTCGGAACGCCGAGGTCGTGAGTTCAAGTCTCACCATCCCGACTTTAGAAATTCTTTCCGATCAATCAGCTGGCGGAGAGGAACTAGAATTTCTTAAGTCCTCCAACAAGCGCTCCACGAGCCTTGTACGAATAGTACTGAAAAGGCAAGTGGTAAGTTGTGGAGGACAAAGTGATATGAAAAATAAATTAATTCAATTATTTACTTTCCATTTTTTTAATGATGGATTTTTAGCAAGTATCATTCTTTTTTTACCATTCATCAAGCAAAATTTAAATTTGAATCTCACTCAAGTCGGTTTTTTAACATCAATTTTATCTTTATCAGGCATAGTATTAGCACTTCCTGCCGGACATTTTGGTCATAAAATCGGGGCACTAAAGTTTCTTTCTTTCGCTCTTTTTTTCTATGCG
>Ga0075668_134_pt1 | contig 7735 bp, 9 predicted proteins | sample RifGroA2_FD_68412 | JGI IMG/M metagenome (GOLD analysis project Ga0075668, IMG submission 68412) | Microgenomates (Roizmanbacteria) bacterium GW2011_GWA2_35_19 | reverse complement strand
GCTCATATCTCTTGCCGTCACTACACAATAATTTTGTGAAATTATAATTGCCAACAATCTCCCTTTATTTGTTGTTCCTAAAATTTTTATTCTTCTTAAATATGACAAACTAACTAATTTTTTATTTAAATAAGCCTCGTTTACTTCTTTAACCCTAACACTGTGTTTTTTAATATGATCTCTATTTATATCGTCCCAAATTAGTCTTTTCATATTGTAATACAAAGTAATACATGATGTCAAGTTTAAGTAACTTTATTAAACTTTATAAACCTTATGGACTATATGCTACAAAAACCTTATTTGGAAAGTTAGAAAAGCATAATATTAACGAAGTACAATTAAATATTCTTTAATTCTGCCGAAGCTGATTTCGGATCGATGGAATTAACCATGATCCCGGTTGAAAGCTCAAAGCCGGCGCGCTCCATAAAACGAGGAATTATACGGAGATACCAGGATTCTGGAATCGCTTCACTCTGGACACCCTTAGGGTGACTAGGCACAGAAATATAAAAATTATATCCAAATGGTTTTTTTGAGTAGTGTGGATTTGACCCGTGAATTTTTTTCAACTTTCTGATTGCCGATTGTAAAATTGTCGCCAAATCCTCTATTTGATTTTCATTTAAATCTTTGAAATTTGAGTTTTGAATTTGTTTGGATCTTCGGATTTCGGATTTAGGATTTTCTGCAATCCACACCTCATATGCCCATTCAGAATAATCAGGACAGTAAGAGGCAAAGTCCCCTATTTGTTCAACTATGTTGGTTATTGGCTGAAGGGCCAAAGTACTGGTTGGAATATCGGTCGGTACAACCGAGACTTGGGAGTGAGGATGGATTAGCGAAGCCCCACTTACCAATGAATAATTATGGAAAATAAAAACTTTTCCTTTACGACGGCCGTCATTCTGAGGAGGAGATGATGTCGACGACGAAGAATCTAAGCTCCAGTATTTAAAACGATTAATATATGTCTTGATTAAGTTTTCAACTTGGTGAATTTCAAAGTCCTCAATATTTTTTTCATGATCCGAAGAATGGATAATCACTTCATGAATATCGGTGATTGCAAATTTATTAGGGACTACTCTTATCTCCCATCCTGATTTATTAGGCTCGCCGGGCCCTACACGATAAGTTTCAGGTGGTGTATCAATTTCGTTTCCCGGACAAAAAGGACAACGGAAAGGTTTGCCATCCATTCCTGTCCTTGCGGTCCGGGCTGGATTACTAACCATAAAGCGAGATTTGGTAAAGTCGGAAATGTAATTTGCCATCAGTATTTAGTATAAAGTATTTAGTATAAAGTATAAAGAGAAACTAAGAAATTCATTTTCATACTAGATACTAAATACTAGATACTTTATACTATTGTCATGAAGTTAATCGTAGGCTTGGGAAATCCGGGTGAAAAATATGAAAATAATCGGCATAATGTCGGCTTTCAGTTCCTTGATTATTTTATAGATCAATATCAAAAGTCCCCACTTCGCCCAAAGGGCTACGAGGGGCAAGTAAAATTCAAAAGTAATAAATACTTACTTTCCGACGTTTGTGAACTAGCAACTAGCAACGAGCAACCAGCAACCAATTTAGTTTTAGCCAAGCCCACGACTTTTATGAATAAATCCGGAATTGCCGTCAAAAAAATCATTGAAAATTTTAAATTGAATCCGCCAGCTGGCGGAGAAAATTTGATCATCGCTCACGACGACCTCGATATTCCTTTCGGTAAATTTCATATTCAGGTCGGCGTGGGGCCGGAGCTCCATAACGGAATTGAATCGATTGAAAATCACTTAAAGACCAAGGATTTTTTTAGGATAAGAATCGGTGTAGACAATAGAGTTCCCGAAAAGAAAATTGCTGGTGAGACTTATGTCCTTAGCAATTTCATTCAGGAGGAAGTTGCAAAATTAAATTCAGAAATATTTCCAAAAATCATAGATCAGCTAAAACTTTCTCATCAAATTCCTTAATCTAATCTTCAAGGTTTTACAAAGATTACATAGCACTTTAAGGGAGGGATTTACTTTACCCGTCTCAATTCGGGATAGATATGTCCGGTCAATTCCACAACGATGTGAAGCCTCTTCTTGAGACAGGTGACATTTAGATCGAGCGCGGGCTAATTTAATCCCCAATCGCCCATATATAAAGTTCCCCCTCATATATGCATGAATTTAAAAAGAAGAATATCGGATTAAAAAAATCTTGTCTATGGACTATATGCTACAAAGCACTAATTTTGGATTATTGCAATAGTAAATTTTCCCTCATATACCCCCATTCTTATCGATTCTAAATTTTTGTTAAAAATCGTTCCTTTGTAGCCCATTGCCATAACCCGAAAGTCAACCTCGGAGGTTGATAGCTCTTTTGGCATAAAACTATTCAAAAAGTAATCTTTTTATGACTTTTAATTTTCGTTGATAATCTTTCTGATCTTCAACAAATTTTCTATACAGTTTCGGATTTTTAATAGATAATTCTGTTATTATTTTTCCTAAAATATCTGGATTCTGAATGTAATCTTTATAAGAAGAAAATTTCCAGTCTTCTGGATTTTCAACTAAATAATCCGTAACTGGATTAAGATGGACGTATCGTGTAACGTGGAGCAGTTGTTCTTCAGTGCGTATATAAACTGCCTTAAAAGCTGATTCCCATAATGGCCCTTTGCGGTTATACATAATATTAAAATTCCGGCTAAAACTATTTTCTACAGCGCTTATATAGCTTGAAAAATTCTTTTCATCAATAATTTTTATTACTAAATGGTAATGCGTTGGCATTATGTTAAATGCAATAAATTTTACACACGGAAATTCAGGTAAAACTAACAAATCTTTATATTGATATTTATGTTTAGTTAAATATTTTGAAAAACTTATTTGATTTTTTTCGTTGTTATAATATTCCAAAATGTCTATAAATTTCTGGCAATTATTCCAATCTTTAAAAATATTAAAACCAGCAATGCTTCTATTGACAATATGATATATTTTACCCTCCCTAAATTTTTCTTTTCTTCTCATAAGTTGATGATTATTTAAAAGATATTTTTTGTCAATGGACTATATGCTACAAGTCATCAAAATCATTATAATCTGGATGATTCTACCAACCCGAAAGTCAACCTCGGAGGTTGATAGGAACTTGGCAATAAAATGGATTAATTTTTGAGAAAAAATGATATAATTTCCAAAGATATGAAAGTACTTTACCTATATATGTTTCCGCTTTGGGGCAATGGGTCAGGTAATTGGCTCCGAAGATTAGTCTTTCGACTTGAGGAAAATTACGGCGCTGATTTTGAAGCGATGATTGTAGCTCCGGACAGACGAAAAGTACCTGGCGCAAAAATGCGTACACTTAAGCCCCCGCTTATGGGCGTCTTTGTCGGAAATCCCGAACTACCTAATGAAAAAAAATATTCGAAGATGTCTTCACAAGATCATATTAAAATTTATAATTATTATCTTCTTCAAACAGCTAAAGTAATTGAAAAATTTAAACCTGATTTAATCCACTGTTTTCATACGGCATTTCTCCCGCCCATTGCTCGCCAACTTTCAAATCTCTATAAAATCCCATATTTAATAATGACTCATGGAAGCGATCTTTATTATTTCAAAGAAGATGGTCGCTGGAAATCTTTAGTCCGGGATGCGTCATATAGAGCAAAATTTATTACTGCTAATAGCAACTTTACCCGAGAGTGGTACCTAGATATGTTTGGACATGATCTTTATAAAAAAACTAAGACAATCCCGGCCGGTATTGGTTATTTAACAGATTTTAATAGAGATGTGTCATGGATTGATAAAAAGTATCATTTTAAATACGATAAAATGGTTCTTTTTACCGGAAGATTGACCGAGCATAAAGGCGTCGAATTTCTTATAAAAGCAGCTAGGCAAATTAAGGCCGAAATTGTCATAGCTGGAGATGGACCGGAAAAAAAATATTTGGAAAGTCTCATTTTAAAATACAAGCTTGATAATGTCCACATGGTCGGCTACTTTTCATCCCGCCTTGAAACAATAAATGAATTTTATCTACGGGCCGATGTCTATGTCGCCCCCTCAGTCTGGAATGAGCCATTAGGGCTCGTCATCCTTGAGGCGATGTCTCATAAAACCCCCGTTGTTGTCTCCCGTAAGGGTGGAGTTTCGACAATTGTTAAAGACGGCGTCAATGGATTCTTGATCCGCCCCCGCTCCCCTGCTTTGATTGTTGAGAAAGTTAACAAGTTACTTAATGATGATAAATTGAGATTAAAAATGGGTGAAAAAGCTTATAGAACCGTGATGGAAAAATTTAATTGGGAAAAAATCTCCGGTAAATTCTATCGCCTTTACCAAAAATGCCTCCAAAAACCTAAACCGATCATCAAATAAATCTGATACTATTGATTATGGAAGGTTGGGATAGAGGCGAGTTAGGAAGTTTGAAAATGGAAATTAGAATAATAAAATCCACCTTCTTACCTCTATTTTCTTAACCCGCTTCTAAACCCGACTTCCAATTTCTATTATGAAAATCCTAATAGTTTCTCTTTTAAAAAGAAAGGTCACTCCAGATATTCCGGCCGCCCGACCCCGGGTAATTTACGAAATCGCAAGTGGACTAGTTAAAAAAGGTCACGATGTAAGTTTGCTTGGGACTGCTGACAGCCTCATCCCGGGAGTCAAAATAATTCCAGTTATTGAAAAGGGTTTTGTTGATATGCCCGGATTTGAAAATCCCTTCTATGCCGAGACTGCTTATTTGGTAAAACTTGCCAAAAAAATTGAAGAAATCGCAGATCAATTCGATATTATTCACAATCATACTTATCCCGAATTTATCAACCTATTAATAGCAAAAAATATAAAAACACCGATTATTTCAACCATTCATGCCCAAGCTTTTCCGGAGTATGATGAAGCCCTTAGTCTTTTCCCGGAGGCTTATCATATCTCGATTTCCGAAGCTCATAAAAAGTTATTTAAAAAGGCGAAGATCTTTAAGGTAATCTACAACGGAGTTGATACAAACATCTATTCTTATCAGGAAAAAAAAGACGATTATTTATTGTGGTTAGGCCGGCTTTCAAAAGCAAAAAATCCCGACGGATCATTTATGGACCCTAAAGGAATTAAATGGGCGATTCGCCTTGCAGAAATGACAAATTCCCGTCTTTTGATGTCTGGAAATATTGAAGATATGAAGTTTTATGAAACTGATGTTAAGCCTCATTTGACTGATAAAATTCAGTGGGTTGGCCCTTTGTCGCCTGAGCTGAAATTAACAAAATCAGAGATCGCCGGACTAATGCAAAAAGCCAAAGTATTTTTAATGACCATAAACTGGTATGAGCCTTTTGGTCTTGTCATGGCAGAAGCGATGTCCTGCGGTACACCGGTCATTGGCTTTGATCGTGGCGCAGTCGCTGAAATAATAAAAGATGGTATAACAGGTTTTGTCATCCCACCCAATCGCGGAATCGACGGATTGCATGAAGCACTTGCCAAAATTGATACAATTAAACCTATTGATTGCCGTAACCATATAGTAAATAATTTCTCAACAGAAACAATGGTTAATAACTACGAAGAAACCTATTTGGAAATATTAAAACAATAATGCAAGAACCTTTTGGGGAAACTTTAGGACCAAAAATAATTACAAAAACTGGACAAGAACAATCTCCATATCAAGAACAAAAAGAACTACAAGGTAAAAACAAATTTGAAAGACTCATTGTATTTGGCCAAGGACCAGTAAAACCAGTTCTTCTTGAAAACGAACTGACAATAGATCAAAAAACAGAATGGCAAAACTTCAAAAAAGATTCTCTTCATAATAAAGAACCAAACTTTAGGGTTGTTGAAGGGTCGGTTTACCTGTCTCAACTTGAAGACATTGATAAAAGAGTGGATCTTAAAAATAATGAAAAAAAACAGCTCAAAGAACTTAAGCGCCAGGAATGGCAACGGCTTGGAAGGTTTGCTTTAAATCGTTGGGGAAGAGAAAATGCTTTGGCAGCTGGTTTGTCATTATATTTAGGAATTACGGACAAAGTAATTTTGTCAGGAGGACAAACTATTCCAGATTGGGCAAAGTCATTTTTACCACCTGAAAGACTTCAGAGTTGGCCATCAGAAGCCAAGTTGATGAAAGATATTATTGTAAGAAGATTCGGCGATATGTATTTTAAAAAACACGGAAAATCAATTGAAGCTGTTTTAGATATAGAAGATGGATCAACAAATACACTTTTGAACTTTACCAACAGTATCGTGAAAGAACCATCGCTTATATCTCCTAATAATATAAATGGCTTATTAGCAACCGATTTTCATATGAACAGATGTCAAATTTTATCTGAATTATTTATGGTTAGAAGCGAACCTAATTTTAATGTTAAAGCTCAATCTATACTAGAACAAAGGGCAAAGATTCGAAGAAAAATAAAATATCAAGAAATGCAAAAATGGCTTACTGATATAGAAAATAATCCCGATCTTAAATTAGATCGAATTCCTGGAGAAAAAAGATGGACAAAAGGCCTTACTGATCCTGAATTTACATCTTATTTTATGACTTATTTTAGTGTCTTTAATACACCGGAAACTATACCTATTTTACAAAATGCGATTAACCTGCTTAAAGATCCTAAGCGGATAGAACTTGTTCGAGAAGATTTTCAAAAAGTTGGTTTAAATTTTGACCATTTTAGTGAAGAAGACTTGCTTAAATTGTCTAAAGAAAATCGTGATAAATTTAATCAGCTTATTGAAGGGCTTAAGAAAATCCCAAGAACTATGCCTCCTGAAGAAAAATAAGTATATAATAAATTTATGAAAAAAGTTGCCCTGCTCCATTATGCCTATCCACCAAATATCGGCGGGGTCGAGATTTTACTTCGTGAACACGCCAAAATTCTTGCAGAATTGGATTGCCAAGTTACTGTTATTGCCGGTGACGGCGAGGAAAAAAATCCTAAAATTAATTTTATAAAAATTCCAGAAATCCAGTCAATATTAAAATTCAATCCTGCACTTTATGAAAAAATTGTCGAAAAAGGGATCGTCGATGAAGAATTTATTAATTTGAAAAATTTAATTAAGACTAAACTTGAGAAGTACCTTGACGCGCAAGACATAATAATCATCCATAATATGCTAACGCTTATTCATAATCTCCCCTTCATATCATTTTTAAAGGACTATTTCAAAAATAATCCTAGCAAAAAACTTATTGTCTGGGCCCATGACCAGACTTACATAGACGGAGAAAATATTTTGCCAGAAAAGCCTGGTGTCAATCTAAATCCCGAGGAAAAAGATCTTCTTTTAAAGCCATTTGATAATGCAATTTATGTTGCCATATCAGAGACATTTAAGGAATTGCTGACTAAGGTCATGGATCTGTCAAAGAACCAAACAATCATCATCCCCGACGGGGTTGACCTAAGGAAATTCCTCGAGATTGACGATAGTATTTGGCAAGTGTTTCACGAAAAACAACTTCTCGCAGGATTTCCTTTGGTTTTGTCTCCAGTAAATATTATTTTTCGCAAAAATCTTGGATACTGCCTAGATATAATTTTTCATCTTAAAAAACAGTATCCTGACATTAAATATATAATTAGTGGTCAGGTCTCAAATCACAGAAAAAACCAAGGTTATTATGAGACCTTAATAAAAAAAATCGAACAACTAGATTTAAAAACTAATAT
>Ga0075668_144_pt1 | contig 8226 bp, 9 predicted proteins | sample RifGroA2_FD_68412 | JGI IMG/M metagenome (GOLD analysis project Ga0075668, IMG submission 68412) | Microgenomates (Roizmanbacteria) bacterium GW2011_GWA2_35_19 | reverse complement strand
ATGGATGTGGAAGGAAGAGTAATCTCTTCGGGGATATCAACAGATTTTCCTAAATATTCATTTAATGATGCAGAGCTTCAGGCTTTTTTTGAAGTTGCTGATATTCGTTTTTAGCTTCATTACACCCGTAGGGTGAAAGACAAGTGATATAATATACGAAATTATGGTAGAAGGATTAAAACACGTTCAAATACACGGCTCATCTCGATCTCAAACCCCCACTTTAAGCGAGAGAAGAAGTTCATTTCAAAAAGAGGCGATAAAGTTCTTATCAAAACCTGGTTGTGTACTTGCTCAAAAAGAAGACATCGTTGGAGCAGCAATGAAAAAAGAGCACGTTTTATATAAAAATTCTGTTGTGAGCTTTGAAGTTAAAATTGATTCTGAATTCATTAGTTTAGTAGAATCAAGCGGGGGTGAATTACACTTACATTTAAAAAGCAATTTGGCCCAGTCGGGTTTAACAATTGAGGATCTACGGCCTTCCAAGCTTGAAAAGGCTAAAAAGGGTGACTATAAGGTTACATTGAAAAACGTAGGCCCCTACGAAGTTAAAATTCCGGCGGGTTTCTCTCTTCCATTAGGCAATCCATACGGATATAAACCTGCCGAACCTGGAGCATTTGACATGACTGCCGAAGTGGAAAACTTAAAAAAAGTTAATAAAAAGAATTCAGGTAAGAATAATAAATTTAAGTATATCGCTGAAACCAGCGAGATAGGAATTCGAATGGAAAAAGTACTCGTTTATCCAAAAGGCGGTAAAAAAATTATTCTTGATGAAAATTTTCCACGAGGAACTAAAAGAAAAGAGCTACATGAATATTTAGGGATAGAAGAAATAGAGGCGAGAAAGAACGATACATTTAAAACTCTATGTAAAAGATTTGGTATTAACGCACATACGGAAGATTATGTACTAATCCAAACGAACGGTCCTATTCACTACCCAGAGGGTCAAGGGGTACTTATGACAGGAGGAGCAATAGATAGAGGAGAATCATACACTCTATTTGATCATGGGCTAAGTAACCTTGGCCAACATAGAAAGCATGGCCATGGCTCTAAGGATCCGGAACATGCATTGATTGGTGAATTCCATTTATCTCCTTTGCAAATCCTTGAGCATATTTACGATAAAAAACATTCGGTCTATCTAAGAGCGGTTCCGGTAAATTTAAAGTGGGTAAATAAAGATGGGTTTTTTTGAATAATAACTGTTATTTGATATGTTTTAAAGCTCTTGGTGTCAACTGTCTGCCTCTTGAAGTTTTTTTAATAAAGCCAATCTGGAGCATATATGGCTCGATAAATTCTTCAACCGTTCTTACATCTTCCGAAAGCGCCGATGCAATTGTTTCCACCCCGACGGGTTGATTATTAAATTTCTCGGAAAGGACATTAAGATATTCCTTATCAATATCTATAAGGCCAATTTCATCGATTTCAAGGAGGGTAAATAATTTATCCAATAATTTTTCATCAATCTGAATATGTTTGTCAACTTCAAAAATGTCTCTCGCTCTCTTTAAAATCCGATTGGCAAGACGCGGTGTCCTCCGTGATCTTAAGGCAATTTGTTGGGCTCCGTGTTTAGTAATGATAATAATGCTAATTTAGTGGTGGCTCCGATTATTGTGATTCTTGGGATTGGTAAACGAACCGTGCGAGCTGAAGGACCTTTACCAATTATAATATCAAGAGCATATTCCTCCATTACTGGATAAAGCATTTCTTCAACAGGTTTTGGTAGCCGGTGAATTTCGTCAATAAATAAAACATCATTATCTTTAAGATTAGTTAAAATAGCAGCAAGATCGCCAGTTTTTGTAATTGTTGCTCCAGATGTTACTTTAATTTCACCTTTTAGCTCATTTGCAACGATATAAGAAAGAGTCGTCTTACCGATGCCCGGCGGGCCATAAAATAAAATATGCTCAGACACCTTACCTCTTTTATTAACTGCATCAATAAACATCTTTAAAGTCTTAACAACATTTTCCTGACCTATGTAATCCTTAAGAAGTTTTGGACGAAGATTTTCGACATTATTCTCTTTATTTTTACTCATTAAATGTATTATAGCAAAAAAGATCCTTCGTCTCAGTCGGCTTCACCTCCTTCGCTCAGGATGACAAGAAACTTTAAACAAAAAACCCCGCCTTTCGACGGGGTTTTTTAACTTACTTTTCTAAAGCTTATCTTGTTACTGTTATGACGGCTGCATTATCTGTTGTTGGCGCAGATACTGTAACTCGATTTGCAGCGTCTCTTGAAATTGCGTATCCGGTATTACCCCACGTTCCCGCACAAGTCGTAATACTTGTTGTATTTAACGACGGATCAGTTGGGAGGGCCGGAATATAATTCGGCACCAATTGACCACAGAGATTCGGGAAATTCGTGTCATTTAGGGCAGTCGCTGTATCTGCTGTAAGACCAGAGACTTCAGCCGGTAATTGACCTTGATTCTCAGCCACGAATTGATGTACGGCATTTAACACTTGAAGAATATCACTTCTTCTTTTTGTGTTATTAGCTTGACCAAACTGTCTCGCTGGATTTATAGCAATTAAAGTAATCGCAAGCAGGATCGCCAAAATCCCGATCACGACTAAAAGCTCAATCAGCGTAAAACCTTTTCTCATATTTAGCTTTGAATTTATAAATTTATAACCTAACTTAAAGTTAAAAGATTTGAAGGTGTAAATCAATTGCTATTTACTATAGGAAATGAAGAATTACTTAACCAGCGAGATTTCGATTGCGCTTTCCATTCGACTGTCTTCTTTAGACTGAAGCGTGCCAAATTTTTCCTCAAAAAAACTAAACATTTCATCTTTGATTGATATGGGTAAATTTGATTTAAATGTAATCGTATTTACTTCTCCAGAAAGACCTGATTTTTCAATTATTGTCACATTTAAATAACTTAAATTAATAAGATTTTCCTTGACGCTGGTAACTTTATCTGTAATTTCAGGAGAGTAATTAATAACAATCTTCATTTTTTTTATATCAATTGTTGACTCGGGAATATTTAAAGTCGGGGCTACAATCGCCTTTGATGGAATTATAGCTGCATTAGGCGATGGATTTACAGGAGTTTTAGAAGTTGAGTAGATCATGATAATCAATATGACAATCAAGCCGCCAAAAACAGGAATTAATAATGGTAAGCTTGATTTTTCTTTTTTTGTAGGCTGACTAACTGAGTAATTATTTTCTGTATGATCTGCAAAATCTATGATGCTTTCACGCTTCAAAGAGTCCGCCTTTTTAAAAATTGATTGTGCATCAGCAATGTTGAATTGATTAATTCCGAGTAAATAATATGGAAGGACAGATAAAAATATGGAATTATGCTTTTCAAGAACATTACTTATAATCCTAAAAAAATCTCCATTAAAAGCAGCAACGTGAATAGATTTTTCAGAAAATGTTTTTTTGAATAATACTTGCTCATACGGGATAATATCGATAAACTTTTCAATATCTTCGTCGTGGTTTATTTCAAAATCTTTTTCTTGTATGGCATCGACACCGACAACAAAATGAATCCATAAGTTACTTATTTTACTCCGAGCAAGGAATTCTTCTATTTGAGTTGTTAACTTACCCTCATTTACGATGTCAAAATACTGCACGGAATCAGCGGTAAATTGAAAATTAAAGGCAGAGTTGCTGCCTTTTATAAAAACCAAAAAACCAGTTTTTGAAAGCCAGATTATTGCACTATTTTTTTTTATATCCATATTTTATTGTGAGTCTTGCCAATAGGTGACAGTCATGACATTATTATTATAGATTATTTTCGCAGTGATAGCTTTAGTTATATTAGACGACGAAGCAGTAGAAACTATAGTTTTATTATTATCATTGCCCGTAACAGAAATGACAGTATTATAACTGTTTATAATTGGACTTAATGTTTCACCTGCATAATCTGGGTCTCTTAAAAGATGAACTAAAGCATTTTCTATACCGTTCTCGGCTGATTGGTGTACTAGTATAGATTTTTCTGAAAGACTTGCTCCAAATGAATTCACTACTATGATTATAATCGTACCGCTAATTACTGACATTGCAATTGCAACAAATAAAACTAATGTTATAAAAGCTTGGCCGGGATTATTTCTTATTCTTTTCATCTTAGTCCAACAGTGGTTTCTAAATTAATAATTTGAGGAATATTTATCACTTTTTTAAGACTTTCCAATCTAATATTTATATGAATTGAATTTTTTCCGTTAGGGTTACCAATTCTTTCAAAATTTAAGTAACTTATTTTAGATTCTGCACTATTTAGGTTATAATTTGCAGTGCCATCGTTTAGTACTAAATTTCCACTTTGTGATGAATAAGTTAATGCTTGACCGTATAGTACAATTGTCAGATTTGAATCACTTAGTCCAAGCTCGGGAGACAAAATGCTATTTGCATTACGTATGTCATATTGAAGTTTGCTAATAATAAATTTTGCATCCTGGCTTAGGGTTGAAGTTGCCTCCGATTTATTTTTTTCATTCAAAGTCCCGATGAATATGTCAGTAAGGACAAATATTAATATGGAAAAGATTCCCATAAAAATAATAAGTTCTATTAATGTAAAAGATTTTTTCGTATTTAGATCCCTCGCCTTCGCTCTCTTCGATCGCTTCGCTCGGGATGGTGAAATTTTCTTCATGGTGAATAGTTTAAAATTAAATCATAAAATATTGGCGTTTGGGTGCTATCATCGCTTGTAAAAAACAGTTTATAAGCAAAACATTGGCCAGGATTAACGAAATTCGGATTGATTGTTTTATAGGGAACTATTCCAGAAATGACATTATTAGTAGGAGTAAAATAGCTGCCAGATGGATTATTAAGATCAGGCCCGACAAATGTATAGTTTATTCCAGTACAGGAATTATTTATAGAAGGAGCGACGGCGACTTGCATTTTAAGTGTTGTCTGACCTCCCATTATGACATTTGCAATAAATCTGTTAAAAGCGGTATCAAACCCTGTATCATAGTTCTCAGAAGTATAGTCGCCACTTGCTGAGTATTGACCGCCTGATCCACCCAGAATTATTTTTAGTTCAGCATCAGCGTCCCCGGTAATAATATAAGAATACGCAAAACCATTTGTCTGAAGGACAGAAGAGACTCCATGGACGCCGGTTGCATACTGAAGGCCACCGCAAGATACAAGAGGCGCGGTTTCATTTTCAATATTTAGAACTTGATATTGATTAGTGCCACCAGTACCTACAATAATGGCTCGATTTCCTGTCACAACCGTGACCCCTTTCGGGGTCATCCCACCTGTGTCATATCCTGAAAGTCCAGAAATTGTCGGGCTAGCTTTATTTTCAACGTTTATAATATAAAAATTATTTTTTCCTGATTGGGGAGTTGTCACTAAGTAAACACGAGTGACATTTTCATTAGTCGTATTTATATATATATCTGTCCCTGATTGGGTAGAATTAAGGTTAAGATAACCTGTTATATTTGGACTAGTGGGGTTAGAAATATTTACAATTTCCATTTGGTAAGTTGTTGAATTTGTTGCAATATAGGCATAGTCCCCTGCAACTAAAATTTTCTGCCCGACCCCGTCAAGTGAAAGACCACCGCTATTTTTTAATATCGGATTAGCTCGATCTGTAATATCAAAAATAAATAATTTACTATTACTTGAAGTAAGGTAAGCCATATTATTCACAACATATATACTTTGACCTCTGACACTTCCAGTTCCAATATCTAAAGTTCCTACTTCTTGGTATTTTGAATTAGTGGGCGGGTCGTTAAATTGAGTAAGATCAAGGATTACAACTTGACTATGACTTGTGTCAGTCGTCAAATAAGCAAAATTACTTTCTCCAAAGACAGAATTTGTTTTATATCCATCAAAAGTTGCGTTAATCAAGGCAGTAGGCGGGTCTTCATTAATTGTCAGCCCTACTTTTGCAAAAGATACACCGGCTGCATTTTCTCCAGTCCCTGCAAATACAGCTCCCTCAATTGCTGATATGGCATTGGCAACTCCACTTTTAGGTAAATCAACTTCTGTAATCGATTTACTCGGATCACACCAGTCTCCACCCCCGCCTCCTGCGCCAAGTTGAATCTGGGCATCTCCGATTATTTCCGTCCCGACTGTGTCTGCGATTGTTGTGCCATTATTTTGACCGCTATCAAAGTCTAGATGATTAGTATAGGTTTTCGTTATATTATCAAGTCTTACAATATATAATCTTGAGGTGATTGAAGTCTCTTTTGGTAAACTCCACGATAAAGTAAGGTTAACTTTTTTAGTCGAGGGATCTCTAACTCCACCGAGAGCAACTATATTTCCGTTGTCATCTCGATATGTATCACTTATTACTATCGTTTCAGTAAATCCATTTCTGACTATAGGATCGGGAAGTAGGCTCCAATTCGAATTCACTATTTCTGAGTGATAAGTGCCATTTACAGCAAAATCATTCCAGCCTTTTTCTCGGACAGTCCGGACAGCTTCCTCTGATTGGCGAAGTAGAGCCGAAGCTCTAATCCTTTGCTCTTGCTGAGCCTTACCCTCACGAGATGACATAAAGCCATACATAATTGCGGGTAGTAATATTGCTAATAAGAAAATAACAATTAGTAACTCAATTAAAGTTTGAGCTTTTTTTAATTTCATATGTATTTAGATTGTCATATCGAGCGTAAGGGAGATATCTAGAAGCGTGCAATGCTTCGTCAGGTGCCAGACGGTACCTGGCTTCGCTAGATCTCTCGTCGTTACTTCATTACTCCTCGAGATGACAAATATTGTTATAAAACCTTTACTCTAATCTATAAATTACCCCGTATTTGTTTATAAAAAATGTCTTTGTTTCACCGGTTGCAGGGAGTGTCAAGCTAACTGAATTTTGTCCTTCATCAAAATTATCAATTGCTCCACTAGACGAAGAAAAGACAATTTCATCACTTGGTAAATTTATCTGACTTATTTGTAAACCATCGCCTAAAACTATGTCGAAATTAGAAACATTATTTTGATCATACGTAACTGAGTTAAACAAGGAATATTTTGAAGATTCAAAATGAATCCCATAACTTGGACCAATGGTCAACGCTTTATTTTGCTGACTTTTTATATCATTAATTAAAGCGTGAAGAGCCGTATCAACTGTAACAAAAGACTTTGACCTACTGGTATTTACTAATGAAAACGAGAGCAAGAATTGATAACATCATCCCACCAACCATTAAACCGACAAAAACAAGCATTATTGGCTCAATTAATGAAGTTAAGGTCTTTAAAGTTCGGGTCACCTGGTAATCTAAAAAATTAGAAACCTCTCGAAGCGAGGCTTCAAGCGTGCCACTTTTTTCACCGGCTTCGATAATTTTAATCATAAGACTTGGCACGGATTTTTTATGAATTTTAAGACTGTCTGATAACTTTTTACCAGAAAATATGACTATCCTTGCGTCTTTTACCATCTTTGAAATCGGCTTTGACATGACGATGTTTTCGCAAAGCTCAAGGGCATTAGTTATCGTAATTCCGGATGAGTATAGCATCGCAAGGCTTCGTGAAAACCTAACAAGATCAATTTGAATAACAATTGTTGAAATCCCCGGTAATGAATAAAAAAAATTCATAAGTAGTTTTTTTTGTGTTGTATATAAAAATAAAAAAACGCCAAAAATAAATAGACTTACAAGAGTAAATGGCACCGTCTGCTTAGTCACAACATCAGAAAGAAACATTAGTATTTTCGTTGGTAACGGTAAATCCATTCTTAGAGCCAAGAAAACTTGTGATATTTTGGGTACTACTACTGTCAGTATCATTCCAAGAACGGCAACAAATACAAGAAGAATAAACATCGGATACATGAGAGCTGATTTGACCGTTCCCAAAAATTCAGCTTCTTTTTGGATATTTTCCTTGATCTGTCGAAGGGTCGCATCAAGCGTCCCCGCTTCTTCTGCTGCTTTAAGTATCGCAACAGTCACGCCATCAAAAGCTTTTGGAAATTTTGAAAAAGAAACGTATATTCTCTTTCCTTGAGACAAATCCTCCTTTAAGGTAGAGAGAATTTTTTTTTGATTACCTTTAGCGTCTTCAAGAAGAGAGTCAATCGCCTCGATTATGGTAATTCCTGCGGCAAGCATTGTTGCCAAACTAATAAACAAAGATATTTTCTCATCAGTTGTCAAAGAAGTATTTTCTGTT
>Ga0075668_136_pt1 | contig 8638 bp, 7 predicted proteins | sample RifGroA2_FD_68412 | JGI IMG/M metagenome (GOLD analysis project Ga0075668, IMG submission 68412) | Microgenomates (Roizmanbacteria) bacterium GW2011_GWA2_35_19 | reverse complement strand
TGCTCCCAGAGGGAATTGAACCCCCATCACTTGTTCCGAAGACAAGTACTTTATCCGTTAAGCTATGGGAGCAACGACTATATATTATAACAATAAAAATGTTGTAACTTAAGTTAAAGTTATAATTAATCGTTAGCTATGTGAATAATTAGTTGAATCATATTAGAGTGTATCGGCCTGACGCACACATCAGAAAGGTTGACATTGTTTAGAGCTTCAATTATAGTTAAATTATGGTAAAAAGGGCCGTTTTTTTATTGGTAATTTTTTCACTTCTTGTTGGATTTAATTTTTTTTTAATTGATAAAGTATATTCTGTTAACAAAAAGCAAACTGAGATAGAAAAGATACTGGCTGAAATTTCTCAAAATAGAAACGAAAGCAAGCAATTTCAGGTTTCGCTTGGTCAGACTGCACCAACGTATGAGACAGACATAACAGTCGCCGATGGAAGAGTTGCTAATCTCAAATCTTTTTTTAGAAAGTACGGGTCTCCTTTATATAATGAAGCAGAGATTATAGTCAAGGTATCCGACCAGTACCAGTTTGATTACCGACTCCTCCCCGCGATTGCCATGCAGGAGTCAAATCTATGCCGTGTAATCCCTCATGATTCATATAACTGCTGGGGGTGGGGGATTTATGGGACTACTGTAACTAGGTTTGAGTCATATGAGCAGGCGATCAAGACAGTCGCTAAGGGGATATCAGAAAATTATATAAATAAGGGGTTGGTTACGGCTTCAATGATAATGAGCAAGTACACGCCTTCATCAAATGGCAGCTGGGCATATGGAGTAAATACCTTCTTAAAAGCTCTAGAATAGATTTTTTAGTTTGAATTTTTTATTTTTTATTGAGTTTTCAATGTTGTAGTTTTCATTGAAAATTGAAAAATGAAAATTGAAAATTTCATTGTACTGATCTTGCATTCTGAAGCTCCTGAGAAAGCGAGTATTGGGTGCCCGATTTTTTACTTCGGGCCGCAAATAGAGAGCCTCTTTTTTTCTTTTTAGACATAAGAGCTTCCATCCACGTGCGCGATTCTCCAACCTTAGCACGAAGATGACGGACTAAATTAAGGACAATTTCAAGAAATCTGATGTGATATATTCCAGGCTTCTCCGGAAGGCTATTTAAGGTCAGCTTTTCGACGTCTTTGACCTCATTCATAAGACCGGAATTATCTCTTTTGAGAAAGTCAATTTCACGTCTAATCAGCTCAGTTAGTTCTTTGATTTTGTTTTTAATTAGAGTCGTTTCTGAGTATTCATTGTAGCTAAAAAGCTTAAATTCTTTTTTCTTTGTGTCAGTTTTTTTTGTCTCTTTGGAGAACTTTTCAAGATTTGATTTGTCATCATCTTCCTCATATCCTCCGAAAAACTGATCAAGCATCCCGCCCCCGATTGAAGAGACTGAATTAAAAGCGCTTTTTGCGGTCGATGTCCCTAAATCACGGATAGTTTCAAGTGGATTTTTTGCCGGATTATTTTGAGGTTTTGGCCTCGAAGTTGATTTTATCATGTGCCCCTATTATACTACAGGCTAATAAGGAAATCAATAGTCTTCTGTTTTCTTAAGATCGATGCATAGTAATAACTATTTTCCCTTGCTTTCTCTCTCTCCTTGTCATCTTTGATATTAAGAAATAGCTTTTCTATGTCAGAATTCTCAACTTTTATACCTTCCTTATCAGCAATTTCTGATAGTAAGAACTCCAATTTGTAGGTATCTTCAATTTCACGCTTATATTGATCCTTGATTGAATCCATTGTTAAATTCTTTGATTTGAGATATGAATCAATTGTTAAGCCTATTTTTTGGACATCGTCAATTAGTCTTGTGAGCCTATGATTTAGCTCTTCTTCAAGGATTAAGTCTGAAATTTCAATTTTGGCAGTTTTTAGGAGCGCCTCAAGAGCCACATTTAAAAACTTGCTTTTTTCTGCTTCATCGTCTTTCTTTTCTTTATCTTGACCGGGCACCCAGATATTTGCCTTCTTATTATTCGCCTTTAACTCCTTAATTTTTTCTTTATATTTTCCAAGCTCAACAATCGGTCGCTCTGCAACTGTGATTTTTATCTGCCAATCCTCATTATCTTTGGCCGAGGCTAGCTCAATCTTTGGTGACATGATTGGCTTCAGAGCCTCTTTGTGGAGAATTTCGTCATAAATCTTTGGGAGGACTACTTTCATCATTTCCTGATATATAGCTTCGGCTGTCAGATGTTTTTCGGCGATCGGGACAGGTACTTTACCTTTGCGGAAGCCTTCAACGGTTAGTTCTTTCTGGAGTCTTAAAAATGCCTCATCTTTGCCTTTTTTTATATCTTCTTTTGGCAGGGTGACTGATATTTCAATCGTATTTTTAGGGAGTTTTTTGACCTTATGTGTATACATTGATTATAATTTTACAGGAAAATCGCGTGAAAACAAGGCTATTTTTTCTTCTTCAGCTTTAAATTGATTCATAAAGTAATTTACTTTAGAAGCCCAAGTATCGCCCTCACAATAAATCCTTCCGATTTCCTCAACTGTGGTTGCGCCCCATTTATCCATATAATTTACTCTTAATCCACGGCCCACTGTATCAATTGCTTCTGACCAGTTATTAAACATAATAAGTCCTCGGCCCCATCCAAATGGATTGAAACTGTTTGGATATATGAATTTTCCAAAAGTGGATTCAATTCCAGAAATCGAAGGAAGTAAATAGCAGTCTAAATCGTATTTTTGACAGGTATCCATAAAACTATCGACATCATTAAGTAGTGGAGAATTATGCTTCCTAAGTACTGATCCAATTGCCATCCTTTTCTTCTGCATATTAATGGATTTGATCTCATTTGAGCTTATTTTTGAGCTTAAAGCCAGGTCGGCAGAAGTCCCGGCCGTATTAGCCATAGTATTAGACGGCGAAGTGAATAGTAATATTGTTATTAGGATATATAGATAGATTAGTTTTTTCATATGGTTTTTGATGCTTGTAACGAATCCACCAAATCTTGCCCCGCTAAGCGGGGAGCGTTAATTGGCGGATTAGAGTCTGTATTCCCGACCTAGTCGGGAACAGACTCTAAAAAAAAATCCTAAAGCTTTTCGAGAAAAAATCTGAAAAACCTTAGGATCTGGTAAGTATTATAGCATAGGACTATAGGAATGTCAAGAACTAATATGTTACGGCCTATATATATTTAACCATTGATTTTAACTATTCTTTCAGTATATTTTAAGTATGCGAGACAGACGTTTTTGCTTATCAAAAAAAACTTTAATTTTTATTTTTTTTATAGTCGTCTTTGTCTTTAGTATTGTAACTTCTTTAAAAATTAATCAAAGTAATTTAACCTTATTTTCTAAAGCAGCCGCGCCTGCTAGACAGATTGGTGGCTATGGGAATCCTTGTGTAGCTAACGCTCCTGATTATTGCAATAGCTCCGTAGCTAATTTATTTTGTTCCGCTGATTTGAATTTTTGGGTTTCTAAAGAAAAATCAATAGATTATTCAACTTTACCGTGGGAGCAAACTAGTTGCCGTTATAATTATGAGTTTGCTGGAACTGAGGGAAATTTATGTAAGTCTAATTTCTCTTGTAATCCGGGTCTTTCATGTTTAAAAAAGGCTTTGGAAAGTCAAAATTATTATAGTTATCTAAGTAAAAGATATCCAGAATTACCTGATATCCTTGATCTGAATAATTATAACCAAGGAAAATTAAAAGGAAACTCAAATTTATACAAAGCTATCATTGGTTACTTGTATGGTGGATTTGAAAATAACCCATACCATGATAATGAAACTAGTACCCGTAATTTCACCAATATATGTATACCTGAAAGTTATACACTCGTTGCTGATTGTGGAGATTTTGGTCAGGAGCCTTGCCCTCCAGGAAATTATTGTTTTAGTCCTAATAAATTAACACAAGATAAGATTTGTGGAAACTGTGGATCAATGGGTCAAGCTTCTTGCTTCGATCAAGCTAATGGTAATTATTGTGATCAACCATTACAGCCTTCATACACTGACTTAACCTGCCAGCCTTGCGGAGGTTTAGGACAAATGGGATGTCATAATGAAGGTAAGTATGTCAATTTTGGATACGAAGCAAGTAAATATTTTAAATGCACAGATACGAATATGTATGCTTGGGGTAATGGTCAAAAAACTGAAAAGTTTGATGAGACTGGCGTTGTTGAAATTATTGATAACACTTGCAAACCGCTTCCTTCACGGGAAGAGCTACTTCAGTATGGCAGACCGGGCCTCGGATTTGAAAAAAAAGGCCAAAAGTCAATTCGGCTAATAAGTATTGTTGGTGGAAATAAATCAAATTTTTTTGGAAATGAAACATTTTATAACAATGCAATAAAAGATGTTCGTTTAGATGAAAATAACCGTCTATACAATATTGAACTTTCAAACAAAAAATTCAAGACGAAGCAAGAAGCGCTTGAAGTATTAAAACCTACCAATGAAACGATTTTTAAGGCAAATTGGTTTGAATTTAAACTTAAGTTTGATGAGTTATCAGAAAATCTTGATTTTACCACTTTAGTTTCGTCGTATACCAGTCGCAAGTCTACACTTACAGTTTCCTGCAACTCCAAAACTGTTGTTTTACCCACTAATTTAGATAGTTCTGAATGTTTAGACGTTACTCAATGTTCCACCTGCGTTTTTTCTAATTTTACGTATGAAGCTTTTAAAGCTTGTAATTTTGATTTGAAGGAAAATTTAATTGTACTTCAAAAACTCCATTTAGTATTTAACAATGGCGGCAGTGATACTGTATATGATTATGATCTTTCTAAAGCATCAAATAATTATATTAAAATTAAATTTATTTATAACGAGCCAACGCCAACAGTCAAACCAATAGTAACAAAGACTCCTTAAGTTACTTCTTCAAGATGATTTAGTAAAATAATGTTCAAATGAAAAAGACATCTTATTTTTCCTATAGCTTTGGGTGTCGGGTAAATGAGGCTGAAAAAGAAGAGATTGACCGAAAAATGGCCTTAAATAGCTTTAAATTTGATAACGAAAAACCAGATATTTACATCATAAATACGTGTTCAGTAACTCAAAAGGCTGAGAGAGAGGCTCGACAGTTGATTTATAGAGTAAAGAAGGATTTACCAGAAACGAAAATTGTGGTCACAGGCTGTAGTGCTACTTACTGGATAAAAAATAATCTTCATAAAACTTTACCCATTGACTTAATGATTGATAATGTAAATAAAGATTTTCTAGTTGAATTAATTAAGAAGAGGCTATCTTACGCACCCGAACTACACCCCAGGGGTGTAGTTAAAAATTTAAAAAACAAGTTTCTTGATTCGGGAAGAGCGATGATCAAAATTCAGGATGGATGTCAGCGATTTTGCAGTTTTTGCATTGTGCCTTACCTGAGGGGGATACCACACTCAGAAAAAATCAAAACGCTGGTCACAAAAATTCAAAACCTACCAACTAGCATCAAGGAAGTTATATTGACAGCTATTAACACCGAGGCTTTTGGATATGACAGCGGGGAGAAATTTACAAATTTATTAAGAAATGTTATTGACAATACAAAAGTCCCAAGGATTAGCTTCGGATCAATCCATCCTTGGAGTATAAGTGAAGAGTTTTTTGATTTTTATAAGGAATACCAACCTAAAAACAGATTGGTTAATTTTTTTCATGTACCACTTCAATCAGGGTCCGACAAAATATTAAGCTTAATGAAGCGCGGTTATAAAAGTAGCGAAATAAACGAGAAACTTCGATTAATCAAAGTATTAAACAAATCAGCATTGATTGCGACGGACGTAATTGTAGGTTTTTTAGATGAAACGGATCGCGATTTCGAAGGTACGTATAATTTTTTGAGGGACTCACCAATTTCAAAATTTCATGTATTTAGATTCTCAAAAAGGACAAAGACTGCAGCCGACTATATAGCAAAAAGGCTAAAAGAGCCGACTAGTGAAGAAAAAAACAAAAGATCAAAGGCGTTAATAGAATTAAGCCAAAAAAAGCAATCTGCATTTATGGAAAGCAACCTTGGGAGAAAATCTAGTGTTCTGTTTCTAGAAAAAACGTTTGAAGAATACAGAGAAGGATTACTTGATAACCAACTCCCTATCTATATTCCAAATACACCCTACGGGTGTATTGAGGCTGGCAAATTAAAAAATGTGAAAATTATCGAATATAAAAATGGTCGATTATTTGGTAAAATTGTTTAGATGGATCCGTAGCTCAGTTGGCTAGAGCGTTACATTGACATTGTAAAGGCCACAGGTTCAAGTCCTGTCGGATCCACCTTAGTCCCGACTTGTCGGGCGGCGCGGAGCGCCGCCCACTGATCCGGAAGGTGCCAATCAACTATTCTGTCTTTTAGGGTGAGGTTCGAGCCGGTCTTTTTTAGGAACTCTCTTTTTTGAAAAAGATTTATGTTGTCCGATGCGATTTTATCTGCTTCTACCGCCGTATCAAAGAATACTCTCATAGGTTCGAGCCACTTATTTGGTGATTGTTCAAGAGTCTCTATTCTCTGCTCAATAGTCTTCTTCTCACTCATAAACTTTTCCTTTCTGTTAAGGTAATCTTCCCGACTAACAACATTGTCAAGATAAGAGTCTAAAAGTTTATTTAACTTGTCATTGATATTGAGCAGATCTTTTTTGAACTCTTGAACAATCACCAACACTTCTGACCGCTGTTGGCATTTATCATCTTCAAGTCTTTTTATTAGCCAACTGTGGTCAGAAGTGGACAAAGAAACTTTTTGAATATGTTGGTTAAGTTGGTTTACTAAAATCTCTTGACTGATAAAAGGTTGAGAGCAGGGAATAAACCTACTTTTATGGGTGCAGTGATAATAAATAAAGTCTTTCTCATGGTTAACCGTTATATAACGCCTAAAGTGATGTTCAGCGGTGACCATCATTTGGCACTCTCCACAACGGATAAGACCCGTAAAAGGGAATTCAAGAGATTTTAGTGGGAAAGTATGGCTTTTAGCTTTCTTAACCAACTGTACTTCATCAAAAAGTTTCTTTGTAATAAGTGGCTGGTGGATTCCTTGATAAATTTCCTTTTTAAAGCGAAAATGTCCATAATAAAAGGGGTTTGAGAGATAAAACTTTATCTTATCTTTTTTGAAAAATTTATTTTTGCATGTCATAATACCTTTTTCCCCAAGAAATATACTTAATTTTTCAAAAGTAAACTTACCGGTTGAATAAAGTTCGAATATTTCCTTTATGGCAGGAGCAACTTTAGGGTCAACAACTATTTTCTTATTCAAGTATTTTCGCTCAAGGAATCCACATAGTATTTACTTTGACCAAAAGCGATTGATAACATGAAAAGTCCCTGCGGGGTATTCTGAAACCAGAAAGTCGGGAACTTTAAATCGGTTAAAATATTCCGGTCAAGTAAGTAAATAATACGACCGGCATCAACTGCGTTACGGGCTAATCTATCCGGGTGCCAGGCCAAGATACCTTGAGCTTCGCCCTTTTCGACTCGATCCAACATCTGGTTAAATATATCTCGCCCTGGAACCTTAGCTGTCTTACTCTCAATAAATACATCGACGATTACCAATCCCTCTTTTACAGCAAATTCGCGAAGCTCATCGATTTGAGCTGGGATAGATAGCAGTTGATGCACTTGATCGTCAGTCGACTTTCTGGCATAAAGAAAATATTTGGAAGCGTTGCCTAGACTTTTCATGTTATCAAATTAAAAAAATGTCTAATTGCAAAATAATAATACGCTTCTAGAAAAGATTTTCAATATCAATATTGATTTAATTACTCCAATAGTACGGACTAAGTATTGACTAGATAATGGAGTAGCAATTATTAGACATTTTTTTAAATAAAATCTCCTATATTTATTGCTTTTGGTCAAACCCACCGCGCGGGCGGGGGAAAAACATAAAATCGCATCCTCCCGCCCTAAGCGGGAGAATGTTTTAATCAAAAAAGGAGAGTGCGTTTATATAATTTGGTTCGAACTTATTTTATCAAAAATTCTTAAGAGAAGACAGTCGAGAATTTTTTTAACAAGTGCGACACTTCGCTATCAATTTTGCGACATGACGAGCTTCAAATATGGGGCGCTGAGGACTGTGGGAGCGCTGACGATCAGAGCCGGTGGTTTGGGTTCTTGGGGTTGGGAGTAAGGCTTTGACTGTCTGGGAGCTGGGGAACTTCCGGCGTTTGGGAAACCAACTAACTAATCTGTCAGTCAGCCGGACACTCAACCAACTCAACCAACCAGCCAGCCATTCTGTCAACCAGTCAAACTTTCAACCAACCAGTTGACTCTTCCCTCGCTAATCGCTCGGGAATCTCCGCCTCTCTCAGTCGGTCGGCGAATCTCTGCTTTGAACTTTGGATTTCTCTAACTTGTCCTCCCTCCGGTCGGACATCTCCGCCTCCCTAAAGAAGAATATGGTCGGCGGAAACAAAGGTATTATTATAGTCGCGCACCAGAGCTCGACTCCCGCAAACCCATCCCTCGCTCAGTCGCTCGGGATTCTTTTCCTCCTCCGCTTTTCGCTACGGAGGTCTTGTCCGCCTCCGCTTTCGCTCCAGCGGTTTCTCGCTTCCTCCTTTTCCGATCGGGGGGA
>Ga0075668_126_pt1 | contig 9615 bp, 6 predicted proteins | sample RifGroA2_FD_68412 | JGI IMG/M metagenome (GOLD analysis project Ga0075668, IMG submission 68412) | Microgenomates (Roizmanbacteria) bacterium GW2011_GWA2_35_19 | reverse complement strand
TTTGTCTTTTTTGATTGCTTTGTTGCCTTTGAGTTTTTGCTGCATCACGTAAGAAAAAACCCGCAAACCTTGCCGATGATGTTGTTACTATTCAAAGGAATGGGAAATGGGAAGCGTGGAAAGTTAAGGATAAAATGTTACTTGACGTTATCAAAAGTGCAAAGCCGCAAGATATGGGGTCCATGGCTAAAATGATGGTTGCCCTAAAGAATGTAAAAAGATTTGGGATAACATCAACACCCGATTTTATATTAAGAAACTTTATCCGCGATACCATAACATCTATCGCGGTGGATAAAACCAATATGGCTAATCCCCTTAAGGATGGTTGGGGAAAGTTTGCTTACGATTCCTTAATGCTTGCCCCCCGTTCGGTTAAACATTTTACTTACGATTATTCAAAAGCCCTTGGGGAAATCATGGGACAAAGTGAATTTTTTATGGACTTACAAAAGGCGGGCGCAGGCGGGGAATTTCATAAGCTGATTACAAAGGATATTCAAAGCACGGTTAGCAAGATAACCACGGAACGCAATCCCGGTTTGATTAGTTCCGCCGTGCAAGGTAATTTAAAAGATGCCCAAAAGTCTATTGTGTTGCGATTAAGGGACAGCACCAAAAATCCATTTGTTGCGGTTAATAATTTTAGTTCTATCGTGGAACAGCTTCCAAGATTCACAATGGCTAAGAACGCTTATAAGCAACTAATTAAGAATGGTATGCCCGCAGATGAAGCCATTAAAAAGGCGGCTATAGTGTTTCGTGAGGGCACGGCGGACTTTGCAGAAATGGGGGTTAAGGCTAGACGTGTTGGAAAGTTTGTACCATTTTTTACGGCAAGCATTGCGGGAACCAGAACTATAGCCCGTGCCGTGAAAGATAACCCAATTGGATTTGGTATGAAAACTTTTGAACTAGTGACCATTCCAAGCGTTATCCTTTGGACTAAAAATCATGATGAGGATTGGTATAAGGGTTTAAGCGCGGAAGAAAAAAACACTTATTGGCACCTTGGAATCATAGGGGATTATGTTATTAAAATTCCTAAGCCTTTTGAAATGGGATTTGTAGGGGGCAGCTTGCCGGAACGCATGTTAGATTTACTAATAGACAAAGACCCGGACGCCGCGATGGGCGCGGCATTAGCAATTACTAGTGCTGTTCCCGATATTCCTATGTTGCCTTTAGCGTCTACAATTTTGGGATTAGCAAGTAATAAGCATCAGTATTTTCACAGTGATATTGAACCAATGGGCGACCGCCTTGCAAGGGTTTCCCCGTTCCTAAGGGCGAAGGATTCTAATTCCTTACTTGGGAAAGGCATAACCGAAAAGGGACAGACTATAACCGATCCTCTCTATAACTACGGTGATAAAACAAGCACATACACTAGTCAGCCAAATGACTATATGAAAGCAGGTCGATCTTTCGGGTATTTTACCTCACTCCTCACAGAGACCTTTAGTCAACCTCTTGACCATTTTGGATTTGCCTTACTTGGTCTTGAGAATTCAATGGATGAAAAATATCAAAGAGAATTTGAAGCCCAGCTTGAGCTTGTAGGAAAACTCGGTAGCAAAAAAAATATTTTCTTTGCGGATGTAAATGAGATGTATAAATATTGGTCAAAACAAAAAATGACTCTTTACTCCGGCTTTGATTTGGTTAATAGTACCGAGAATAGGGCTTTTTGGATAACAACACCAAAATATCGAGTAAGGCTTCTCGTAAAAAACAACCAAATGTTAATTACTGACCTTAGAATTTATGACAAAAGCTATTCTGATCCTTATAATGAATATTCATCCCAAAAAAACGGATACTGGATTGTCCCCTATTTAATTGACGGGTCATTTAATTATAAATTTGACTCTAAAAAATTACCATTCAAAGGGTTTTTTAACCAACAAAAAGAAAAATTTTTATTTCAATTTGATAATGATATAAAAAATGAAACGGACAGTCTTGAACTGCCTAAAGTCAAGGAATTAAAATCATTAAATTTTGAAAAACTAACTGATAGAATAGTCCTTTCTTATATCTCTGATGACTCTAAAAAAATTTCAATTATTTTTCTTGAAGATCTAATCAATATATCGCCGATTGAAAAGAATCAATTAGTTTTCAATCAATATAACAAGGAGAGTTCACCACTTCTATATAAAACAGAAGGTAATACGGGTTTTAAAATTAGCTATGGGAAAGACAATGGAATTTCGGGACTCTTCAAATATTTTAATGATGGCTGGGAAATCTCTTTTACCTCAACAAGTAAATCATTACTCAATCTTCGAAAGCTCGCCTATCCTTATTTGTTCCCGGAACCCGTCGGGAGAACTATTAGCCAGTTAAATAGCTTCCTCGCTCCTCATAATCAATTTGCAATAGCCGGAAGAAATCCTGTCAGGTTATTTTTTTCTGCAAAAGATGTCTATGGATTACCCATTATTGTTAAGGAGAATGTTGATATTAAAACTTCGCTTAACATATCAAAAAAAGAAGTTGTAAAAAATTTCGCCAACCAATATATTCAATATGTAGATTTATATAATGACAAACCAGCGAGTACTAAAGTCTCTCTAATAATAAATAATTCGATGGAAATACCTTTGAAACAGAAAGTATATTTCGCCCCAAATTGCAAAAAAGAATTTGCTTACTGCCTTACTCATCCATTACACGCTTACTGGTTTTTAAAGTCCTACTTAGGAGATAAGTTCAGAAAATAATTATATTTTTTAATTGAGTCTAATCGCTCATTGTCCAAGCTTGCCAATTTAACTTTATTTACGTATAAACAAGTGTCATCATTAGTTACTGAATAAATAAACTGAAGATAATCATTTTTTATTACTTTCGGAATAGGATTGATATTCCTGTATACGCAATCTATAAAATAAAAAGTTGGAGGATTTTTTTTAAACATTAATTCTTTTGCTTTGTCAAATGTTTGAATATCTTTCATGTTTGGGTAATAAAAAGAATACTTGTAGGCGCTTTTGATGTCGGCCTGCCAAAATAAAAGACTATCATATCCGTCAACAAATAAAGTGTCCCCTGAATGCGACAATAATTTGATAACCTCTCCGTTAACAAAAAAACGATTGTAATTAATATCAAAAGATTGAACTTTATCAATTTTTTTGAGTATAAATGATTCTTTTGAAAAAATCGAAAATAGGAAAATTACAGGAAATATAAAAAGAATTGGTGCTATATTTTTTTTTGATTTAATAAGCTTTCTTAAATAAATAAGGGTTAAAATTATGAGAAGGCTTATCCAAACCATTGTTCTGTAAGCACCATAAAAAACAGTGCCCGGATTTACAACCCGTATCGCAGAAAATGCTAATAGTAATATACTTATTAAAATCAATCTATATTTTTTAAATATCACTAAAAAATACAATATTAATGACATTAGAGTAAGAGAATATACTGAAAGAATCTGCCTTAAATGATTCCACTTTCCATCACTAAACAAAACTGAAATCGGATAAGTAAGGCTTGTAAATAAATTCACATTATCTAATTTGTCAAAACTATTGCCGGTTATTCGGCTTCTATTAACAACGAATAGCTGAAAAAAATAATCTTTAAGATTTAATCCAAAAACAGCAATTAGCGATAGCAAAAACACAATTGTTGATGACAATATAAAACCTTTCAGGTCTTTTTGTTTTATGAAAACTAAAATAAACAAAAAAATTACAAGGGGAATATATGGTTCACGTGAAAAAATTATAAACCAAGAAAAAAACCCAACGAGTATCGTATCAAAAAAAAATATTTTATTACTTTTCTCGAAAAGTAATAATACTAAGTAAGCAATTGGATAGACAATCATCGACTCACCTAGAAATAAGTTTCCGTGAAAATAATATTTTATTGGCTCAAATAATAATGGAAAACCAAAACCCAATAATCCAAATCTAAGTAGGAATAAAATGGAAAAACTTAAGCTAAAAGTAATTATAAATAGCCTGTGGACCGTAATAAGCTGATAAAGAGTCTGAGGCTTTACGATCTTTTGGATTACGTAGCTCATATATACTGGTCCTATTTGGCGATTATGAAAAACTTCAGAGAATAGTTTCTTACCCTTAATCATCTGGTGGGCAGCGGCTATATTGTCATACTCATCTACAAATGCAAAAGAGGTTGATTGATCGTAATACTTCTTGGAAATAAATAATAAAAACAATATAGAAATTACCATGAATATTGTTTTAAGCAATTTGGAGTGCATATTTATCATTATTTTAACTAATTGATATAATTATATTGATAAAGATTCAAATTTTATGCTGTTAATCACACTATTTGTAATTTCACTTCTTACAAGGTTTGTATTTTTGTTCTTTGGATTTCCTTCAATCACTCATGATGAGGCGGATTATTTTTTAAACGGCTACCTTCTAACTAAGACTGGCTCTGATATTTTTTCAAATAAATTTTTTTTAACTTCAGGAATTCTTAATGCGACATCGGCAATTCCTGTTTATCTTGGATCCATCTCTTATCATTTTATGGAAAAATCTGTCATTTCTGGTCGACTACCTTACGCTATATTTAATTCTCTTATCCCGGTACTTTTTTACTCTATCCTTTTTAAATTAACAAAAAATAGAACTTTTTCATTAATAGGGTTTACTGTTTTAAATTTTTCGCCTTGGTTTTCCTATTTATCAGCGATGTCATCAATCGATGCTCCAACCGCTTTAGTATTCTATTTACTTGCTATCATCGTTTTATTATCCGAGCTAAGGCCAATTACTAAATATTCACTATTCACTCTTTCTATGTTCTTTAGCTTTAATTCATATATGGGAATTAAGACAATCGCCTTTTTCTTATTCTTCATTGCCCTATTGCTGAAAGATACATTCTACAGAGAAAAAATTAGTGTAAAAAAAATAGGAAGAAATGTATTAATTTCTCTTATAATGTTTTTATTTTTTTTCGCTCTTTCATGGATTTCGCCGGCCGGTAGCTATTTTAAAGACCGTCTTAAAACAAAAATTTTACCTTTGAATACTGTAGAAATTTCAAAGTCTGTTGACATTCTTCGTGAAATGTCAAAAGGACCGACTGTTTTAAGGTATTTTATTCACAATAAGGCATCGTATTTAGGAGGTCAGTTTATTGATAAATATATCCAAGCCTTTAATCCCACTACACTATTTGTCAAAGGAGACACTCATCCTTTATATGGTACAGGCTTCATTGGACTATTTTATTTCTTTGATCTTGTTTTTATTCTTATTGGTTTTTACTTTGCCTCAAGGGTATTTAAAGATGGCTATAAAATTACCATCCCTTTTTTTCTTATAATCTTCGTTACTCCAATAGCCATCGGAATAATGACAGATTCACCTACGCTTGCATTAAGGGGCCTTCCACTTATTCTTGGTTATTCATTTTTCATATCAACGGGTATTTATTTTCTTGCTAATCATTTTTTAAAAAATATGAATGTTATTTTCTCGATAGTTTTCTTTGTTTATCTTTCTTCGTTTATATATTTCTTTACTTTGTATAGAACAACGATCAGATATATGTCGGGAGAACAATGGCATATGAATGAAAAACGCCTCCTTGATAAAGTCTCATCCGAAATAAAATTTAAAAATAAACAAATATATATTTATGTGAATGACCCTAAAGAGACTATGCTTCTCTATTTATTTTATAAAGAGAACAGTGCTACTAAAATAAAAGCGATAATTAGTAGCGGTAGGTTTGAAGTAGGTAATATAACTTTTACAGATTTGTGCCCTAACGAAAAAATGCCAGGGTCAATCCAGATAATGAACTCAGAAAGATGCCCGGTAAATCTAAAGGTGTTTTCCTATAGTGACATTATAACTCCCGAAATAAGTAAGGGTTCAAAGTATCTTCTTCTTAATTAGGTTTTTATATAGTAGAAAAATTATATTTAAAACAAAAAAAGTCAGAATTATTTGGTGCTTTGCGCCTACTTTTTGATCAGTCGTCCACCCGATTACTTTGTCCCACCCTCCGAACCTTACATATGGGTAATAAGACATAATCAGACCAAAGAAAAATATATTAAGATTGTAGATTATTTTTTTATAATATGGAATAAAGGCAAAGAGCATTAAAAAATACCATGGTTGAATTTCTGAGAAAAAAGATAGATAGCCTAATACCATCGCTGTCCCAATAAGTGGAATCACAATATATTTTTTATTTTTAATTGGTAAAAACAATAAGGGAAGCGTCATGTATTTAATTCCTGAAGAAAACAATAGTGTTATTCGTGCGATTATATTTTTGTTCTTTTTAAGTAAATAAAATCCCAAGATAGTAATCGACAAAGCAATAAAGTCATTGTGATTATTTGCAAGTCCCTCAATTATTATCAATGGATTTGTAGCATAAAAAATTGCCCAATGTCTATTCAACTTCGCAAGTAAATAAACAGACATTAAATAGAAAAATATAAATATTCCTTTAAATAAAAAAAACGTCAAAAAAAATTTCCCGAATCCTAAGAATGATGGTATTGCTGATATAAGTAAAAATGTTGGTCCATATGGATATCTTGTCCCAGTCCACTGAGTAAATCGAAGCCACGGATCAAGATAGTATTCTGCTGGCATATGAAAATATGGATTATTATGATAATGAGTTAATATTTTTCCATAAAACATATAACTCAGTAAGTCGTGTGACAAAAATGAATACGAAAAGAGCATAACAGCTCCGATTATTAAACCTAACTTCATTGGATTATAAATCTTGACGTTTTTCGGTCTAATAAATATTAAGTGAAAAATAAATAGTAAAGTCACCAGGATTAGAAATACTATCCACGAGCTTGCGCGATTGTTATAACCAAAATCAACCACAAAATTACGAAACAGCTCCCATGCCTTATTGCTAAACATGGTGATATTTGGATCAATTAACGCGTACGTATAGACAGACAAAATTAATAAAATTAGTAGATACAGAAGTGTAAGAATCATTTTTTTATATTATATAATAGACAACATATCTATGAAATGGCTCAAGATATTTATTCTACTCACTATTCTCTTTATTTTCTTCTATTCTAGAATCGCACCAATAGTTAACCAAACGGTTCCCTATACCTATGATCAAGGTCGGGATTTTTTAAGAGCAGAAGAAATACTGAGGGAAAAAAAGTTAGTATTCTTAGGACCAACAACTGGAATAATGGGAGTTTATCACGGTGTTTGGTGGTATTACCTACTTGCTGCTTTTTATCTAATATTCAATGGTATGCCTTCCGGATTTTATATCGGTCTTTTTATACTATCTTCCGCCGCTATCTTTCTATTTGCATATTTTATTCATAAAAAGTTTGATTTTTTTTCTCTAATATTTTTTTTGATCATTGTCTCTGCTTCGGAATTCTTTGTAAGGCTTGCTTTTTTTGTTAGTAACAATACCATTGCCCCATTGTTTGTTCTTTTATATTTGTTTGCACTTTATAAATATACTGTCGAAGGTAAAAAATTCTATCTTCTATTGATAGGACTAGCATTGGGATTTATTTTTGAGTTTGAAGTGGCTTTTGGAATCTTTTTTATTACTTCGTTTATTTTAGCAAGTATATTTTTTAGCAAATTTCGCAATATTTTTACCAAAATTGACTCTTTAAAACTAATATTAACTGGTATTGTTATTCCGACTTTACCTCGGATTCTTTTTGAATTAAAAAATAATTTTATCCAAACAAATTCTTTATTAAGTTTTTTCAAAGACCCAACATCAACCAACAAAATTTCATATAAGACCGCTTTTCTTGAAAGAGTAAACTTATTCTTTAATTATTTCGTAAAGATGTTTCCGTCTGAATTATTGATTCTCGCAATCATAACCATATTGTTGCTCTGTTTATTTATTATAAAAGGGCAAAAAGAAATATTTTCAAAAAAATCAAGCCTAATATATTTTTTAAGCTTTCAAACTCTACTTCTATTCTTTTTATCTACTTTAAATAATAGTAATTTTTTTTGGGATTATTATTTAGACGGTATACAATTTATTTTACTTTTTCTTATCATTTTAATATTTTCTCTTAACGAGAGTTATTCATTTTTAATAATTAAATTATTTTTTATTTCTGTTTTTTTCATTACTAATATTTTGTCATTCCTACCACAATTAAAAAAAACAGAAATTCCACAATTAGGACTAAGGGCAGATATAAAAACCGTTCGATACTTATTGGACAATAACAAAAAGCAATTTTGCATGCGGGTTTATACACCTCCAATTTTTCCCTATACATATCAGTATCTATTGGGTTATTTTTCAAAAATTGAAAATAGAATGTACCCCGTAGACAAATACGTAGATAATAAGTGTTGGTATATAGTCGATAAGGAAAACTATCCTGAAAGAGTCGTAAAATGGAGAGAGATAAATACACCAAAAAACGCTAAGCTTACTAAGACTAAAAAAATGAGTAATGGAACTAATATTGAGCTCTGGCAAATTCCCCAGAATTAACCTTCAGGCTGTATAATATTACTTATAAATGGACTTAACTGTCGTAATCAATACTTATAACGAAGAAGAAAATATTGCGGATTGTATAAGTAGCGCCAAACTACTGTCTGACGATATTATAGTTATCGATATGGAAAGTGTCGACAAAACTACAACATTAGCAAAGACTCACGGCGCTCAGATTTTTTCCTTTCATCACTCAAACTATGTTGAGCCAGGACGGGAATTTGGAATTAGTAAGGCCAAGACTGATTGGGTATTTATTCTAGACGCTGACGAAAGACTAACTCAAGAATTAGCCAAGGAAATTAATCGAAATATTAAAAATCAATTTCTTTCAACCACACATTATCGTATCCCGCGTAAAAACGTTTTTGGAAAAGTTAAATGGTTAAAAAACGGTGGCTGGTGGCCGGATTACCAAGTCAGGCTAATCAACAAAAAACATTTTTCTAGTTGGCCTAAAAGAATTCATTCGACACCTATTGTAAAAGGCCAGATTGGTTATTTAAAAAATCCAATATTACATTATTTTCATGGAAATATTGAAAAGATGGTTGAAAAGACAATTGAATTTGAAAATATAGAATCTGATCTTCTTTATAATGCAAAAAAAGAGGCTGATGTCTCTACATTCTTTAGGAAGTTTATCGCAGAATTTACTAGAAGATTGATCATAAAAATGGGATTTCTTGATGGAGCAATCGGATTCATAGAATCAATGTATCAGGCATTTTCAAAAACTATTACTTATCTTTTTTTATATGAAAAAAATCGAAGTAAAAAAACTTAAAGTAGGACTCTATAATCCATTTTTAGACACGCTTGGAGGAGGAGAAAAGCATATTTTATCCATCATTGACGTGTTAGTAGATAACGGCGCTGAAGCGACTGTTTTTTGGAATAAAAATCTAAGTCAAGATCTAGAAAAACGCTTTTCACTTCAATGTTTTAAAACATTGAAGTGGCTTCCGGTTAGTTTAATATCTTCTTCTTTAGTGGCCATGCAAACTTTAAAGTCTTTTGATTTGTTTTTTTATGTATCTAATGGCAGTTATTTTTTTTCTACGGCTAAAAATAATTTTGTCTTTTGCATGGTACCCGACA
>Ga0075668_141_pt1 | contig 9953 bp, 8 predicted proteins | sample RifGroA2_FD_68412 | JGI IMG/M metagenome (GOLD analysis project Ga0075668, IMG submission 68412) | Microgenomates (Roizmanbacteria) bacterium GW2011_GWA2_35_19 | reverse complement strand
ATAAGGTTTTTTATTTCTCTAATTGGCTTTCTGAAGTTAGCCTTTCTCCTTACGAGTACCTCGACCTTCATAAAACTTAACGACATAATAACTAACAGGCTCAATGAAAATATTTTGAAAAACCCGGACATTCTTTCAAAGGAAAAGATTAGAAGAAAAATGAGACCAGATACAGCAAAGATAAGATATCTTGGCAGAAAAATTGGCTTAAGATAAGAAACTATTACAACAAAAAATGGTAAAACTAGACCCCAAACAGCAATAAGCTTAAAAAGCTTTTGCTGGGCGGGATGGTTTTTTGATCTTTTTAAACAAGCAAAGATAATTATTATCCACAACAAAACAGACAGTGGAGTCATAATTTTGTCTACTAGCTTGGAGCCATATTCGTAACCGGAATAGAGATTACCAATAAATGTAAATATATGGGTAAATTTGAATTTATTAATCCAGAATGGCTGAACGCCTAGGCTTCTATTAAATAAAACAAATACCATCCATGGGATAAAAGATATAAAGACGAGTTTTTGTTTATATCTGAAGAATACATATTGACCTAAGACCACAAGAAGCATGAAATAGTGAGTATAAACTCCGAGGATAGAAGAAATCAGATATAGAGTAGAGTTCTTTTTGTAGAGTGCATAGAATGATAAGATGCTAAAGAAGGCAAACATGGAGTACATCCTTACCTCAAATGCATAATAAACCAACAAAGGGTTAATAACAAAAAGGAGCAAATAAAGGAAAGATTTTTTAAGAGTCATTTTGAAGACATCGTTTAAAAAAAGAAAAGCCACATAAAGTGTCGCCCAGTAAAAAATGAGCGATAAACTCCGTAATGCAATTTCACTTTTTCCGAAAATAGAAATCCAAAAATGAAGGACAAAATAATAAAATGGAGGACTAAAATCATGAGCGGTACTTATCATAATATCAAGCAGACTCTTTTTAGCCATTAGATAGGAAAAAGCTTCATCACGCCAAAAAGACTGGACTAGAAAGATAAGAGGGGTTTTGGTGAAAAGCCAATTAAACATAATTAGTCTATAAAGTTCATAAAGTCCGTAAAGTCTATAAAGTCAATAAAATAATTAACTTTATATACCTCTAGACTTTTTCTGTCACTTTATATTTTAACTTTTTTCCAAGCAATATTCTAGTGTGAGCGTCAAGGGCAGGAAGGGAAGAGAAAAAGAAGGAGACAATAGGTAATAAATACCACTGAATTATTAAGATAGGCAAATATTTAATTGGAGTTTTCATGTTGACCTTTTTCCTAATCTGGATATCAAGGTAGACATAAAGAATCAACATTGCCGAGGACAATGTAAGAATAAGCGCAGAGAGCTTCGGAAGTAAAAATCCAAGGACGGTTTTTTTAAATATCGGATTAATAAGCGGAGGAATCGAGGCCGAAATAGTTAGGATAAAGAAAGATACAGGCCAAAGGAGGTGAGTTTCGGCAATAAAAAAGATTTTTTTGAGTTTAACTATAGGAGGAATGTGCGGCGAAGTAAAAAATCTTTTTAAGACATATCCGACATCAGACACCCCCCAAGCCCAGCGCTTTTCTTGCTCGTAACGGTTAACCATTGTTTTGATTACGCCTCCAGAATAGACAGCGTCTCCGTTTACGATAGTAAATAGGGGAATCGTCCTAACTTTACTTCCGTATGTAAAAAAAGCCTGAAAATAAATATGCCAATCCTCAGGGATTATATCAACATCCCAATAGTTAAGCTCTTGGAGTAGCCAAAGATTAGTTGAGTAGGTCGAAACTTGGATAAGATTTTCTTTTTGAGACAGGAAAGCTAGTCTTAAAATAGAAGACAGAGTAGCCTGCATTCTTACAAATAAAGGCAATTGCCAAAAGTTATTGTATAAAAGAACAGGTGCCCAATAAAAGTGATAAAGTCGACCCGTATCTCGGAAAAACTCAAAAGTTAAATAAGAAAAATAATTTTTAGGCAATAAGCTGTCAGCGTCGCAGATTGTGATGATTACTTTTTTAGAATTTAATTTATTTTTTTGTACGAAAGACGTAACTTCTTTACAGGCATATGTTTGATTACTGGCTTTACCAGCTTCCTCATTATCGGTCAAAACATGGTAAACGGTAATTATTTTTTTGAAAAACTTTTTATACTTATCTTCAAGTACCTTTGCCTTTTCTTCGACTTGTTCTTCTCTCTTTTCAAAAGCGAGAACCAAATATATTTTGCCGAATGGATAGTCAGATTTTGTAATCGCCTGAATGGTTGAATCGATTTTATGAAGTGGCTCCTTGAAATTTGGGATTATCACAAAGTGATTTATTTCACTAGATTTTTTGTTAGCAATTACTTTTTTTCGGTAGTTAATTAAATTGTGAAATAAAATTTCTTTGTACGATAAAACTGCATTATAAGCAGTGCTGGCTGATTTATAAAAAAAGTATAAGTCAAAGAATATTATAAAATAAGCGACCAAGGCTGGATGGAATGGCGAAAACCAAAGAGGAAACGTAATCAAAGTCCATGATAATAATGGCACCAAAATTTCAAGGACTCTAATAAACGGCTTAGATCTAATGATCACATCACTCATAACTTCCTATTATACAGCCTTATTGCCAGGCTTCGCAGATCATTTTGAAAGCACAAAAGTCGCACCATGGCCCAACCCGTGGAGAAAAGTCATTTTCTCGGATATTCTTTACGGTATTAAAAATCTTTTCTTTTGTATTTTCTATATCGTCTTCAGTTTTTGTGAATGATATTTTGTCAGGCGTCTGTAAATAGTAGAAAGTGAGATTAACTTGCGAAAGTTTTTTATTATATAGACCTGGATTTGTTGCAGCTAATGCATAAATTGAAAGCTGCAAACTTTTTTTTAAGTCATTTTCATTTGGTTGTCGACCCGTTTTATAGTCTATTATTTCAATTCCTTCGTTTTTTATTTTATCAACTCGGTCTATTTTTCCGGTTATGAATATATCTTCTCCAATCTTAATCTTAAAAAGTTTTTCCAGTCCTAAAATATTGACATTTTTATTATGAAATTTAACCATAAATTCCTTAAGAAGTTTTTCCCCCTCAGCCCTCATTCTATTTTCGTGAGTTTTAGATGCATAACCAAGCGGAGACCAAGCGGATGCAAAGATTGAAAGCAATCGGTCAAGCCCTATATTATTATCATTAATAAATTCTTGATAATACGCTTGAAGTGTCCGGTGGATAGTGTCGCCAAATGAAAGCGAAGCAGATGGTGAGGTAGGCACTTTAAGGACAAATTGGTACTTATATTGAAGAGGGCATTTTTCGTAGGTTTCAAGCTGCGTAAATGAAAAATTTCGAAGTATATAATTATTTTTCGCAATTGATTCTTTAGGTTTTCTAAAATCAAAGATCGATAATTGCTCCTTTTTTTCATGATTAATTTTAAGAATTTTTTCTAGTTCGTTTTTAAGAAGTGATTCACTTACGAAAGGAGAAATTTTTTGTTCTCTTTTTCCTTCTCCATAGAATTTGGAAGCCGTTAAGTAAATACGATCCATAGCCCGGGTCAAGCCTACATAAAAAAGTCTTCTTTCTTCTTCAAGATGGTAGTCGCCTATTGGCAATATTTCTTTTATTAACTCGTCTGGTATTGTAATATTCTCTTTTTTTGTGTTGGTTGGAAAACGACCTTTTGTGAGATTGACAAGGAAGACAACCTTAAATTCTAGACCTTTTGCTGAATGAGCAGTGATGATGTTCACCGCATTGATTTCTGAAGCATCAGATTTTCCGACAGTCGGCGACTCACCTAATTCAATGCTCATTGTCAAGTAGTCAACAACTGATGAAACCGATGCGTCTTCATGGGAGTTCTCAAAGCTTTTTAGTTTATTGAAAAATTTAGAGACATTAAGAGCAATTTTTTCTTCACCTTCAGTTTTATAGTTAACTAATTTACTTAAATACTTTGTATCTTCCAAGAAATAAAAAAGTATCTGGCCGGCAGAGTCTTTTTTTACTTTTTCCAAATGTTTTTTGATCATATTAAACAAAAACTTTATCTTTTCTCTTGTCTCGGCTTTGATGAGAGGTAGATATTTTCTATAGACTTCATAGCTTTTCTCAAGTGGTGATTTTTCAAAGAAACTTAAATAGATATTGATAGCTTGAAATAGTGAGAGATTGGTTTTTTTAGAAAAAGCCATCAGCAAAGTAATATCAACGACATCGATTTGAAAAAGATCCATATTAAGGATTCGATAGAGCGAAACCGAGTCTTCTATATTATTCATTACATATAGATATGCTAAAAGGTCTTTAACTTCAGGTTGCTTGAGTAACATTCCGGGACCCAAAAATTGATAGGGGATTCCGTTGCGGGCAAGAGCTCTTATAAAAGCATTACTGTGATTATTAGCTCGGGTAAGGATGGCAAAATCGGAAAACAAGTAATCTTTTTTGAGTCTTAATATTTCTGAAGCTACATAATCAGCTTCCTCCTCAGGCGTTGAAGCAAGATAAAACTCCGGCCGATAGTCACGATTTTTTACTTGTTTGCTTTTTACTGATATGAGTTCTTTGGAAATTCCAAGCTTTGCTTCCAGAGTGTCAGGATCATTATTTTTAATTAGACGGTATGCCGCATCAAGGATTCTTTGGGATGAGCGATAGTTTTTTAGTAATGTGATTTGCTTCGCTTTTTTATAATCCTTCATGAAATTCAAGATATTTGAGACCGAGGCACCGCGAAATTTATAGATTGCCTGTGAATCGTCGCCAACAACTGTAAGACATGGATTAGACTCGGGAGGAGCGAGATATTTGATCAAATCATATTGGGCAATATTGGTATCCTGGAATTCATCAATGAGAATATATTTGAATTTATTCTGATATTTTTTCAAAACATTTTTTCTTTTGGCGAATAATTCTGTCAAATAAAATATCAAATCGGAAAAATCAAAAAGGTTTTCTTTTATTTTCAGTTCTTGATATGTTTTATACGCGCTTGCCAATTCTTGATATTTTTCTATTTCCATTTTGGCTTCGTTCGTCGACTGCTCGTCTCCTTTCTTGCCAAAATTAATATTTTTTATCCATTTTAAGTAATCTACGGGTGAAATATTTTCGTCGCGGAGGCGGGAAAAGTGATTTAAGAGATCGCCTAAAAATTTATTAGGGTTTCCGAGGGGGGAAAAATATTTTAAATTAAATAAAAATAAGTTTTTTTGTAAAAATAAAATTGTTTCAGCCTCCGTCATTAGTTGGTAGGCTGGAGAAATTCCAATGTGTGAAGCTTCTTCTTTCAAAATCTGATCCGCGAAACTATGGAATGTAGAGATCCACATCTGAAAGTACCCGTAGGGCATCTCGCGATCGACCCGCTCTTCCATTTCGGCGGCCGCTTTTTCTGTAAAAGTGAGTGCTAATATTTCCTCGGGTAAAGCTAAGTTTTTTTTGATGAGGTACTTTATTTTGTCTACAATGACAGTAGTTTTTCCAGTTCCGGCGCCAGCGATGATTAATAATGGCCCTTTATTGTATTCGACTGCTTTTTTCTGCTCTTCGTTTAACATGAGTTTATTCTAGCAGAAATTAATTTAGCTGGTAGAGAAGTAAAAGCCACCACTACAATGTTTTAAATCATTGTAGTGTATATATAACATTATTGTAAAAATTCAAGCTTTTATACTTGACCCCGAAGAACTCTTACCTCGTCGCGAGGTTTACATCCTCGCCTCCGAGGAGCGAGTCTACGGGGTCTGCGGGCAAAAAAACTTCTAAAAAAATGTTTTTTTGCCCTTGACTTTTGGCATGATTACCTTTATCATGAAAACAAATAAAAAGTTAAAAGCCTTATTTATTTTAGGCTTTCTTTTGTTTGTTATTATCAATTATATAAATTTATAAACATATGGCAGACGGAACATTTCAGAGGAATAAACCTCATTTGAATATTGGTACAATTGGACACGTAGATCACGGAAAGACAACTTTAACTTCTGCAATTCACTACGTTTTATCAAAAAAAGGTCAAGCTAAATTTTTAAAATATGAAGATATAGATAAAGCGCCTGAGGAAAGAGCACGAGGAGTCACTATCAATCTTCATCATTCTGAATATGAGACTGATAAAAGGCATTATGCTCACATAGATGCTCCAGGGCATGCAGATTATATTAAAAACATGATCACAGGTGCCGCTCAAATGGACGGTGCAATTTTGGTTGTATCAGCTCCAGACGGTCCAATGCCTCAAACAAGAGAGCATATCTTATTAGCAAAACAGGTTAACGTACCGGGAATAATTGTTTTCTTGAATAAAGTTGATATGGTTGCTGATAAGGAAATTTTAGACTTAGTAGAGATGGAAGTAAGAGACCTCTTAACTAAGTATAAGTTTCCAGGGGATAAAATTCCAGTTATCAGAGGCTCAGCTCTTAAGGCATTGCAGGACGATCCTGAAGCTATTAAGAAAATTGAAGAACTAATGAAAACGGTCGATGAATATTTTCCAGAGCCAGTAGAAATTGTTGGAATTAAGGATACTAAAAAGACAGTCGTTACTGGTGTTGAGATGTTTAAGAAAACTCTTGATGAGGCCCGCGCTGGTGACAATGTAGGACTTCTTATAAGAGGAATTGAAAAAGACGACGTCATGAGAGGTCAAGTTATTGCAAAACCAGGCTCAATTACTCCTCACACAGAATTTGAGGCTGAAATTTATATTCTTACTAAAGAAGAGGGAGGACGACACACTCCTTTCTTTAAGGGATACCGACCACAGTTTTATATAAAAACAACCGACATCACGGGAGAAGTCACTCTTCCAGCTGGAGTTGAGATGGTTATGCCTGGAGACAATGTTAAAGTCACAGGAAAACTTATTTACCCAGTCGCCATGGAAGAAGGATTAAAGTTTGCGGTTAGAGAAGGTGGTCACACTGTCGGAGCTGGAGTAGTAACAAAGATAATTAAATAAATTTTTAGGTTTCAAGTAATTAGGTAAGTTTATTAGCACCTTTATATTATGCCGAAAGGAAGAATTAGAATTAGGTTGAAGTCGTATGATCATCGATTGATCGATGAAACTTGTCAAAAAATTGTCGACACGGCAATCAGGACGGGCGCTTCAATTATTGGCCCGATTCCACTTCCAACAAGAATTGAAGTTTATGTGGTAAATAAGTCTCCGTTTATTGATAAAGACGCGCGAGAGCATTTCGGCATGAAAATTCACAAGAGGTTGATTGATATCGTTAATCCGACAAATCAAACAATTGATTCACTGATGCACATCGGATTTTAAAATTTTCCGGATTGGATTTTAGCCCCAATCTGGGGCTATTTTTTTTGCCATATGTCAGGTTTTACATTAGGACAAAAATCACTACAGTCTCAAATTTTTAATGATAAGGGAGAGCGTGTCCCGACTACTTTTATTAAAACATCACCATGTTATTTTATAAGCCTCATGGTGCCCGCCGAGCATAAATACTTTTCAATAAAACTCGGAATGGGAAAAGCTAATAAGATTCAAAAGCCAGTACGAGGCGAAATAAACAAGGCGGGGATTAAGACCCCGCTTCGTTTTTTAAGGGAAATCAGATTAGAAAAGTATGGAGAAAAAGTTAAGGTTATCGAAGAAAATGGCAAAAGAGGTTTAGATATCGAAGGAGTCAAGATTTTTATTGGTGACGAAATCAAGCCGACAATGCTTTTTAAAAAAGGCGATTTAGTCACAGTGACTGGAACTTCAAAAGGAAAAGGTTATCAGGGAGTTGTTAAAAGACATCACTTTAAAGGTGGACCCCGAACCCATGGTCAGTCACGTGGTGAGCGTGCTCCTGGCTCAATCGGTATGACGACAACTCCTGGACGAGTTTTTAAAGGAAAAAGAATGGCCGGAAGAATGGGGCAAGACCGGGTTACAGTGAAGAACCTAATGATAATTGAAGTTAAGGAAGATGGACTTTTAATTAAGGGATTAGTGCCTGGATATAAAACAGGATTATTGGAAATAAGAAATTAAATATTTAAGTATGGTAAAAGAAGAAAAAAAAACAGCAGTGAAAAAAAATACCGTCCTTTCAGTCGCGGTATTTAACATTGATGGTAAAGAAAAAAAGACAATTGAACTTAATAAAAATATATTTGATGTGAAGGTAAGCCCGTCGCTTTTAGCTCAGGCGGTAAGAGTCTACTTAGCTAATCAGAGAGCAGGGACCGCAAGTTCAAAAACACGCTCAGAAGTAGTAGGCTCAACCAGAAAGATATACAGACAAAAGGGAACTGGAAAAGCGCGTCATGGAAGCTTAAAAGCTCCAATATTTGTCGGTGGAGGAGTAGTTGGAGGGCCAAAGCCTAGGGATTACTCTTTATCATTCAGTAAAAATCAAAGAAGATTGTCATTTTTAGGTGCTTTAACTAATAAGGCGTTTAAAAAAGACATTATATGTCTTGAAGAAGTCGATTCAAAAAACAAACTAAAAACAAAGAATGTCAGCCAATTTTTGAAAATATTGAATCTGACTGGAAAAAAGATAATTTTTGTTTTACCGAGTATGATTAAAAATAATTTTGTTCTTGCAAGTCGCAACATAGAGAAAATATCAATATTACCATCATCATCTTTAAATACATATGAAGTTTTAAAAGCAGAAAAAATTATTTTTTTTGAAACCGCGATTAAAACTTTAGAAAAACATTTTTTAAATCATGAAAATTAACGAAGTTGTTTTATCACCAGTACTGACAGAAAAGGCAACCCTACTAGCTAAAAATAAAGTCTATATGTTTTATGTGAATCCCAGATCCGATAAAAATAAAATAAAACAAGTCCTAGAAAAAATATATGCAGTTAAAATCTCAAGTGTTAGGACAATGAATAGAATCGGAAAAGTAAAAAGAGTTGGTAGATCAATGAAGATGAAGCAACTACCAAATCAGAAAATAGCTTATGTGAAAGTTAGTACGGGTAAAATTGATTTATTCCCACAAGCATAATATGAAAAATAATTTTTTAACAAAAAACGCAAAACCAATAAAGAAGCTGACTGTAATTTTAAAAAAACATTCTGGTCGAGATTCTTCAGGTACAATATCGGTGAGGCACCAAGGTGGCAGGCAAAAAAGATATTATCGAATGGTTGATTTTAAAAGAGATAAAAGAGATATTAAAGGCGAGGTAATTAGAGTTGAAAAAGATCCGGGACGAAATGCTCACATTGCTTTAATAAAATACGAAGATAATGAATTAAGCTATATTATTCATCCTGAGGGATTAAAAGTTGGAGATAAGATAATCGCTTCAGAATCGGCCGATATTAATACTGGCAATGCTATGCCTTTAAAGAATATTCCGATAGGCGTCTCGGTTCATAATGTTGAGATGTATCCTAAACATGGTGGGCAGATTGCTCGTGGAGCTGGAACATCTGCGGTTGTTATCGCCAAGGAAGATGACTATATACATCTCAAACTACAATCAGGGGAAGTAAGAAAATTTTTTCCAGATTGCTTTGCCACAATTGGAAAAGTCGGGAACAGTGAATTTAAAGATGAGATAATTGGCTCTGCTGGACGAAAAATATTAATGGGGATTAGGCCAACAGTGCGAGGGACAGCCCAAAATCCAAGAAGTCATCCTCACGGAGGCGGAGAAGGGAAGTCTGGTGAGGGTATGCATCCAAAGACACCTTGGGGAAAGTCCGCAAGAGGGACAAGGACTCGTAATAAAGACAAATGGAGTAATAAATTTTTAGTTAAAAGAAGGAAATAAACATGAAATCAACTACATATTTAAAAAACTTGAAAATTACACCAAAAAAACTACGGTTTTATTTGAAGGCTGTTAAAAAAATGTCACCTGTTGAATCATTGAGATTTTTGTATTATGGAAAACAAAAAGCGACCTCTGTTCTTTATAAATCAATCGAATCAGCAATTAGCAATGCTAAACTGGCTTTAAAA
>Ga0075668_147_pt1 | contig 10208 bp, 13 predicted proteins | sample RifGroA2_FD_68412 | JGI IMG/M metagenome (GOLD analysis project Ga0075668, IMG submission 68412) | Microgenomates (Roizmanbacteria) bacterium GW2011_GWA2_35_19 | reverse complement strand
CTGAACCGATAAAATAAATTTTCCGTATTCAATTGGCGATCCGATGTTATAGATACAAGAAACTGATGCAATCACAATTACGTCACTCCTTGTTAAGATGTTAGCGGTTGAGGCAAGACGTAATTTATCTATCTGCTCATTAATCTGGGCCTCCTTTTCGATGTAGGTATCGCTTGACGGAATATACGCTTCAGGCTGATAGTAATCATAATATGAAACAAAATATGAGACGGCGTTTTCTGGAAAGAAGTCTCTAAATTCCTGATAAAGCTGGCCCGCTAATGTTTTGTTATGTGAAATTATTAAAGTCGGCAGCTGTAATTTTTCAATGACATTCGCCATCGTAAAAGTTTTACCTGATCCAGTCACGCCAATAAGGACCTGATTTTTTAAATCATGCTCTATACCGTCGACCAGTTTTTCAATCGCCTGAGGCTGATCCCCCGTAGGAGAAAAGGAGGATTTAAGTTTAAACATATTTATTTCTTAGAAATTGAGATTTGGGTTCGGAAATAGGTTAAGAAAGTTGAATGCGAATGTTGGAAATATTCTAAATCTATTTTCCAAACTCTTATTACCTAACCCGTTTCCACACCTATTTTCATTATTTTATTTTTGTAACCTCTAATTTTATAATACTTTTTACAAAATTAGAAGCTATAATGGTGAGATGGACATAATAAAGTTTCTTATCGACTTTATAATACATATTGACGTCCATTTGGGTCAGATCATCTCAACCTATGGTCTTGCAACTTATATCGTTCTTTTTCTAATTATTTTTATGGAAACAGGGTTGGTCTTTACCCCTTTTTTGCCTGGCGACTCGCTTCTCTTTGCAGCCGGTGCTTTTGCCGCTTTGGGCTCATTAAATATCTGGGTATTATTCATCCTACTTTCGTTTGCTGCAATTCTTGGCGATACAGCTAATTATTGGATTGGTTATTTTTTTGGAAAGAAAATCGTTGCTCACCCAAAAATTCCAATCGATGAGGGTCACATTGAAGAAACTCAAAAGTTGCCGGCGTTGGAAGAATGAAATACCAACAGTTTTTTTCATACAATGTAATTGGAGGACTTTTGTGGGTGGCCGTCGCAACTTTCGCCGGTTATTTTTTTGGAAATATAAAATTTGTTAAAGAAAATTTTTCCCTAGTAATTTTTGGAGTAATAATTATATCCTTGTTACCAATCGTCATCGAAATAATTAAAAAGAAAATTCTAGTAAAAAAAACTTAATTCTTTTCAAATTTAAAATTTAGATTTGATTGAAAATTTCAAATTGAAAAATGTAAATTTATATTATGTTGTATATAGTTTCCTCCCCCATCGGCAACCTTGATGATCTATCCCTTCGCCAAGCGAGTACCCTACTATCATCAGAAATCATTCTGGCTGAGGATACCAGGTCTGCTAAAATCCTCCTTGATGGTGCAAAAGCTCGCTTCCCTCAATTAACAATTAACAATCAGCAATTAATTATTTCTTATTACAAAGAGCGAGAATTTGAAAAGCTTCCTGAGATAATCGACTGGTTAAATGAAGGAAAAAATATTGCTTTAGTATCAGAGTCTGGTACCCCTTTAATTTCAGATCCTGGGTATTTACTTGTAAAAACAGTCATAAAAAAAGGTCTTCCCTTCGTTGTAATTCCAGGTCCATCGGCTGTTACCACATCTTTAATCTATTCTGGTGGCAATCCACAAGGTTTTTCTTTTTTTGGTTTTTTTCCTAAAAAAGTGTCAGAAAAAAATAAGTTATTATCCAAACTTAGATCTTTGAAAGATATCTTTCCTGAGATGTCTTTCATTTTTTACGAATCCCCAAATAGAATTAATGAAACACTTCAATGTTTTAAAACATTGAAGTGGGAGCCAGAAATAGTCGTTTGTCGAGAAATGACTAAAAAATATGAGGAAATATTAAGAGGACAACCCGATGATCTAATCGATCACAAATTTAAAGGCGAAGTAACTATATTAATTAAGTAGCAAAAATTAAGCTCACTAAGCTTCCTGCTATTATAATCAGCGAAGAAACAAAAAAATTAATTGCAAATCTCCGATTTCCCTGAGTGAAGCTATAAGCAGACTTTGTCAATAAATTTATTGCGTTTGCAATGATTAGGGCTATTAGTCCAAGTTTATAAGAAATCGAGTGCCCGGCTAATTGTGAGACATTAATTGTTGTTGCATCAAGCCCAGTCACCGATGCTAGTGCTGCCGTTATTATAAATCCTCGATCACCGAAAAATACTAATGAAACTTTCGTAACTATTGTAACTAACAAAAAAATAACTGCAAATTTTAAAGCTGGTCCTAAGGCAAAAATTTTATCATCTTTAAGAATTTTTTTAGTTTCTGTCAGATTGTCAACGGTGCTCTTTTCTTCTTTATTTAAAAAATAAATCCCGGCCGCAAACGACGTAACAAGAAGAGATAAGATATAAAAAAAACTTTTGATAAAAAACGCGCCATTAACTGTCACAACTAAAATAAAAAGTTGGGTAAAACTAGAAAAATTAGCAAATATCGCTCCAGCCGTTAACTTGTTTATATCTTTAGAATTTTTACTTTTAAGGGCTAATGATTGAGTGGTTGAGGTTGAAGAAATAAACCCCCCGGCGAGACTGGTGAAAAGCCAGCCTTTTTTTTGACCAATAGTTTTTTCAAGTATGTATCCAAGAATGTCGACGCCGGTAATAATGACAACTACCCGCCAAATATTAAAAGGATTAAATAATGGGACTTTAGCTAAATTTACCGTGTTTATTCCAATCAGGTTAAGAATACTTGAAAAATTTGGAATATCGGAAATGCCAAAATTCTGATTTGGTAAAAAAGGAAGGACTACCAAGGTGATAATCGCATAACTTAAAAAAGCTTTAAATTCATAGTCTTTAATTTTTTCAATAAATGAGTGGAGTTTATTTTTAATATTTAAGATGCCTACCAGAATTATAACCATTGCAATTATCAGATGATAAGGAAAGACTTGAAGCGAAATAAAAAATCCGATTAGATAACTAAAAACAATTGCTAGTTCTGTTGTTATTCCATTATCTTTATTTAAAATGCTTCCGGTTAAAAAATATGAGATGAGAAGAACCATAAAAGCAACTGTTATGATTAGATATAAGCTGTTATAAGAGTTATAAAGCAAGCCTGCTACTGCGCCAAGCGTAGTAATTAAAGCAAAGCTTCTGACCCCTAGACTTCCGACTCCGCTTCTATATTTTATATAATAAAATCTAATTATGTTGAGACAAATACTGTCAGAACTACATAAACAGGCTGACCCCGTTAGGGCAAAAAACCTCTCGAGATTCTTTAAGACTGGAATTGGAGAGTATGGAGAAGGTGATAAATTTTTAGGATTGACTGTACCAATTATAAGATCAATCGCATCTCAATATAAAAAAGCAGGCCTTAAAGTGATTGGTGGTTTATTACATAATGAATATCACGAAATCAGACTGACGGCACTAATAATACTTACCTTAAAATTTGAAAAAGCGAATGAAGTTGAGCAAAAAGAATATTTTAATTTTTATTTAAAAAATACAAAATATATAAATAATTGGGATTTAGTTGATCTAACCGCACATAAAATAATTGGGAATTATTTAATTAACCGTGATCGAAAAATAATTTATAATTTATCAAGATCAAAAAATCTTTGGGAAAAACGAATTTCAATTATTTCGACATTTGCCTTTATTAGAGATAACGAATTTGATGACACAATAAAGTTGTCTAAAATATTATTAAACGATAAACATGATCTGGTTCATAAAGCGGTCGGATGGGCTTTAAGGGAAGTGGGTAAAAAGAATCAAAAAATTGAGGAAGAGTTTTTGATTAGGCATTATAAAGTGATGCCAAGGACAATGCTTCGATATTCTATCGAAAAATTTTCAAAAACAAAAAGAAACTTCTATTTAAAAAAGTAATAAGTCCGAAAATAATAATGGCAAAGTGTTTTTTTGAATATGGATATAATAGTCTAATCCCGCCCACGCCCTTACCTCGCGCAGCATACCAATCCAAAAATAAATGAGAAATAATTCCAAGCGAGAAAGATAAAAATAACTTTGTGATAAATTGATTATTTAAAAAGTTGGCGATAATAAATAGAAATATAAAAATACCAATCCAAAAAATTAGTGTATGAAAAATTGTATTCCTATGTTCGATTGGTTTTTTGACCAAAAAAACATCAAAGTCAATTATATTTGCTCCAAATATACCTGCAATAATAATTTCTGGACTATTAAAACCAAGCGAGGGATTAATTAAATCGACAGCTTGAGTAACTAAATAACCGGCAGTGACATGAGCAAATGGTGTCATAAACAATGAGTATAACACGGAATTATTTGAAAAAAGCCTGGGAATACTTCCTCACTTTTGATATAATTCATCTGCAACCAGAGGTACCCAAGTGGCCAACGGGGGCAGACTGTAAATCTGCTGGTTTATACCTTCGGAGGTTCGAATCCTCCCCTCTGGACACTTCGGCAAGCTCAGTGCAAGCACAGGATGATTTAGTGTAAGCTCAAGACTGACTTTATGGAAAATAAAGACATTTGGTATTTATACTTGCTTCTTTGCGATGAAAAGTCTTACTACGTTGGAATAACGACTAAAATCACCTTATTTGTTTTTAAAAATGTAATTAAAGACTGGATCCCCCTCTCTCCCAAAGGGAAGCCTTCGGCTCAGGGGGATGACAAACATGTGTCGAAGCAATGAAGCTTCGAGGTATTAAACCAATATGGTTAATTTTTAATAAATCAAGCTGGGCTTTAGGTTTTTAAAACATTTGTTAAAATTGAGGAATGAAAATAGCCCCGATTTATTATTTGACAATCTCTTTGGATTTTTGGACTCCGAAAATTTGGAGAAAGATTTGGATAAGAGGAGATGAAAAATTAAATTATGTAGCTTGGGTACTGTTTACCAGCATGGGATGGACGGGATATCATCTATCTGCTTTTATTATTCGAGATATATTCTACGGAAATATTTCCATTGAAGACCCTCCTGATGAATGGCTCGATTGGACAAAATATAACTTATACGATATTGCTAAAACAAAATTAACTCAATTTAAATTTTTGTATGATTTTGGAGATAGTTGGGAAATGACAGTCAAAATAAGAGAGTTAAATGATTTAGATAAAAACGCACCCTACCCCGTCTGTGTAAATGGTAAAAACGCTGCTCCACCGGAAGATGTTGGAAGCTACGTTGGCTTTGAACATTTTATAAAGGTAATGAAAGATGAAAATCATCCGGAATACAAAGAAATAAGCGAGACGTGGATTTCCGACACTTTTGACTCCTCTTATTTTTCTGTTGACGAAGTTAATGATATTATTCAAGATAAAAAAGTTTTTCAGGAGTACGTCGATGAAAAATTTGGTTTCTGACTTATGCTAATAATACGTTTTGGAAAAATAATTGAATACGCAAATTCAAATCAAACTTGGTTGAAAAAAGCAGTTGAGGAATTCTTTGGTAATAGTATTGATGTTGATAAATATGATCATAAAATTTTAAGTGGACTCTTTAATGAATGGTTTATTTTTGACTTTCAACCAACAATCTCTGAGGCAACCCCAGTTAGCCAATATTATTTTAAAAATCCTCATAGTTTATCTGAAAGACAATTAAAAGAATTGGAACAAATAATAAAGACAGAAAAATATTCAATGTATCAGATAAAAGAAGTCAAAAAAGGTGAATGGCTTAATTTAGTTGATATTTTTTCTGGAAAAAGTTATAAAGTCTACGATATTAAAGGTTCATCAAACACAAATGATAAAGGAACTTTAGCCAGAAGATTAGCAAAAGTCGACGGTAAGTGGATCGTGGTTGGATCTGACCCACTTTATTTTCCAATTACTTATACAGAGAGATCTTTAAATTTTTTCTCAAAATCTAAAGACTCACAAAAATTTAACCCTAAATATATTTTTGATCAGTTTATAAAAAATCAAAAAGAGGAAAAACCAGACGAAGATATAAAAGTGAAAGTTTTTAGAGGAGAACTTGAGAGACAATATAACTCTATGATAAAAAAATATAAATTAAAAGTAAATTTTGAAAAATTATTAGACTTTGTGTACAGAGAAAATTATGAAAATCATTTTGCTCAATTTTTTAAAGATTTATCAGTGAAACTTAAAATTCCAGAGAAAGTAATTTTTGAAAATCTTAATTTTTTTCAAAATATTTGGAATTATTTTCCACATGAAGTACTTAATGGCTTATGCCCGAACGAGATGTATCGGAGATATGATAAATAGATTACTTTTCTTTATTAATATTCTAAATCAAATCTTTCTTTCAAAACAAAATTCAGATTTTCAAATAAAGAAATAAGGTTTAATATTTCCAAATTAATTTTTCGATGAAGATTTTTAAAATTGGAAATAGTTTTCAATGAGTTTATAATTTTTATTATCGAAATAAAAGATAAAAAAGCAGAGTTTTTTGAGTCAAAAGTAGTATCTTCATATTTCATTTCTTTCTCCTCAATGTCACTTAATATTGCCCTTTGAATTTTAACAGAGAAAAAATACATATAATAATTAAGGATTCTAAGTGGTTCTTTAATTTCTTTTTGAGTTTCTTCAAGAAAATAATAATGGAGATCTTCAACTAATTTTACTAGTGAAATTGCTAATTTTTTTGACACTTGAGTCAAATGATCATTTTTCACCAAATTGTCCTTTTTATTTTCTTCTATTTCAAATTTTTTATCATCATCTTCAATTATTTTTATTTTCATTTTTTTCATATCTTTTTCCAATAATTTTTTTGTTTCTTCAAAACTTTTAGTCATGGATAAAAACATTGCTTTAGTGCTTTTTGGATCGATTCCTTGCTTGATAAATTTTTTCTCAGATTCTATTTCTTTTTGATAAACTCGGCAGATATTGGAAAGCTTGCATCTTTTGCACCAGCGGTCACAAAAATTAAAAGGTAGTTTATAAAATACATCTTTATGAATCCATGGAGGATTGATTGCTCCGAACTGTGAGATAAATATTTTTTCTAAAAAAGATGAATCCATCCTAATAATTTACCACAAAATTTAAAAGTATTTTTTTATTTAAAAAATTCAATAACAAGTTGCCAAAGTTGGATATTCAATCCTCTTGCAATTTTACAGAGTACCTTCAAACTCGAATTTGCTTTACCCTCCTCAATTTCAGCTAAGTAAGAACGATCCATATTGCAATCAACCCTAAATCATCTTGAGAAATATTTTTCTCCTTTCTTGTTTTCGATATTTCTTTTCCCAACCTTCCGAAAATATATTGATATTTCATATGAAGGGAAAGAGTATCTTAACGATACAAATGTGACAATGGCAATATTCCGTCCCGCAGGGTATCTGTATTGTGTCATTCCCTCGAAGGAGGGAATCCAGACTAAAATTACCTTATTTGTTTTTAAAAATGCAATGATAGACTGGATCCCCTTCTTTCCCAAAGGGAAGCCTTCGGCTCAAGGGGATGACAAACATATTCCGACGCAAGCGTCGGGGAATTAAACCACTAAGGATAGATTAATTCTTCCAAATTCCGCCCGACTCCTCCGGCTTAAAATGCTATAATAATTTTATGAAAATAGGAATTATCATCAGCCAGAATGATCCAGAAACTGTCTGGAACGCTTTGCGGCTTGCCAATCTTGCTTTAAGTAAAGGCGATACTGTTTCCACGTTTCTTACGGGAAAAGGTGTAGAGTATGAACAGTTGAGTTCTCCTAAATTCAACATTAAAGAACAGGTCGTGAAATTCCTGGAGTCAGGTGGAAAAATTACTGCTTGCGGCACTTGCCTGGCGATCCGAAAACAAAAAAGTGATGAAGAATGCCCGGCTGGTGGGATTGAAGATTTATATAATTTGATTGTTGACAGTGATAAGGTTATAACTTTTTAAAAAATTATGGACTTTGACTATACGGTAATAACAGAAAAAACATTCGATGAAGCAGTAAATGCTGTTGAACAAGAAACAAAGAAAGCTGGTTTTAGGGTTCTTCACATCCACGATGTCTCTGCCACTTTGAATGAAAAGGACTTTAAGATTGAGCCTTTTAAGATTATCGAAATTTGTAACGCCAAAAGTGCATATGCGGTATTAAAAGCAGATATAAAAATAGGCTTATGTCTTCCCTGCAAAATCAATATTTATGTCAAAAATAAAAAAACTTTTATTTCCGGCATGAGACCAATTATTTTGACCCAGTTTTTTCCAAAGGCCGACCTTGGTAATTTACCAAAAGAAGTTGACCAAATAATTCAAAATATTATTAATAATTCCAAATAAGAATATGAAAAAAATCATAACATTAGGAATAATAGATCTATTAATATTCTTAGTTACTAACACAAAACACTCCAGCATTTAAGCTTCTTAAAAACAGTTTTCTAGGTTTGATATAATTACTTTTATGAAAAATGTGTTCGTTGTTAATGATGATAGTATTAGATCTCCTGGTTTATCAGTATTAATAAAAAATCTTGAAAAATATAATCTAACAGTTATCAGCACAGAACATATCAGAAGTTGGACATCAAAAGCAATTACTGTAAACAAATACGTCAAATTAAAAAAGGAATTTATTGATAATCATCAAGCTTATGTGATTGACGGTTTTCCAGCAGACTGTGTAAATATTGGTTTAAATCATATTGTTAAAGAAAAACCAGAACTCTTAGTATCAGGTATAAATATAGGAGAAAACGCTACAGTTGGTTGGCTTTTGTCTTCGGCTACAGTTGCTGCAACAATAGAGGGAGCAATTTGCGGAGTAAAAGGAATTGCATTTAGTCAACAGATGTCAGATGAAGCTTATGATAAGATAACTAATAGTGTAAAGAATAAACAACCTGTTGAAAAATATGAAAAATTTTTTAATTTAAGCGGAAAAGTAAGTAAAATTATTACTGACTATGTTTTAGAAAGAGGTTTTCCAGCAGAAGCTAAAATTATAAGTGTAAATTTTCCACCTGAAGGGAAATTTAATGGTAAATGGGTGGTTACTCGTCCTTACTATTGGAGTTATGGTAGTCTTTTTTCAAAAACACCAGAAGGATATCTAAAAACAGGAGGCGCTTTTACAGAGAACAGGGTTACTGAAGAAGGAACGGATATGTGGGCACTTCATAACGGATTTATTTCAATAACTTTTTTTGATCTACCCTTAATCCCAATTAACAATAAAAAAGTTGCTAATTATTTTTCTAATTTGAGATTGTCTTAATCTAACTAAACTCGTGCATAAAAAATTCAAATATCCTCCCTTCGGCTCATTTCATTCGCTCAGTGTAAACCACCCTCTTTCGCTCTTTGAGCTTCAAAGGGCAAAGCGAGTCTAATAATGGCTTCATAATCATGAATATGAGGCATTATCAACCTATTTTTCACGATTATGTTGACATAACCGTGAAATTTCAGAAACTGAAGTAGCTGAACAAGTTTATAACTCGAATGCAATCGAAAGCAGCACTCTTACTCTTGAAGAAACAGAAAAAATACTTCTTCAAATAGATCTCGATAGATATATTACCGAAAGAGAAATTTTTGAAACAAAAAATCTTGCACGTGTCGTTACTTATATAGATAAAAAAGCAAAAGAACAGGAATTAAATCTCGATATGATCTTGACTCTTCACAAAATGTTGGTATTAAATATTCGCGACGAAATTGCTGGAAGATTTAGAGAAAAAAATGAATTTGTTCGAGTCGGTACCCATATTGCTCCAAATCCACAGGAAGTGGTAGGATTACTTATCAAAATGTTGGTCGAATATCTTGCTTCAAGTCACGAAAATATAATCAAGCGATTAGCAAGACTCCACCTTACGTTCGAAAATATTCATCCATTTATCGACGGTAATGGTCGAATTGGACGAGTTATTAATAATTATCTACTTATTCGAGAAGGATTTGTTCCAGTCAATATTAAATTTATTGATAGGAAAAAATATTATCAAGCTTTTAAAGAATTTGATAGTAAAAGTATTACTTTTACTATGGAAGAGATCATAGGAAAAGCCCTTACAAGTAGTTATTATAAAAGATTGGCATATTTGGAAGGAAAAGAAATCATCCCTTTGTCAGAATATGCGAAAAAACATAATCTATCCCATTCAAACCTCATTAATAAGGCAAACAGACAAACAAT
>Ga0075668_130_pt1 | contig 12501 bp, 10 predicted proteins | sample RifGroA2_FD_68412 | JGI IMG/M metagenome (GOLD analysis project Ga0075668, IMG submission 68412) | Microgenomates (Roizmanbacteria) bacterium GW2011_GWA2_35_19 | reverse complement strand
ATTAATGATAAAATACGAATAGTACCACCGATTATTTTAGATAATGTTACGGTAGATTTAGGAGAATGGAGTGGATACCATCGTCTGGCTCAGTACCATGCTGTATAACAAGGTATATTTTATATAGATTAAAAAATCTATTGAACATTTAATTTAATTGTGATAACTTATCTACAATGAATTTGTCATCACTCGTCAAATCATTCAAAGAAGAGCGGCAGCTGCCGATTTCTCCTCGTCCCTACATTAATCACTCAGTTGAATTCAAAAAAAGTTACACTCCGGTCGAGCGGGCAAAAATGCTTGAAAAAGTCGGCCTTAATGTCTTCTTTTTTCCGGCCGAGATGATTACTGGCTGCGATTTTTTATCAGATTCGGGTACAACTACAATGACTAATAAACAATGGGCAGCCCTTCACCTCGGAGATGAATCATACGGATCAAACCGCGGTTATTTTGAATTAATTAAAGTTATCAGGGAGACTTTTGGTGAAGAGTTTTTCAACAATCCGGAGAAAGGGAAGTCAAACGCATTTCTTTTCCATCAGGGTCGGCCTTGCGAAGACGCTTTATTTACTGCGCTTGGAAGGCTAGGAGAAGGGCAAATAATCCCAAGCAATGGTCACTTTGATACAACGGCCGCCAATATTGAAATAAATAAAATAAAAGCGGTCAATCTTTTTTCTAAAGAGCTGACAGATGAAAAGAGCACCTCGCATTTTAAGGGTAATATGGATACAGAAAAATTAAAAAAGCTTTTAAAGACAGATCAAAAAAAAATTCCTGTCGTTTATATGACTTTGACGAATAATACCGGGGGTGGTCAGCCGGCTTCACTCGCAAATATTAGGGAAGTGGCCGAAATTGTCCATAGTTATAAACTGCCATTTTTTATCGATGCCTGCCGTTTTGCCGAAAACGCCTGGTTTATAAAAACTTACGAAAAAGAATATAAAAATAAATCAATATTACAGATTGTAAGAAAAATATTTAGTTACTGTGATGGTATTACGATTAGTTTTAAAAAAGATGGATTAGTCAACATGGGTGGGGGATTATTTATCAGAAATGATGGGTATTTTATGAAAAAATACCCGAGTCTTCCCGGAGGAATTTTGGATTACCAGATTGTTAAAGAGGGTCATCCAACATATGGAGGCATGTCGGGCCGTGATATTATGGCCCTTGCTGAGGGCCTAAAAACAATCGTGAATGAAGATTATCTTACTTATAGGATTGGCCAGGTTACCCGATTTGGCCAGGCGATGATTGATAATAAAATCCCAGTCATAAGTCCAATCGGAGGCCACGCAGTGTATCTTGACATAAATAAATTTTATAAGGGAACGAAGATGAAGCCGGAAGATTTTGGGGGTATTTCACTTACCGCTTTATTATTATCTTTATATGGTCATCGGGCTTGTGAGCTTGGGTACTTTGCATTTGGGTCATACGACCAAAAAACAAAAATAGAGACTCATCCGGACGTGAATTTTGTCCGATTTGCTGTCCCGCGGCTTCGCTATGAAGATCAGGATTTATTATCGGCGGTTGCTGCAGTTAAGGCCTTGCATGAAAAGAGGGATCTTATTCCAAAAATCGAAGTTGCCTACGGTAGGGAATTAACTCTCCGTCACTTTAAAGCCCGCTTTGCTTTCAAAGCATAAAAATGAAAATTGGAGTATTCGATTCAGGACTAGGGGGGCTTACTATTCTTAAAGCCCTCCTTAAAGAGCTACCGCAATATAATTATGTCTATCTAGGTGATAATGCCAGAGTGCCGTATGGAAACAGGTCGCCCGAGACAATTTATGAATTTACTAAGCAAGCAGTTGAATTTTTATTTAAAAAAAACTGCAAAATCATAATTTTAGCTTGTAATACGGCCACTTCAACATCACTTAAAAAAATTCAGCAAGAATATTTACCTAAGCATTATCCGGATAGGAGAGTGCTTGGAGTAATTAAACCAGTGGTGGAAGAGTTAGAATCACAAATAATAAATAACAAAACTCAAAAAATAGGGATAATTGGAACAAAGGCGACGGTAAATTCCGGAGCGTTTGTCAGAGAAATTGATAAAACTTTGCCAAATAGCTCTGTTTATCAGCAGGCCTGCCCACTACTTGTCCCTTTTATTGAAGATGGACTAAAGAATAATAAAGTTCTAAAGCTGATATTAAAAGAATACTTAGACGGTTTATTAAAAGAAAAGATAAAGGCTTTAGTATTAGCCTGTACTCACTATGAGGTGATTGAAAAAGAAATACAAAAAACAATCGGTCGTGAAATAAAGATAATAAGTGAGGGTAAAATTATTGCAAAAAAATTAGAAGAGTATCTTCAAAACCATCAAGAGATAGAAAAAAAATTAGAAAAACATAAGAAAGTTGAATACTATGTTACCGACCTAAATCCCGACTATGAAAAAATAATAAAAATATTTTTAGGAAAAAGCCTCAGAAAGGCGGAAATATTTTATACAACACTAGTCTGATTGAATTTCTTCTTTTGTGATAACATAAAACTATGTTAGTTATTAAGTTAATATTCTATGTATTATCTTTTTTCGTTATCTGGTACTGCAGTGGGATAATAATAAATGCGATTAATAGATTTACGCATCAGTTAAAACTCTCTTCATTTGCTGTCTCATTTTTTATTTTAGGAATTTTAACTTCAATTCCTGAGTTTTCAGTCGGGATAAACTCAATAATAAACCAAACCCCGGATGTATTTGTAGGGAATCTACTAGGGGCATCTTTAGTTCTTTTTATTTTAGTAATCCCACTTTTAGCAGTCCTTGGTAATGGGGTAAAAATGGTCCATCAACTGTCGTCTGACAATCTTATATTTTCATTACTTGTTATTGCCGCTCCGGTTTTTCTTATTGCTGATAATGTATTGACTCGTACAGAAAGTGTATTTTTAATTCTTCTTTATGCGCTTCTATTTTATTTTATTGAAAAGAAAAAGGGCCTGTTAACATCAACGAAAATGACAAAAACAACAAGGAAGTACATTATTGAACATATCTTGGAAATGATCTTAGCAAGCACGGTCATATTCATAACAAGCAGATTTATAGTCATCCAGACGATTGAATTTTCAGAATTTTTTTCCGTTTCACCATTTTTAGTCAGCATTATCATCTTATCAGTTGGTACTAATTTGCCGGAATTGAGCTTAGCAGTAAGATCGGTCGTAAGCGGGAAAAAGGAAGTCGCGCTAGGGGATTATCTTGGGAGCGCGGCCGCAAATACCTTGTTATTTGGTATTTTTACCTTGCTTAATGGTCAACGAATCAGTATTGCTTCATATTCCTTTAAGACGATGGTCATGTTTTTGCTCGGCCTTGGACTTTTTTACTACTTTTCAAGATCTAAGCAAGAAATCTCCCGTCGCGAGGGTAAAATCCTTCTCTTAGTCTATCTCCTCTTCATCGTCGTTGAAATCATCCTCCAGTAAATTGAAAAAGGGGGTTTGGATTGATATAATAGTCTACTTTATGACTGCACTATTACGAGAAAGACATTTTACGTTCAGAGGACTAATTAGCTCAAAAACCTATTTTGATATTAATAAACTCTTTAGGCTTCAAAGACGCTCAGAAAATCACGGCCCGACCTTACAATTTTTAAAAAACAGCATTGACGGGGGACCGTCTGAAAATTCAGATAAGCTAACTAGCTTTGTTGAATTTGCAATGTCGTCGACCGTTAAAGGCATTTTTAAATATGCGACTGATTTTTATAGAGGTGTCAAAGATTCATCGACGCATGATCCATATTTTAAACATTCTTTTTACACTGCATTTTTAGCACGTGAACTAACCAAAGATACTGCTTTTCCTGATGAGGTTCGTATAATAACTGCTACCTCTTTATTGCATGATGCTTTAATCATAAGAAGACAAAAAAAACCAAATTTTAGCTTAAGGCAAATGTATGGGGATTTAGAGAAAATGAATTTAAACGAAAATGAAAGAAGAAAAATATTACTGATCATCGATTTAAATACCCCAGAAGGGACTAAGAATAAACCTTCAAGACTTGATTGGCTAAAAGGAGAATTTGATATGTTTAATTTATTAACTAATGACCTAACTGTTTCGTGGATTCAGAAACGTTTTGAGATATTGTTTCCAATAGATGGCCAATTAAGTGACAGTGAAGCCTTGGAGATTAAAAAAATAGTACAGGGGATAAAAATAGCTAATGAAATTGCCAGACTCAGAGAGACAACATATGACATAAGTGAAGGGCGAATTGATCTGAATAAACAAATAGGCATAGACTTTAGTTGGAGAATAACCGACTTTAGAGCTAAAATGGAAAGAATAGAACTAATGAGAGTAAATTCCCCTGTTTTTATAAAAGCGAGAGAAGATCTTATTTTTTTGGAGGATTTTCAACAACATACGGTACCTCAAGCTTAAACTTATTTTTCGAAATTCTAGCGCTAATTTATTTATCAGAGCCTTATGAGGCTTGAAAATATAAATTTATTTTGATAAAATAACCACTTATATGTCTTCAAAAGAAGTCAAAACATCCAGACGTGTTATAGGTGAATTAGTAGACCTCTTCGATTTGAAAAAAGTAACAAAGGGAACTCCCATTATAGAACCCCTCGTTCCAGGAATTCATAGGATTGAAAAAGGCGGATTACGAACAGAATATAATGTAAATCCCAATGGATTTGTTGTTGGTGCGAATCAAAGACAAGAGCGAATAATCTTAGATTCCAAAATTGAATCAATTCAAATATATGGTAATCCTCCTGGAAAAGTTCATAGCCAACTCATTATCCAACCAGAAAATACAAAGAGTATAACGAGCTACCACATAAGTGAAGAATTCTCAAAAAAGGGGAGAAAAACAACTTTGACTATTAATCTAAAGGAAATATCTAAAGAGGGAAAAAGTAATCAGAGTTTAGTTTACTTTTTACAAAGTAAGGGGGAGGAGATCGGTTCAAATCCGCGAGAGTTATTATTAAAATTTGATAATGAAAGTGGAACATACCAACTGGAAGGGTTGAGCGGAAAAGACGAACAGTTCAGCACTAAAACACGGTTAACGGTTAAAGATTTAATTCTTCTTGGATTGGAAGGAATTCCAACAGTATCAAATATTAATAGCAAAGGTTTTGAAATAGTATTACCTTGTGGCAATAAGATATTAACGATTTCATCCCTAGGTAATGCTTTCGATAACTCTGTTAATAATCTAATTTTAGGCTTGCCTATGAATCAAATCGATATAACCGAAGATGATAATAGTCATGAGGGAATTAACGATAAATCGATAACAAGAGAACTTATGAGAATTACCCAAATCCCAGAAAGCGGTTTTAGACTATATCCAATATCTAATATAATCCATGGTGTAGAAAAACTAATCACAGCTAATGAAAATCCTACTGAAATGAAAGACTTTGCATATATTGATAGCAATGGAGTTGTATATCTTTGGGATAGTGGGGAGGAATTGCGCGAGCCTTCTTGGATTCGTGCAAGTGAAGAACATATTAAAAATTGGGGGAGGGCTTCAATTTCACGGTCAAAATATAACTCAGATGTTATCTCTGAACAAAGTGCCTTGGAAATACTCGGTGAGGAGGAGTTTAATTTTGGAAGAAAACTCATATCGGAACTAGAAAAAAAGATATTAGAGCAAACGGGCTCGCAAGTATATTTTACCTCTGGTAATCAAAAGCTACCGGAAATAATTGATATGATTATAGCAAAAACCGATGGCGCTAAATTGATGTTTGTTCCAGACATAATGATAATTACCTCATTAAGAGGGGAAAAATTAACGGAGCCCCAAATAGTACCCATTACAATAGGAGGATTAGTTGAATTATTTGCAGATCCGTCAGAAGTAAAAAAGTCATTCGCAAACGCAAAAATAACTAAGACAAAAGAATCTGATAAAAGTCGATCAGAAGATCATTTAATAGAAGCTATCGATAATGAAGCGGAAGATCAAGATGCCGGAAATAACATTCAAGAAATTATTGATAAATTTACTGGAGGAATTATTGATTTAGGAGGAGTATTAGATGTATTAGGCAAAGATCAATTTAACACACCAATACAAGGTGGCTGGCATTTTTTTGAAATACATAAAAATTATGATTTAAATAAACCTGAGATGTTTGCTGATGAATTTAAAGGTAGAATCCCAAGCCTAATGGAGCTTTTTGTAATTGGAATAATCTTATCTATGGATAAAAACTCAGATAATGGTTGGATTTGGTATCCTACTAATCTAATGACAAAAGTACCTGTAGTAGAACCAATAGTAGAACCAAATACAGATCCAAAAAGAACCGTTATTAATCAGACAATAACTTCATTAACCGAAGCAAGACAATTTGTAAGCTTTAGTAAAGAAAGAGGTGTAGGTGTTGGAGTATTAAGAGACATTCCACAATATTGGCTTAATGTTTTAACTATTAGATAATCTTATATGGAACTTCTTGCTTAAATTGATTATCCTTGACTCGTTCAAATATTCTTCTTGCGTTCTTAAAGGGTATTTTATCTAAAGGAATTTTTTTGTCACGGTTTAAATATAAAATCCAATCGGCCTCTTTGTAAGTAAACCCAAATTCTCCCTCATCAGTCTGGCAAGGCCAGAGGCCGGCCGATGGCTCTTTTTCAATGATTTTTTTAGGAACTTTTAAGTACTTCGCCAGTTGGTAAACTTGGGTTTTATAAAGATGAATTATTGGCTCTATGTCTGATGCCCCATCTCCAAAACGGGTATAGTACCCGAGCAAATGCTCCGATTTATTTTCAGTTCCGGCAACCAATCCATTAAATCTTTTAGCCAGATCAAAAAGGAAAATCATCCTTAATCTCGCCATTATATTTCCCATTCTAGTTTTTTTAACGATGTCTATATTTGGGCAAGTAAAACAATCGTTCACTTCATGCATTATTTTGTCAATTCCTGAATACCCGGCTGTCTTCATCTGATAAATTATCTTTTCCGAAGGCCCCGAAATTGGAATGGCAAAAAAATTACTTTTTGGAATTTTCAATATTTCTACCAGTTCTTTTATTTCTCGATAATCCTTATTCCACGATCTGATAAGTGGCAGATCATATGGCATATAAGAAACGTAAATGTTCTTTTTTAAATATGCACGAGTCAAAAGGTTTAGGACAACGGCAGAATCTACTCCGCCCGAAAGACCAATAACAATTTTGTCTAACTTAGTTTTTTTCTGTATTTTTTTTAAAAAACGGATGATTTTATTCGTTTCTTGTTTCGGATTGATTAAAGGCAAGGTTTTCATTGGTATAGTATACTAAAAAGAGTCTGTAAAGTCATAAAGTCAAAAGTCTATAAAGAGATCCATATTATGACTTTATGAACTTTAAAGACTTTACGGACTTTATAGACTTATGAACTACAAAATAGCCCTTCTAATCGGTCGTTTTCAGCCCTTTCATAAAGGGCATCTTTACTTGCTAAAAGAAGCTCTAAAAGTCGCAGACAAAGTCGTGATTGGTATCGGAAGCTCAAATATAACTGACGTTAATAATCCCATTGACTACGAGACAAGAAAAAAAATAATAAAAGCAGTTGCGTATAAAGAAAAAATTGAAGATAAAATACTAAAAATTATTCCCCTCGATGATTATTTTAATGATAATAAATGGCTTTCCAATGTAAAAAAAATGACAGGAAGATTTGATTTAGTGATCGGGCAAAACGAATGGGTAAACGGGATAATGAAAAAAGCTGGAATAAAAGTACTCAAATGTCCATACTACCGAAGGAGCCTATATGAAGGGTGGAGAATAAGAAAGATGATTAAGGAAAGAAAGAAGTGGCAAGATCGTGTGCCAAAATATTTGATTAAAGCAATTGTCAATTGTCAATTGGCAATTATCAATTATCAACATGTAGTATTAGGTGGAACTTTTGACCATTTTCACAAAGGTCACAAAGCATTGATAGACAAGGCTTTTGAGGTTGGAAAAAATATCACGATTGGTCTGGCAACGGAAAAATTATATAAAAATAAATTGTTGTACCAATCAATTGAATCTTTCGATCAAAGAGAGAAAAACATCAGAACGTATTGTCAGGATAAGATAGTGGACGATCGCATTCAATCTAATTTTCAAATAATTTCGTTTGGAGATATTTATGGTCCGACTTTAATTGAGAAAAATATAGATGCAATCGTCGTTTCAAGAGAGACATTGCCAAATGCCCTAAAAATTAATGAAGAGCGAAAAAAAATCGGGTTCAAACCTATGCAGATAATTGTTATTGAAGATGAATTGGCAGATGATGGCAAAATAATAAGCTCGGAAAGAATTAGATTGGGGGAAATTGACCGCGATGGAAATGTTTATGGATTATTAACTAATCACCAGCCACTAGTCACTAGTCACTATCTCAAAATGCCGGAGAAATTACGACCGGAGCTACAAAAGCCGTTAGGAATGGTTTATAAAGATGTCCATAAAGTTATAAAGTCTATAAAGTCTATAAAGCCGATTATGGCAATTGCAGTAGGAGATATTATTGTTGATTCACTTTTGAAAGAGGGGTTTGATCCGGACGTTAAAATTATTGATTTTCGTTCGCGTCGCCAAGTCATCCCGAGGAATGAAGTGACGAGGGATCTAGCGAAGCGTAAATATATAAACAAACCAGGGACGATTAATATAAAAACTGCCGAACAACTGAGAAAATTTATTCACCAATCAATTAGACACCCTTCGGGTGTCCAGGCACGAAGTTGGTTGATTATTGATGGGGAAGAGGATCTATTAACTTTACCGGCTATTTTATTTGCACCTCTTGGCTCGTTAGTTCTATATGGTCATTGGCAACATGGGATAATTGGAGTTGAGATTACGGAAGAAATTAAACAAGCGATAAAAGTGATTATAGGAAAGTTCAGCTAAACTTATCATCAGTATTTCCATTCCTAACCAATGAAAAAGCAACAGGACCCGAACATGTTATACCAGTATGATTAAGGTCATTTTCAGTAAAAAGCGGGCACATCATTGCTCCTTTACAAACTTGTCTTATAAATTCCAATCGAGCTTCATTTAACCTTTCTTCAAATGTTTGGCCATCTTTAAGCATTAAAGGAACAACGACTTCTCCTCTTCCTCTAAATAAAAAATTTGTAGTTGGTTTTTGCATGATATGGAACTGTATTTTACTACTACTACTACTACTTTTCAAGCATGAATAGCAGTCTCTATCAAGCCGAAAGCCAACCTCGGAGGTTGAGTACATTTGGCAATAATTTTTTTGTGCTATAATTTTAGCCATGTTGTCAAAATATCAACCTCAACAATTTGAAAAAAAATGGGCCGAGGAGTGGAAAAAGGCAGGAGTCTATAAAATCAATAAAGTCATCGAGTCTATAAAGTCGGAAGAGAAGCCAAAATTTTATACTTTAGTGGAATTGCCATATACCTCAGGCGATCTTCATATTGGTCATTGGTTCACTTTTACCCATCCTGATGTCCTTTCTCGCTTTAAAAGAATGAATGGATATAATGTCTTTTTTCCAATGGGTTATGACGCCTTTGGCTTGCCAGCTGAAAACGCTGCAATCAAACGTAAAACTCATCCCAAAGACTGGACAATGAAAAATATAGAGACGATGACTAAGCAGTTCCAGCAAATGGGAACAATGATCGATTGGGACTGGATGACAATTACTTGTCAACCCGAATATTACCGCTGGAATCAATGGATATTTTTAAAATTGTACGAAAAAGGCCTGGCATTTCGGGGGAAAGCTCTATCCAACTGGTGCCCAAGTTGTCAGACGGTCATTGCTAATGAAAATATTGAAAATGGAAAGTGCTGGAGATGTGGGGAAACGGTTGTCCAAAAAGAGGTCGAGCAGTGGTTTTTGAAAATTACCGATTATGCTGAGCAATTAATCTGGCCCTCCTCCGCTGAAGCTTCGGAGGGTAAACCCGACAAACCTAAAATAGACTGGCCGAAGTCAGTCAAGGTCGGCCAGAATAACTGGATAGGGAAAAAAACTGGAATAAATATGGATTATCCGGTAAAAGGCAGTAAGGAAACTATTACTTGTTTCACTACTGCCCCCGTTAATTTTGGGATGACTTTTATTGTTGTTGCTCCCGAACATAAAATTGTAAAGAAAATAATAAACGGCGAAATTAAAATTGATCCAAAATGTAAAAAAGAAGTAGAGGAATACTACAAAAAAGCTCAAGAAAAGACAGAAATGGACAGGCTAACAGAGGGAAAAGAAAAAACCGGAGTTTTTACAGGTCTATATGCGACTAATAGAATTGCCGGATGGGATGTGCCAGTTTGGGTAGCGGATTTTGCGATCGGTCACGTGGGGACGGGAGCGGTCCAGGGTTGCCCGGGTCATGATTATAAAGATTTTGAATTTGCAAAAAAGTTTAATTTACCAATAATCAGAGTTGTGACTGGTGAAGATGGGGATCAATCTGAAATTAAAGAAAGCCGTCAGGTAATTATTAAAGGTATGAAAGGTAAGATGGTTAATTCAAAATTTTTGGACGGTTTGGAATTTTCGGAAGGGTTAGAAAAAACCATGGATTACGCTGAAGAAAAGGGGTGGGGGAAGCGCGTTTTTTCATATCACATCCGTGACTGGTCAATTTCTCGCCAGCGTTATTGGGGAACTCCGGTACCAATGATACACTGTGTTGGCTGTGGTGTAGTTCCAGTTTCGGAAAAAGAATTGCCAGTGGAGTTGCCATATGAAGTTGATTTTACACCTCGAGGCATGCCACCACTAGCCACAAATAAAAAATGGCTAAATACAAAATGTCCTAAATGTGGTAAACCAGCTAAGCGTGACCCGGAGACTCTTGATACTTTTTTTGATTCAGCCTGGTATTGGTTCAGATATTTAAGTCCTCAATATAAAGAAGGCCCATTCGATGGAGAGAGAGCCAAAAAACTTACGCCCGTAGATGTATATTTTGGGGGAGCAGAGCATACTTTAGGCCATACATTATATGCCCGCTTTTTTACAAAATTTTTTAAAAGCCTAGGAATGGTTAATCAAGATGAATTTGCTTTAAAAAGAGTCCAACATGGGATAGTTTTGGGTCCGGATGGAAATAAAATGAGCAAATCAAAAGGTAATGTAATTAATCCCGATGACGTTGTAGCCGAATATGGCTCAGACACGGCCCGATTATATTTATGTTTTATGATGCCATATGAGGGGACGGGCGCCTGGTCGACTCAGACAATTGCGGGGGTCAATAGATTTTTAAGCAGGATTTGGAAAATTTACCAGGATTATTCTGTCATGGTGAGCTTGACGAACCATGACAAAAATCTGGAAATAAAGCTTAAAAAGACAATCAAAAAGGTTACGGAAGATATAGATAATATAAAAATGAATACATCAATCGCGGCGATGATGGAATTTTTGAATGATTGGGAAGCCGCCTGCACGACCTCGGAGGTCGTGGGGGCACTGTCACAGCAATATGCAAAACAATTTCTTCAAATCTTGGCTCCTTTTGCCCCTTTTATGACCGAGGAAATCTGGAGAAATATTTTTGGGGAAAAAACATCGATTCATTTGTCATCTTGGCCGAAGGTGGAGAGAAAAATAATTGAAGAAGAAATTGTTTTACCGGTGCAGATAAATGGAAAATTACGTACGACCATTAAATTACAAAACCGTAACCTAACTGAAACGACCGTCATGGATATGTTAATAAAAGATGAAAAAATACAGAAATATATCGGAGGAAAGAAATATAGAGTAATTTACGTGCAGGGAAAAATTATTAATTTTATTGTTTAATGTCATTCCCGTCCCCATCCGGGGACAGGCTCCGGCGGGAATCCAGATCACTTTTTGATTATTTCAAAATAAACAATTTGTTGGGAGTAAATGAACCCGAAAAAGATGACTGGATGTTAGCAGGATTTTTACACGACATTGATTATTCCGGTGAATTTAAACCAACCCACCCGCAAAAAACTCTTGAAGCGCTGGCTAAATATGGTTTAACGATTAAAGAGTCAGTACACAATTTAATAAAAGCTCATGCGCCGGACTTGACAGGGTATCAACCAAAAAATAAAGCTGAATGGTCGATTTTTTGCGCTGACAGTTTAACCGGCTTGATTATGGCAGTAGCTTTTGTCTATCCGTCCCGAAAATTGGCAGACGTTAAACTATCATCAGTTGTAAAGAGGCTTTTGAAAGAGCCAAAATTTGCTGCCGGCACCCGACGGGAAGATATAAAAAAATGCATTTTACCCGAAGGACTAAATCTCCCAGTCGAAAAATTTGTTGAAATTTGCCTGAATTCAATGAAAGCTGTCGCTTCGGAAATAGGACTCTAAAGTAATTAACATAATAAAGCTGACACGGAAATTGTTAAATTCAATTATTTCTTCAACTTTTTAGCTACATGATTCCATAGAAAATCAAACATTTGTTTATAAGACTGAACTAAAAGTT
>Ga0075668_140_pt1 | contig 17651 bp, 21 predicted proteins | sample RifGroA2_FD_68412 | JGI IMG/M metagenome (GOLD analysis project Ga0075668, IMG submission 68412) | Microgenomates (Roizmanbacteria) bacterium GW2011_GWA2_35_19 | reverse complement strand
GTTGAATTTAGCGGAGAAGAACAAATCGAGTATCTTAAACAGTTTGGACTAATTGAGTCGGGATTAAACCGTTTGATAAAGAAAGCTTATAAGACTCTTGGATTAATTTCTTTCTTAACGGCTGGCACTATTGAGGCCCGTGCTTGGACGATCAAAAACGGCTGGCTCGCCCCACAGGCGGCCGGAACCATTCATACTGATTTTGAGAAAAAGTTTATCAAGGCCGATATTGCTAAATATGAAGATTTTGTTAAATGCGGAGGTTGGGTAAAAGCCCGCGAACTGGGATTAGTACAAATAACGGGGAAAGATTATGAAATGAAAGACGGAGATGTGGTGGAATTTAAGATTGGTTCCTAGTCGCCCACTTTACATAAATCACCCAAAATCTAATTGAAGAAAATAGGGCGAAGACAAACCCCGGGAAGCCGTCCATAAAGCCCTTGTGACGGAAATACATCATCAAAAAAGTAATCTTTGGTTTCCAAAAAATATAGTTAAAAAAATTAAGTTTCGTTTCTTTTGGCATTCTCTCAACTTCTGCGGTTGTGTACCGATCCCAGCGCATAAGATAATGTGAGAAATCCGGATCGGCATAATGTAAGAGTGGATTTTTCAAATAACCTATCTCGCCTTTTATCTCAACATTTTCATGAACGTCTTTACACGGAAACTTTGCATACCCATTACGATAAAGTCGAATTGTATAGTCAGGATACTGCCCCCCTTTCATAAGAAACCTTGATAAAAACCAGTTCTTCCTCGGCAACCAATACGCTGCTACTTTGTCATTTCGAGCCGAAGGTGAGAAATCTAGCGAAGCGTTCTTTTGCTTCTTTACGCTCCCGGAGTTTATCCCGCCAAAGGCGGGAGTCGCTAGATCTCTCATTCCATTCGAGATGACAATAGATCGAACTTCCTTTTTTAATTCATCGGTCAGCTCTTCATCCGCATCAAGCTGCAAAATCCACTCCCCCTTTGCCGCTTCGATGGCTTTCTGCTTGTTCTTGTGAAACATGATCGGATTGTCAGACGTGATAATTCTTACCTTTTTACCATAAGACTTGGCAATTTCAACGGTCTTATCACTCGATCCTCCGTCAACGATTACTACCTCATCAACTAGGTCATAAGCCGAATCTAGTGGGTAGTGGATGTTATTTTCTTCATTAAATGTGGCAATACAGAGTGTTAATTTCATAAGTTATCACTTTCAACTCTTATTGTATAATATCTTATGCTCAAAATCATAACGGTGCCAGATAAAGTCTTATCAACGCCCACCAAACCGATAAACGTAATTGATGAAAAGATAAAGAAACTCATCTTTGAGATGGGAGAGACTCTGGCTGCTCAGACCGACCCGCAGGGAGTGGGACTGGCCGCCAATCAAGTCGGAGTTGATTTATCATTGTTTATTATTAAAAAATCACCAACTGCCAATACGCAGATATTTATTAATCCAAAAATAATCAAACTCGAGCCCAGTAACCAGAAACCAAAAACAAATTCCAAAACTAAAACAATAAAATTGAAAAAACAAAAAAGGGATCCGGTAAAGCTAGAAGGCTGCCTTTCAATCCCCCGTATCTGGGGACCGGTTAAACGAGCGCCAAAAATCCTCCTTGAGTATCAAGATCTCGCCTCCACGACCTCGGAGGTCGTGAGGAGATGGTTCCAAGGCTTTGAAGCGACGATTATTCAGCATGAAATGGATCACCTGCAAGGAGTCGTCTTTACCCAAAGAAGTGTCGAGCAAAATGGACCACTTTACAAGGAAAAAGATGGAGAGCTTAAAGCTATTGAAATCTAGTTTTCAGTTTTCAATTTTCAGTTTTCATTAAGTTATTATGTTTTCGCTTCTTCAGCAACTTTGCTGGCTTTATTTTTAGCGTTCATTTCTTTTTTGACTGCTGCCAAGACTACAAATGGTTTTTTACCGTCTTTCATGTCTTTTCGTACTCTCTTTAAGCACTTGGCACACATCTTGATTCTCTTCTTCAGACCATTTTCAATGATGCTTAGGCGGACAAAATTAGACCGAAAGATTTTTTGCTTTTTGGGTGCGCGCTTTTTCCACCGTCCTCCAGCGACTCCTCGATGATGAGTATGAGTACGACCATAAAGGACTGTCTTACCACAGTGATAACATGAGTTTTCCATAAATATTTGAGCCTAATCTTTCAATTTCGAATTATTTATGATAACATATGTCTGCAGAAAAAACAATTATTAATTATTCTAATTGATCTAATTATTCTAATTTACCTAAACAATACCCAATGACTAATTGGGACTTGGAACTTCTTTAGATTAATTAGGTTAATTAGAAATTAGAACTTTATGCTCAGTTATTTATTTACAAATCCTCCTCTCTTCGTAATCTACCTTATTTCTTTACTTGTGGCAATCACCGTCCATGAATTTTCACATGCAGCGGCCTCTGACTTCTTAGGCGACCCGACCCCGAGGCTTCAGGGGCGGCTAAAGCTTGACCCCCGAGTTCATATTGATAAGTTTGGTATGTTGTTTTTACTCCTTTTTGGCTTCGGTTGGGGTAAGCCAGTTGAGTTTGATCCTTACAACCTTAAAAACCCCCGACGGGACGCAGCTTGGATCTCAATCGCTGGCCCTATATCTAATTTTGTTTTGGCCTTGCTACTCTCTCTTCTACTTAAACTGTTCATATTAGTTAAACTAAATGTTTTAGCTACTATAGGTATGTTTTTATTTCTCCCAATGATACATATGAATTTGGTTTTGGGAATTTTTAATCTTTTGCCAATTGACCCCTTAGACGGATTTAAAATAGTCGGAGGATTTTTACCGGAGGAAAAAGCCCGAGAATGGTACTCACTTAAAAGATATGGAATGATTTTTTTAATACTAATGATTATTCCATTTGGAAAAGTATCGATGCTTGATGGAATCCTAAGGCCAGCCGTCAACTTCTTTTACAATCTGCTAGTCCCAAGCGGGGGAATAATGTGAGTCTATAAAGTTTGTAAAGTTCATAAAGTCTTTAAAGTCAACACATCATTAACATATTTACATAACTTTAAAGACCTTATAGACTTTCGACTTTAAGGACTTATTTACGGAGTTGGTGTCAATTTTCTCAGGCATAGGAAGTAATCTTGAGTTGAGCAGCCGCTACCAAGCTTAGTTTTGATTACTGCACAGTCCGTATAACTACATCCTTCATTACCGTCAGGGATACTTAATGATTGAACAGGCGTAGGTGATGCAGAACACCTATCCTTATGTCAAAGTAATAGGTTGTATTTGGGGAAAGAAGAGTTAGGTCTAAAGTATGAGCCTTGCCCTTAGTAGCTTCAGGTGCAAAGAAATTGAGTGTCGTTGGCGTCGTCCCGTACTCTAAAACTGCCTGAGTATCGACTCCCGTAGCCCAAGAGATTTTGACTGAATTTTTTTCAATATTGGAGACAACAACATCACGAGGCTCAACATCGGCCGCCCGAGTGCCCACTAATTGAAATCCAATTACTAATATTCCAATAAAAATGACTATGCCGACCACGATTGCGAGAATTTTTGTAACTACAGGATTCTTCATATTATTATAATTTTCGATTTTCAATTTGAAATTTTCAATGAAATTAAATTTTTCAATGAATTAGTTTTCAAACTGAAAAATCAATGAAAAATGAGAAATTCAAAATGAAAATTTTAAAGAACAAATCTTAATGCTCCTCCTAATAATAACAGGATTACCCCTGGTACTGCAAATTTAATAAGATTGTCAAAAATACCGGACTCAGGCAACTGCGCCGGAGGAGCTGGAGCTGATCCTCCGCCTCCCCCGATCGTGATAGCCGCTGTCCCATTTGAAGAACAGGTGATGACATTGGTCGCATTGATATCATTTTTGATTATCTTTGATGTTGCACAGTCAAAGGCGAGTGACCCGGTCCCATCTTTAAGCCCTTGAAATGTGATTGTGGCCAAAGTCCCGGCTGTTGAAACAGACGAAGCTGGGTCATTGACCATACCGGCTATATAGACCTTACCACTTGTTGATATATCGTTTGAGACAGTTGGGAAAAGTGCACCGGCCGTAACTGCCGTTGCTTTAAGAAGTGTTGAATCATAAGTTACATAGGCATCGGTTGAGTTAAGAGAATCACTACCCGGATCTACAGTCACTGAAATTTGAAAAGTGGCCCCGTTTACGGCCGTCGCCGTCGATTTGTCAAACTTCAATGAAGCCGCCTGAACGCCCAATACAAAAGGAGCCACTACTGAAAAAAAAATTATTAAGGAAAATAGTTTTTTTAGAATATTCATTTTATAAAACTGGAAGTTGGATTTAGAAGCGAGTTAAGAAAGTTGAAGTAGGAAGATAGATTTTATATCAAGCCTCTACCTTCAAACATCTTAACCCGCATCCACCCCCTTCTTCTATTATTTAACATCAACCATCACCTGATTCAAAGCTGGAACTAGTACTTCCGTATTATCAGTGATTAAATCTGTCTTATCTTTGTCATTTGATGCTCTTAATGAAAACTCGAATTTACCGGCTTTAGTTGCCGTAAATGTAAAAGTGGCAACTGTAGCCTTAACCATCGGTGATGGGGCGCTTTGTAAATTTTTAAGACCTGTAATCGTGAAAAAATGACCTTTTTTGTAAGTGAATATATTGTAATCCGGCAAAGAAGAAAGGGCCCTGTCAAAATCGAAGGCCAGTGAATCATAGTACATAACTACGTCATATCCGACGATGTTTTTATCTGCCGAATCGGCAACCAGCTTTAGCTCAACCATGTCCCCAATATTCATTTGGTTTCCTGGCAAATCAGTCTCAAGCGTCAAGCTTCCATTTGATGGAGCAACGGACGGCATGACAAGATTTTCTTGTCTATTAGTAAATGAAGCATCATCTACTTGATTTGGCTCTTCAACTGGGAAATCGACGTCTTCATTTTTGTTTTCATTAATTTTTACGGTACTAATTTTTTCACCGGTCGTCTTTGACTTACTTGTCAAAAGAAGGAAAAGACCTGTCCCTATAAACACGGCAAAAAAGAAGACCAAGAGATAAACAAAAATTCTATTTTTATTTTGCATCGGCTCAATATTTTCTTCCATGTTATTCATCATTTCTAACTGATAACGCAGCGATTATTAAGGAATAATCCTGAGTGTCAACCTTGCCATCGCGATTGACATCTGCTTTGCTGACTGCGTCAGCATCTGTCTTCCCTAAATTATTTCGGACAAGCGAGGTGTCATAAGCGGTAACGCTTCCATCTTGGATTGGCAAGTCTCCCGCAAGTAGTATAATTCCACTAAAATCAAGATTATTATTACCTGTGTTTAAGGTTATCTTTCCTTTGTCACATCGATATGTGCCCGCGGCCGTCTCTACAGGTTTTTCATCGCATATTTTTTTCTGAATATGGAATTGTCCTTTCGCATAGACAACATATCGACTGCTAGGATTAACGTTAAAACTAACTTCGCCCGTCCAGATTCCTGCGGCATCAGCTACAAAATCTGCTGATTTATAGTCAGTGACAGCCTCAGTTGCCTCGTTAAGCAATTTCACTTTCACACTTAATTTATTAAAAGCATCGGCCGGCTTACCGGCAATTCCCTGAAATTTTAGTTTCAACTTAAGCTTGGCCGCGCCTGTTTGACCACCTGTCACAGTTGGCCCGCCTGGAGTCATAGTCGGCCCACCACCATTAACGCTTAAATTTCCTGGAGTCATGGCCCACCCGGCAAATAAGCTTTTGTTTTCAGTGATTGAAAAAAATTGCGAGCCCGGTGTTGATATAGTGTTTCCCGTAGTAGACAAAGCTGTAAAGGTGATGGTGGCAATCACAGCGCCATCAGTTGCTGTCACTGCTTTTCCGGTTGCAGTATCATCCTCACCAATTATTTCTATATAGCCTCGTTCATTAATAGCTGTCATCTTTGCATTAGTGTCACCTAAGCCAGCGCTGACTACTCCAAGTTTATAGACTATTGTTTTAAATTTTATTTTTGTTTTGTCGAAATTAACCTTGACTTTGTACCCTCGAAGCACGGCATTGACTGAAGGCTTGACTTTTAAAGTAGTGGTAAAATCTGTATCTATAGCGGCTGTCACGGTTTCCGTATTAAAACTTAAGGCCATCGTCTCACCGCTTGCCTTGGTTGACTGCGACGCTCCCCCTCCGTAAAGTGAATACAACCCAAAAACAACTGTGGCAACAGTGACTATAAAAATCAATCCGATTTTCAAAACTTCTTTTTTCATAATTCGTCTTTGTCATTCCGAGCGAAGCGAGGAATCTAGCGAAGGTTGAAATCGGGATTGATTGATGATGGGATTTTACCTCCAAATTTGGCCGAGACATAATAAAAATAGTCCATTAGTGTCACTTTGTCATCGCCATTTGCATCCCCTTTTGTTCTCTCTGGTCTGCGGCACCAGTCATTTTTATTGGCGGCAATCGGCGCAGTCTGAAAAAAAGTTGCGGCCACTGTGCATTTCATCGTAAATGGATTGTTGTAGGTTGTGATACCTGTCTGCTTATTGAAATCGCACTGTGGTGAACAGCTACCAGCGCTTGTCCCGGCTGCCGCACAGACGCATTGAGGATTGACCGTTGGCGTCGGCCCGCCTGGGGTCGGAGTAGGCCCGCCTGGGGTTGCAGTTGGATTACTAGTACAGGTTTGAACTTCCCAAAAAGTTGGATTTTGCACCGTTCCGGTGGCTATTGTACATGTTTTTGTGCCGGCCATGTTAGGAGTACAAGATCTCCATTCAATATTAGTCTTACCCCACTTATTGCCACAAGCACTAAACTGAGTTGTACAGTTACATTTCACATTGACGTTCCGAAAATTCACATCTGCATTGCCTACCTCACTGGTTGGAGTAGGAGTATTTGCATTAGGACGACAACATTTGTTACTAACTTGGTTTTGTGTTGTCATACAAACAGTTGTATATTGACCCTGTGGACAATTTGTTCCTGTATCGAGAATACAAGATTCACACTCCCCAGGCTCAAGACCAAAAACATTGCTCTTACTTGCAGAAAACAATAGAACTAGAAGTAACGCTAGAACAAAAAATTTTATTTTTTTCATATTTTCTTTATCAATAACCTAAGACTATACTATTTTTAAATAACTTTCAACTCTCTAAATATATTTTATTTTTTAAAAAACGATTGATAAACTAAAGGCACTGCTAAAACAAGTGTTATTATCATTAGTATTATGTTTAGAGTATTTGTATCCATGTTACTTGTTACTTTTTAGCTTTAAAGTCAAAAAAACCAAAATAAATTGTTAACAAGAAAACAATTGCTACTATAAAATAGTAAGAGTCAGAGTTTAACTTCATTTTAATTTATTTAATCCAATTTGTAATGACATTCTCGCAAAGATTAACGACGATATTAATCGTATAACAAAAAAGAATCTATTTTCAATCGGAGAAAAAATCGGACCAACAAAACCTGCGGCCAACCAAACCAAAGCAAGATTTGCGTAAAAATTTGCCAAAACTTCATCTTTCATATTACTTTAAGAACCCGAAACATTACGAAACTGACGAAATAAAATAATATTACTTGAAAAATAGGCAAATATAAAGAGGAAAAGATGGTGACTAGCGCCAAGATAAAAAATGCTTCGTTGTGAATTGAGGGAAGTAAGCCTTTGGTAAAAAGCATCAAAATTGCAAGAGTCAGAAGCTCGCGACGGTCAAACCACCAAGCCTGCCAACCGAAAAACATGGAAACCGCCAAAAGAATCGCGGCTAAAATAAGAAAAATTTCTTTAGTATCAAAATAGAATGGACCTATGTACATAACATAAATATAAAATATTAAATATCAAATATCAAATGCAGCACTATTCTGGCCCTACTCATTTCACTTGACAGATATTGTTTCGACGCAATCGTTGGGGAATTAAACCACTTAAACCACTGGGGTCAGATTAATAATCAATAAATTTTAATAAATAGAAAGTCAATTAAATTGAGGTGTTTTACTCCTTTAAAGTCTCCCATGGCGTATTCATCCATTGAGATCACGTATTTTGAGTAGTTATCTTTTATCTTGAGTAAATTCCCAAACTCCCGATCAATCACTTTTTTGGAAGAAAGTAAATATGTCACTTGGAAATAAACTTTCTGATCATTTTTTTCAGCAATAAAATCTATTTCCTGTTCTCCTAATTGTCCTACTGTCACTTTGTATCCTAGGAATTTCAATCGGGAAAAAACCATATTTTCCATAATTTTATTAATATCGGTTTGTCTATAACCAATCAAGCTATGACGAAGACCTAAATCCTCGAAATAATATTTTTCGTTAATCTCGAATATTTTTCGTCCGATCACATCCTGGCGCTTTACCTTATGAATAAAAAAACTGCTGGTTAAATAATTTAAATAATTTAAAATACTGTTTGGGGAAATATCCAAATTTTGTGACTTTAAAAAATCACTGATTCTTTTTGCAGAAACTAAAGTTCCTTCACAATCTGCTAAATATTCGACTAATCGTTCTAATAAATTAATATTTCGAATATTAAAACGAGCAACGACATCCTTCAAGATAATTGTGTTAAAAATTGTTTTAAGATATCCGTAAACCTGCTCATCTTCAAGACGAAGATTGACAAGATAAGGTAAGCCCCCAAATTTAATATATGAGAATAATGATTCTTTATTTTTTTCAAGATTATGAAACTGTAAAAATTCTTCATACGATAGGCTATAAATTGGTATTTCAATATAGCGTCCTCCAAGTAAGTTTGCTAAATCGAAAGCTAATAAATTAGCATTACTGCCGGTGCAATAAATATCGTTATTTTCTTGGGTGTTTAGACTTCTTAGGGCTTTTTCAAAATCTGCAATTTCTTGAATTTCATCAATAAAAATATAGTTTTTTCCTTTTTTTGTCGTTTTGTTATCAATAAAATTTTCTAAATCTCGATAGCTTTTTATATTGTCAAATTCGTATAATTCTTTATTGATATAAATTATATTGGCTTTTTTATCAAGTTTTTTTATTTCATCCATTATTTGATAAAGAAAATAGCTTTTGCCGACTCGTCTTTGGCCGATGATTACCTTAATAAGGCTGGTATTGATATATGGCTTAATCGATTTTAAGTAACTATTTCTTAGAAAATATTTTTTAATCATAGCTAAAGAATTATATAATTATATAATATAATCGAAGTATAGTTAAATGATTTACGCCTGTCAAGCGAAGTTTTGAAATGTGAGAGTTTTAAATATAAAAGATTAATAATTAAAATGCAAATCCAAGTGTTATCCATTCCCGCTTGACAACTAACAATATTTGTAATAATATTGTAATTATAGTTACATATTTAATATAATTATTGAAATTATGTATATCAAAAGATATCTTGAGGATCAAATAGAGAAACGGTTTTTTAAAAACAAAATAATTATTATCTATGGAGCTCGTCAGGTAGGAAAAACTACTTTGGTCAAAAATCTTTTGGGAAAGTATCAAAATAAATACAAAACACTTTATTTAAACTGCGAAATTTTATCAGTTAGAGAAAATTTAAAAATTCCGGAACCAATTAGGTTAAAAAGCTATTTTGAGGAGGCTAAATTGGTGGTGCTTGATGAAGCTCAAAAGATCGAAAATATCGGTTTAATCCTTAAATTATTAGTTGATACTTATCCTGAGATCCAAGTAATTGCCACTGGCTCTTCGTCTTTTAAGATTAATAATAAAATAAATGACAAATTTATTCTGTATCCTCTTTCAATAGAAGAAATCAGTCAAAATCAAAATCGATTTGAGGTAGATGCAAAATTAGACAGAATAATCCGCTACGGACTTTATCCAGAAACATTTTTTTTGCCGGAAAAACAGGCAAGTTTTAGATTAGATGAAATTTCATCCGACTATCTCTCCAAAGATATATTAAATTTTGAAGGAATTAAAAAATCACGAATTATTATTGATTTACTTCAACTTTTGGCTTTACAACTGGGAGGAACGGTGTCTTATCATGAGATAGCAACTCAACTTGGTATAAGTAGAATAACTGTCCAAAAATATATTGATATTCTTGAGCAAGCTTTTATTATCTTTACTTTAAGAGCTTTTAGCCGTAATTTAAGAAAGGAAATTTCAAAATCGGTTAAGATATATTTTTATGATATTGGAATAAGAAATAGTTTAATCCAGAATTATAATCCCATTAATTTAAGATCAGATACTGGAGGTTTATGGGAAAATTTTTGTTTGTTGGAGAGATTAAAACATAATCATAACCATCAGATTTTGGCTAATTACTATTTTTGGCGGACTTATGATCAAAAGGAAGTTGATTTAATTGAAGAAAAGCAAGGCAGATTTAATCTATTTGAATTTAAGTGGAAAAGTACCAAAGTAAAGATACCTCAGGAATTTATTAAAACTTATAAAAATTCAAGTTATCATCTGATAAATAAACTCAATTATTGGGACTTGCTGAAAGTCTGAGAACTTTTTGGTTTAAATTAAATATAAAAGATTAAATATTAAATATTAATTTATCCTCACTTATATACGCTTTCATGCTTACCGATATCGACCAGCAAAATCCCGTCTTTGACGTATGTTAATACAATCCTAATATCGCTCTCAACTTATAAAATTTTTCGAAAGGTAGATACTCATAAGCTATCAAGCTCATCAATAGATTCCAATTTTCTTGTCTTACCATTTTTAAACTCTTTTAAGGCCGCTTTTGTTTTTTCTTCTAATCCGGGGCCCATTTTATATTCTGGGTAGGCTTCAACGGTCTCGAAGGCTTCTTTTGTAATAATGAATTTAATATATTTAGTCACGTTATAGCCTAAGGCCACGAGCCTCGCCAGGCTTGCCTGTGCAAGCAAGTCGCAAGGAGAGGATAACAATGCGTTATTTATTCATTTTGATTTTCATATATAAACGATGGTGGTGGATTAGTGCCTTTTGGATATTGAATAGTAATTACTTTACCGTTTTTTAACGTATATGTGATTTTCGCCCATTCAATTTCATCAATATTGAATTTAGTATAACCTACTCCGTTTTTTGATGCAGCGCTGACACCTTTTGTAATAGGCTCTAAGTTATTTTTCAAAAATTCAATCGTTTGTTCATTTTTATTATTAGCAGTATAACTGTTATTTCGTTCCTGATTAAATCGGGGTAATGAAAAATCAAAATTTAACTTCGCAATAATTTTTTCTTTAGTGTTATTTGTTTTAGCCAATAAATATTCACCTAAATTTGGTCTTATCTTTGGTGAATCGACTAGAAAAACGTTTTCTTCAAGAAATAAAGAAGTAAAATATGATATGATCAAAACAAAAATTATCGATAAATATTTATTTTTCATTTATTATTGATCTTTTACAATAACTTCCGCTGTTTTATTTAATATTGATATTGCGCAGGGTATTTGATTTAATCCGTTATTACTGATCGCGTAATTAAAACTGCACTCTAATCCAGTAGTTGGTCCATTAATTATATATGAGGTATCCTTCAGATTTGACAAGTAAAAATCGTGGGGATCCTTAAATTGTATTTGATTATTAAAAATTATTAGTATCACCTTATCCTCATATGCGCCTATATTATTATTAATTTGAAAGTCGACTTTTATTGTAATGTTTGTATATTGAGACCCGCAGGCTGACTCCTCAGAATCATAAGGATATCTCCATTGATTATTACAATCACTCAAAGTTTTGTAGTAAGAAGTGCCATTGCAACTTTTCACACCTTCAACGTTTTGGTAACTTTTACATTTATATGCGAATTGTAATCCCGTCACATTGCTACAATTTTGTAAATGACAAGATTGATCAATGATAAAAGTTGGAGTTGGAACTTCTGTTTGATTTATTGGCTCCACATTGGCTGCGCCAGGAAGATTTTCTTGTGCAGAAGGAATGGCTTTTTCACAACATACTTTATTAATATCTCCACATGATAGATTGGTATTTGTTGCAGGTATATAGGTGATGTTGCTCGTGTTTAATAAACTACATCTTTGTGCATTATTCGAGAAGCGTGTTTTAATCGCGCATATATAGGGGCTAAGACAAGTTATCTTTGGGGTTGGAGTATTTACTCCACCACCAGTATTGCTTTTTTTACAACAGACTTTAGTATCATCTTCACAACTTAAATTATTCGCAATAATATAAGTTGGGTCAAACTCATAAAAAGTTCCATAACCGCTTACTCTTTCACAGCTCTTATAATTTCCTTCTGATATTTTATTAGCACAATAGTCTGGTGATACACATGTTATTTTGTTTATAGTTGGTTTAGGGAATGCGCCTTGAGTCGGGCCGGGGCCACCATATTCATATCTTATTGCTCCCAAATACATACATTGGGTGCATTTAGTGTCATCTTCTGATTCAGGATCATTTATACAATTCTGCGCTTTTTTATATGTTCTTAGCTTCACGCAGGCCCCTAAATTAGGCGGTGGTTTAGCAGTGATTATACATTCATATTTTGTTATACCATTAATTACGCATGGTTGACAAAGACCTACTCCGCAGTATTCTTCACAATTAGTAATGGGCTTATTGTACGAGCCACCCTTACAAGTCTGCACTGAATCAAATGGTCCTGATTCAGGTACAAGACTTGTTCCGCTTATTTTTACAGCACTACATGGAGAGCCTAAGCATCCAAAAAACTCAGTTGAATTTTTTACCCAACATCCAAAAGCGCGGGTCTTTCCTTTATCTTTACATGCATTGTAGTTGCACCCAAGATCAAGCTTACAATCATAGGCTCCATTTGATCCGCATTCGTTTTGTCCATCACAAAAAGCCGCCTCTTCTCCCTGTAATGGTTCCCCTAACTGCTCTTCGAAAAACTGTGAATCATCACTTTTTTCTGGACACCTATATCGAGTCATACCTCCTCCCTTATTAGCACACTCTACACAATCTGTATCGTTCTTACATACTTTAAGATAATTATTATTACAAGCTTCTTTTGCCGCAAATATACAATTTTCAACTTTAGGCGCGTCAGCTTTTGAATTTAAGGCGATGTTTTTTTGGTTATTGATAAAAAACGATGAAGCGAGGGTGATTATACCTCCAACTAAGACCAAGCCGAGCGTAAGAAGCGTCGCGATTTCTCCCTTTTTATTTTTCATTGTTTTTCTATCAATTTTTTTTCTATAAATACAACTATTTTTTCGGCTGATTCAAATGCTTCTTTAGCTTGGATTTCAGTAAATTTAGAAAATATATCAAAATCAGGATACCTTGATTCGCTGTAATAGGAAATCAGCTTAATTGCACTTTCTTTTATTTGGTTAAATTCCTGGTCTATCAAAATACAGTCTTCTATAAGAGCGCGAAGATCATGTATCTTTCGCAGGCGTTTTTGATGAAAGATAAGAAACGATTTAAGTGCTTTTTCCGCCGCCTGTTGAGCGCTAAAACAAGCGCCATAATATACTTCTGACTCAATGTTATGCTTTGTCCAATTAAGGTCATCTTTCGCCTTATCTATCCAAGGTTTATAAGTTACCATAAATTAGTTTTCCCTCAGTAATAATTTGTTTAAAAAAAATGCTTTTTAGTGGAGCTTCCTCAGCTTCTCTTGATGTTAACACAATAATATCTACTGGCATATGAGTTTTTAAAATTGTATGGACTTCTCTAATTCGTTCTCTAAATGATTTCTTGGTATTTTTTATCATCAAAATATCCAGGTCACTGTCAATATGAGGTTTTCCCCAAGCGTATGAACCAAACAAAATAATTGCTTGTGGTTTCATTTTCTTTAGTTGCTCAAATACAAGCTCTTGATCCGTCATATAAATATTATCTAAGATTTAATCTTATCTATAATGTATATTAATAATAAAGGAAAAACAAGAAGAAAATTCACCTAATTAACCTAATTAATCTAATTTCTAAAAAATAACCAATACTCAATAATTAGGAATTAAAACTTGGGGGTTATTTAGGTCAATTAGATTAATTAGAAATTAGAAATTTTAAAATGTTGATTCATCGTCTCAAAATTCTCGCCGCCTTAATCCTCTCGTTCGTAGTTGTTGAGGGCTATACTTATTACACAAAACACCCAGCCGTTCTTGCTGATATAAGTTACAATACAAAAGGCTTACTTTCGAGTCTGAAATTTCGCCCAGGCAGTTTGACTAAACTTTTTTCATTAAATTTCCGACCAAGCGACCAAGTAACTAACCCTCCAACTAACCAAGATAACTCCTTCGACCTACCAACATATAATCAACCCTTCGACTTCGCTCAGGGCAAGCCAAGCCCGACCTACAAGGCGCCGACTGGTGCCCGGCCAACTGGTATTCGGCCGACTAAAAGACCAGTATATAAACCCACGTCCGTACAACCTACTGGTTTGGATGACGAGCTTTTAGATTTTCCGTATGAAGCTGGCGCTGAAGAAGCTATTCAATCCAAGCCGACCAAAGCTCCAAAACCAACCAAGGTTCCCTCCCTGCCTCCGATTACTTCGGATATCCGGCCGGGAAATAGTTTATTGGAAATTTATAAAGAGGTAAATAAACGGGCTTGTTATCCAGTTGAGCTCCTTATGGCTTTCAAAACAATGGAAACTGGGGAAAGATTCAAAAAAGATAGTCCGGCAACGATAAAAATTTATAATACTTACGGTTGGTGGATTACCGGAGCGGGTGACCCTTGCTATGGATATGGATATTCCCATCAGACCGGGATTGTCCCGTCTGACAGCGTCAATGCCGGTAAAAGTTGTAATAGCGCCATCGGCAATCCGACTGACATAAAGGTGATGGGAGTTATTTCAGTCTCAGAATGGTTACAGGAAGTGGCTCAAAAATATATCATTTCAACTATTCCGAAAAACGACCGGAGGGTAATATTTGATAATGCTTTAATTATTGCCTATATTTCAAGAAGCCAGCTTGGTGATCCGCCAACAGATTGTAATAACTGGCCGGATGCAGTCGTGAAGACTGCGGCGCAAAAGTTGATGGGTGGTGTTTGTGATTATTATTATAGTAACGGCGTTTCCGGTGATTATTGCAAACAAATACTGGATCTATATAAACAATTTAAAAAAGAAGGTTATTAATTTATTTAAACTGACAGAAGCTTCCCGGTACAAATAGTCCGGCAGCATTATTGCAGTTATAATTTTTGTTGGCGTATTTGTTGTAATTATTACAGATCGTGTAGCAGTAATTATAATAGTCGCAAGTCCCACCGGCATTGACGCAAGCCGCTTTAGCAACATATTTCATATCCCAATCGCCGCCACATGAGCCGCTATATCCGGCATCTTCCCTAAAATGAATACCGTAGCCGACTAAACAATCGATCAAAACTCGTCTATCTACTTTACTGACTTTTAATTTTTGACGGGTTGGTTCTTTAAAGTCATTTTCCCAGTATGATCGAAGCATCTGGCAAGAACCTAAAACTCTCGAGTATGTATCATTAGCCGTTTCAGGTGAAAAGGGATTCTTGCATTTTTCGCCGGCAAACATACTGTCCTCCGCCACCAATCCCGTGTGAGTGTAAAAACCATAACCGGCACAAACTTGTTTAACTTCCTTAACCCTGTGCCACCAATCATAAGCGTTGTAAAACAAAGCCGTTTGATCGCTCCAATTTAAGACACCGGGAGCTTCCTGAGCCACAAAAGCTTTAAGCAGGGCCGGCGGGACACATGATAGTTCGCCAGCTTTTTTGAAAATATCATCAAGTCCTGTGCCGGGTCTTAGATATTCAGGTGGTGCAAGCGGAGTTGGAGATGGGTTTGGCTTACTTGTAGGTTTTATATATGGAGTCGGGGTTGGTTTTATTTTTGTTAAAATCTTTGTTGGTTTTTTGGTTGGGCTGCCAGATATCTTTTCTGTAGGATTAACTTCTGTTTCTTGAGGGGTCACAGATAGTAAAGCTATTGTTGGTTTTTGGTAAACAGTCGGAAGGACAAATGAGCGGCTTTGACTTTCAGGTAATTCAACAGTACCTCTTTTTACTGAATAATTAAGGGAAAATATTTTAGGAAACTTAAAAGATGCCACAGAGCTAGAAAAATCAGCCAATGTATTCGTTAATTTTCCAGGAGTTAAAAAATATGGAAAAACAAAAAAGACGGAAATAAAAGAAATTAATATTGCAAGAAATGTTTTTTTATTATTTACTAAGAAGTCTTTCACAAGATTAGTATAACAATCTCAAATCGCAAATGCCTGCCTGCCGGCAGGCAGGGCAAATCTACAACTTTAAATTTTAAATCTTTAAGATTTGAAATGCAGTTTTGAGATTTGAGTTTTGACATTTGACATTTGATGTCATATAATACAAACTATGTCAGTTAATAACAAATCAACAAAGAAGATATCACTTGATGATCTACCGGACTTGATGACAATCCGGGAGGTTGCCGACCTTCTTCGAATCTCACCCTTAACTATTAAGAGATGGGGCAAAAAAGGAAAGCTCCCCGCAATTCGAATTAACTCCCGTGGTGATCGTCGTTATCGTAAGGAAGTTGTCCTCCGCCTTCTTGGCGTTGAAGAGGAAAAATAGTTTTATAAACTCTTTATTAAATTATTTAATTTTATTTTCAAAACTTTGGTGACTCTGTGCAAAAATTTTATGGTTGGGTTGGCTTTGCCCAGCTCTACTTCATTCAAGTAACTCCTGTCTGTCCCTGATAAAAGTGCTAATTGTTCTTGTGATAAATCCCGTTTTTTTCTGTATTTTCTTATGTTTCCACCTAGTCTTTTATAATAAAAATTCCCCCGCATATTGGAGAATCATATTAAAATTAAACACCAATATCGATTGGTTATAACCTACACAAATGCATGTTTATGCCGTTGTGATAATAAATAAAATTCAATATACATGTAGTTAATATTCTACTTCCTATTAGCTATGATGCGATCGTCTCATAACTAAATTTATTGTTCTAGTAATCTAAACGTACATTTTGTTAGTTATGAGACGATCGCATTGTATCTAGCTATCCTAGGTGAAAATATCGCTTAATTATTGTCTCGTCCTCAATTTTCGAAGCAATTATGTATTTTATGTATTTACCTCCCTCGACGATTGTTTTTATAAGATTTATTTCTTTTTCACATGAATAAGGATAAATATAAACGCTCTTTTGGAACTTATAAAATCCTAGCTTTTTAAGAAACATCCGCAAATAATTTCTTTTATTTCTTTGAATCTCAGGGACATCAAAAAATACTAAATACCATTGCCCATCCCAGTTTTTTTGTTTTTTCTTGAAATCAAAAATTGATTTGATTGAGTATTTTAAAATAATTGATTTCTTCTTGTTCTTTATTTCAACAAAAATCTTGTCCTTTTCTTCAATCAAATTAATTATCTGTCGTTTTTCCAATTTTAATAGAATTGTTTTTACCTTTTTTTCTTTAACTTCAATATCTCTCGATTCTTTTATTAATCTGATTATTTCTTGAATTAACTGTGGTAGTAATGGTCGATAAATAGAACCCCCGCCTGAAATATATACCATACCAATAAGTTTTATTATTTCCCAATATATCTCTCCCGGCTTAAATCTTCTTTTATTTTGTTTCATATTATTAGTTATGAGACGATCGCA
>Ga0075668_135_pt1 | contig 17971 bp, 23 predicted proteins | sample RifGroA2_FD_68412 | JGI IMG/M metagenome (GOLD analysis project Ga0075668, IMG submission 68412) | Microgenomates (Roizmanbacteria) bacterium GW2011_GWA2_35_19 | reverse complement strand
CCGAAGTATTACAACTTTCTGTCGTTTCTACGTACTAAGCTTCGTCTTTCTTATCAACCTAAATCAACTTGATATCAACCGTTTGGAATACCAGCGCCGGGAACTCTCCCCTCCGGCACATTTTTTGTAAATAATATGGAGATATGGTATAGTTGAATTATGTATAGATTTAGTTTTAAAAAAGATGATTTAAGACAATTTATTCAACAAGCCGAAGATAGACTAGATTTAAACTTGGGTGAAATAGCTCATAGATTAAAAATTTCTGCAAGAACTTTGCGAGACTGGAAGAAGGGGGAATATAATCCAAGTAGTGTTGTACTGGAAAAATTAAGCTCACTCACAGGAATATCTATTCCAAAACACAAAATTCTCAATAAATATTGGTACGTGAAAAAAGGAGCTAAGTTAGGAGGAATAAAAACTTATAAACTTTATGGTTTATTAGGCAATAGAGAGACTCGCGCTAAAGGAGGTTGGATGTCTTGGATAAAGAGAAAAAATAATCCCGATTTATGGAAAAAGTATTTGAATACTTTTCCAAAACCTAGGGAGTCAAAAGATTTAGCGGAATTTATGGGTATTATGCTTGGAGATGGTGGAATAACTAGCGGCCAGATAGTAGTCTACTTAAGTAGTATAACCGACAAAAAATATAGCATATTTGTATCTAATTTAATAAAAAAACTATTTGATTTAAAACCAAGTATTTTAGAAAATAAAAGCTCACATGTTTTGCGGGTTAGTTTATCAGGAATTAATGTAGTAAAATATCTTGTGTCAATCGGTCTAAAGAGTATGTAAAGCGATGTATACGAGGATTAATGGATACGGACGGATGTTTTACGATTCACAAATACAAAGTTAAAGGAAAAGAATATCAATATCCAAAGATAGTTTTTTCTAACCAATCAGAGCCAATACTTGACTTTGTTTATAGAGGCCTTTTATATTTAAAATACAATCCAAAAAGAACTTTGAAATATGATGTTTGGTTACACAACCAAAATGAAGTAATGAGGTATTTGAAAGAAGTAGGAACAAATAATATAAAACTGTCTATAAAAAAAATTTTAGGAGGAGTCCGATAGTGGTCAATTCGGGGAGTTTGCTAAACTCCTGAGTCGTAAGACTCGCGTGGGTTCAAATCCCACCTCCTCCGCCAAATTTTTAAAAAAATGTTATGCGAATTGCTGAGGGATTAAATTTTAATCCAGAAATCTTAAAACAAAAACAATACAATATTTTTATTGGATTAAGTTTAGGCAATAGATACTTCAGAGATCCTAATAATATTAAGGATTTTTTATCTTGGAGCTTGGAAAATTCCGTTAGTAATGTTGTCATATTTATTCCGGATAAAATTCATGCCATAAATTATCAAGTAAAAGACAAATATAAACCCGAAATGGCTTTAAGAACAGCTTTACGAAAAGGTCGACAAATGAAAGAGCAAGTCAAAGAAATTTCTCAACAATTTGATCCCTTACTAAGTAAGCGTATTAAAATTTTAACTTGGGAAGAGATTGAAAAAACTGAAGATTATCAGAGAAGAAAAAAGATTCTTTACGAAGAATTCGCTAAAAATCCTTTATTTAGAACAAGAATAATCGAGACAGTCCAAGAAAACACAAAAAATACAAAGTCTCAACTTTTTACTCTTTATCCCGGAATTGGAAAAATTGATTATTTGGCAAAAGATATTCAGGACGGAATAGTTTTTCCAGAACTTTCAAACAAATTAAATATTCAAGGAAAAACGACTATTATTGAAAGCTATAAGGATTAAAAAGTTCCAGACCCGAGTGCTCCGCTCAGATTTTATAGCTACTGATATAATTAAAACATGAACCTTCTTTATAAAAAGATATGGAATTTAGCAAGACCTTATTATATAAAAGGCAGACCTATGGATGTCGAGCATATTGAATGGATGATGGAAAAAGTTGAAGAAATGTGCAAGCATGAAGAAATTGATGAGAGTATTCTTATGCCTTTAGCAATTCTTCATGATGTTGGATATTCAGAATTAAGTGACCCTATCACGGTTAATTACTATAATAAAGATGTTAGGAGAGCCCATATGGATTTGGGCGCAAAAATTGCGGAGAAGATTTTAAAAACCGTTGATTATTCAAAAAATAAATCCAAAAAAATTATTAACTACATTAAAATCCATGATAATTGGGCTTTTGGAGAAGTCGATATTTATATCAACGATAAAATACTAGGATCTTTTAAAGATTTAGATTACCTTTGGATTTATACCAAAATAGGATGTAAGGCGATACAAAAAATACTTAAAAAGAACAATTTAGAAATGTTAGATCATTTGAGAAATGAAATTACTCCAATATATGGTAAAAAACCTTTTTCAACTGAATTTACCAAGAAATTAAGAGAAACTTATCTGAAAGATAGAGAAAAAGATTTATTATAAAAAGTTCTGAGAGCATCCCACGCCCTAGTTATTTTAAGACTTCTAATATATAATTTACGTTAATGGAAAATCAATTTAAACCGTTCACTCATAAGTTCGTAGCCGTATTAAATAAAAAGATACCTGTCCCTAATTTAATGAATGCGCTGGGCCATATGTCAGCGGGATTATCAGCGAGTTACCCAAATTTGCCTGAAATGAGATTTGACAGTTATATAGACCGCGATGGCGGAAATCACAATAGTATTTCTGACAATCCTTTCATTATTCTTTCAGCTGATAATTCAAATAAAATAAGGACACTGAGAAACTCGTTGCTTGAAAAAGGAATACATTTTGTAGATTTTACTTCAACTATGACAGTCGGCACTTATATCGAGCAACAACTGCGAACTAAGGCAACTCCTGAATTAGAACTAGAATATTATGGAATTTGCTTATTTGGAGAAATTAATCAGGTAAACGAACTTACGAGGAAATTTTCATTGTGGAGATAAAATGAAAAAAAATATTACTTGCATAATTCCATTTCTCAACGAAGGAGAAAGAATAACTTCAACTCTTTCAGAAATTGTTAAAGTAAAAAATATCGATCAGATAATTACGGTTGATGGTGGGTCAACTGATGACGGATATTTAGCGATTAAAAAATTTCCACAAGTAAAATTCATAAAACTTAAAAATATCATCGGTAAGACTGGAACAGTCGCCAAAGGACTAGAGGAAACACAGTCGGATTACATTCTTCTTTATGACGCAGATTTAACTAACGTGAATTATTTAGAAATTGAATCTGTAATTAATAAGATAACCAACGATGAAAAAATCGACATGATAATTTTTAACCGAAATACTCCAAGATTAATAACAAAATTAAACCGGATGGAACTTCTGTTTTCAGGAGAGCGAATTTTAAAAAGATTAGATTTTTTAGAAATATTAAAGACCAATCCCACCGGGTTTCAGCTTGAGACCGCAATAAATACTTATATGATTAAAAACAAAAAAAATGTATACTGGACACAATCTTCAAATACCAATTTGCCCAAGATAAATAAATTTGGGGGTATAAGGGGAGAGATAAATAATCTTAAAATGTTTTGGGAAGTATTTAAGTACGATCCATTGAGCTATATTTATCAGTTATTATTCTTCGGTCGGCACGAAATTAATCATAATGAAAAGTAATAAGGTTGTAATAATCGGTGGTGGGCGGGTTGGGATGAGTGCGGCATTTGCCATGCTTCTTAAAGAAAAAGTCGGAGAGATCGTTCTTTATGACCGGGATATTGAAAAAATGAAAGGGGAGCAGCTTGAATTTGAGCACTCATTATCATTTTTAGGATCAACGAAAATTACTGTCGCTTCATCTAATAATGATTTTGAAAATTCTGATGTGATTGTCTTTACTGCCGGGGTCGCCCAAAAACCAGGCGAATCACGACTAGAACTAGTTCAAAAAAACACCGAGATTGTCAAAGATATTTTACCTGCTGCAGTTTCTCAAAGTCCAAATGCTGTTCTCATAATGGTTACAAACCCGGTTGATGTGTTGACATATGAAGCAAGCAAGATTTTAAACTTACCAAAAGGACGAATTTTTGGGACGGGGACGAGCCTTGATACTTCACGTTTCCGATTTCACCTATCTGAGATTCTCAAAATCAATACAAAAAATATCCACGCTTATATACTTGGGGAGCATGGTGACAGCTCTTTCCCGGTTGTCTCAAACGCCGATGTCGGCGGGCAGCAGCTTCTCTCAGTCCCCGGGATAAATGAAAAAATAATAAATGATTGTTATATAAAAGTTAAAGAAGCGGCCCAAGCAATTATCCAATCGAAGGGGGCGACCTACTATGCAATCGCCGTTGTTGTCTCTGAATTAGTCGAGGCGGTCTTAAGCGACAGTAAACGCGTCTATCCAGTGTCTGTCCCACTTGATGGTCAGTACGGCCTAAAAGATGTCGCTTTGAGCGTCCCTTGCGTGATTGGAAGAAATGGCGTTGAAGAAATTCTTGAAATAGACCTATCATCAATTGAGAAACAGAACCTCGATAAATCTTCAGAGATTTTAAAAGAATTTAATGGTAAAAAAACGTAAATCAAAGACAAGGGCGATATTCTTCAATTTGTTAAAAGTATTTCTATTGGTTATTACATTGTTTGCTCTATATATTGCTTTGATTTTCATTCAAGTCAATAAAAAAGGTGAACGTGTTGTTTTTATTAAAGACGGCAACATCTGGGTAGCTGATAAAAATGGTCATAACCTGACAAGTCTAACAAATCGAAAGTTTGAAAAATTAAAAAAAGCTGAAAGAACAATAACGCCCTGGTGCGGGTTTGGCACAGAGTCGGGTTGCAGTGAAGAAAGTTATCAAGTAGATAGAAGTAATAATTATTATCACGATTTTTTTCAATCATTGAGCTTGTCTCCCGATGGAGAGCAGCTGGCCGCTTTTGGATTTAATGATTCAATCAGAAATGCAATTGAAGCTAATAATAATGAGTTAAACCAAAAATATTTAACCGGAGATTATTGGTTTCCACAACGTTATGCACTCTATATCTTTGATTTAAGAAGTAAAAAATATCAAACTTTTGATTTGGAAAAAAACTTCATTCGTGGCACATCTTCATTTTCAGGGGTCACTCACGTCAATAAAATTATTTGGTCACCAAGAAATACCCATTTAACTTTTCTTTCAGAATATGGAGAATTGAGTAAGTTTAAAATCAAAACTCAGAAGGTCTACCAAATTCCTAAGAGTAAATACAAAATTTTTGATGAGCAGTCCGCCAATGGTGTAGTGGCATTTTACCCATTTGACAGAGCCATATATTACGTAGATATTTGGGGGTTAGCAAGTAAAAAAGATACGATCGTAAGAAGAATGTTTACTTATGATAATCCGCCTTTGCCAGATACCGAGTTTATCATTAAAAACGAATTTTATTTTTCCGGCCCATTTACCGGTAATAAAGATAACTTCTATTTAGTTACTTCAGTTGAAAAAGGAAAGAAACTGAAAGTCTATGAATACAATATTTTAAGAAAAGAAATATATCTAAAAAAAGAAATACTAACACAAGGGTATATCTCTGACTCTGATCACTATTCAAATATTAATATGATATCTCCTAATGGTAAATATATTTTGTTAAAAAAGGATGATCATTCGGGTGTATTTAGATTAACTGATATGAAAGAAATATTTTCCTCAAAAAATGATCAAGACTTTACGATTTATTATTTCAAATGGAGTCTTGACGGAGAGAAATTTATGTCTTGCAATAAGGATTTGACAGTCTTTGATTTAACTTTAAAAGTTAAGCAAAAATTAAATACCACTGACTGCGCCGATCCACAAAACAAAGCCGCTTTTGATTGGAATTATTTAGATTAATGAAAAACTTTTTTTTAAACATTTTTTTGAAGATGAAAAATAGTGAATATTACTCCTACTGGTTAAAAGGAATCAACTTTGATATGTATTTTAAACCTGCTCAAGTAATAATCTTTCTATTTTTAGCCTTTCTGATAATGTATTTTAAGGGTACAGAAAATTTCTGGTTAGTCGCAATTATTATTAAACTTACTTTTTTTGCTTGGCTTATTATTCTTCTATATATAGATGGAAAATTATTTTATGAAGCCTTTAAGAAAAATAAAAGAGTTAAAATTTATATGGCAATTCAGCGTCTTATATATCTTATAATTTTAATTTATATAATTTGGCGTCTAAATAAAATCCTTTTATGAATAAATATTGCACAATTTATTTAGTCAGGCATGGTGAGACGGATTGGAATGCCGACGGAATTATTCAAGGGCATTCTGACATTCCCCTAAATAAAAATGGCGAAAAACAAGCAGAAGAATTGGGAAAGGAACTAAAAAGAATTGATTTTGATGCTGTATTTTCATCAGATTTAATAAGAGCCAAAAAGTCAGCAGAAATAATAACGTCCGGTAAAAATATTAATATAATCACTTCAATTGCTTTAAGAGAAAGGGATTTTGGGAGCTATGAAGGTAAGCACTTCAGCCTTTTAAGTAAGGATGAGACTAGTGAGCTAATTTCTTTATATGACCATAAAGAAAAAAAGCGCGAAGAGCTTGGAGTCGAGACAGACAGATCACTTGAAGCGCGCTTTATACCATATATAAGGGAAATTTGTCAAAAAAATTTAGACAAAAATGTGCTTGTTGTAATTCATGGTGGGATAATGCGTTGGTTTTTAATGCATATTAAATACGGTGATATTAGATCATTACCGGTTGGAAGTATAAGTAACATGGCCTACGCTAAAATCGAAAGCGATGGGGTAAATTTCACGGTTAAGAAGACTTCTGGGATAACAAAGAAAGAATAATTTTACTTACTTCATCTATAAATTGTCGCTTAGTTTTATTGTTATTGTTAATAACAATTTTTTTATAAGGATATCTATCTAGCCATTTGAGCCAGAGAGGGTAAAGGTCAATAATTTTTTGCTTATATTCTCCAAGTATTTCTTTTTCTTTGTCTTCGAGGCGATACTCCTTTATTCGTTCAAGATACTTCTTTTTTCTTCTTTTAAAGCTAATTTCCGGCTTTGAATCAATAAAAATGATCGTCGGATTAAAAGATTTTAGTATTTTCAAATATTTTTTTAAATATAGGTTTGCGGCTTTAAATCCCGAATATTTTTCAACATATACTATTTGCATCGGTCCAGTTTCAAAAACATAGTTTTTATTAGAGTTTAGTAATTTGATTTTTTTCAAAGTCATTAATGAGAGCTCTTCTTGGAATTTACCTGAGGGGGAAATATATCTAGGATGAGAGCTTTTTTTAACTATGTAGGGATTAATCTCCTCAACAAAAGAAAAATCTTTAAGTCTGCCTTTTAAATAATTAAAAACAGTCGTTTTTCCTGAAGATTGGGGTCCTGAGATCACTATTAGATGAGACATTTGATAGAATTATATTATAAATTTTCAGTTTTCATTTCTCAATTTTCAATAAATCCCGATTTAATCGGGACTGATTCATTGAAAACCTAAATCTATGAAACAAAACTATTCTTTAAGTAAATCCATCCTTACTGAGATCAAAAAGGCCAATAAAATCTTGATCAATGCTCATCGTAATCCCGATCTTGATTCGGTGGGATCAGCAATTGCGCTTGGCCAGGCTTTAAAAAAAATGGGTAAAGTGATAACTTATGTCTGCCCTCATCAAATCCCGGCAAGTTTTTCATTTATCAACGACTCCGAAAAAATAAAGACAGTCGACTTTAAGGCTCGCCCCTCGAAGCCAGTCTCAAACTGGCGAAGTGGGGACTTTAGGAACTTTAAAAACTTTATAGACTATGATTTATTTCTTATTCTTGATTCCGGTTCCTATGACATTGTCACTGGATCAAAAGATATTAAGCTTCCAGAAATCAAAAAGATAATCATAGATCACCATATGACTGATACTTGGGATGAATATGTATATCGACTATGGGATACCGGGGCCTCAGCGACCGCCGAAATTGTTTATCGGATGCTAGCCGATTGGGATATTAAAATTGATGAAAATATTGCAACCTCACTATTGTCAGGCATTGCCGGAGACACGGTCTTTTTTAAGTATCCAAAAAATCCGTCTGTGACTTTTTCTATCGTTAATGAGTTATTAAAAAATGGCGCAAAGTATGATTTGTTGGTTGAAAAGTTTAACGATTCACTAAGTTTTGGATTTGTAAAATTGTTAGGGGAATTTTTAAACAATATGAAAAGTGAAAAACGATTTGTCTGGTCGGCAATACCATATGCGACTTTTGAAAAGTACGGAAAACCAAAAGGGGTGAGGGAAGCGGCGGCTGATAGTTATTTTAGAAGCATTAAAGATATCGATTTTGGGGTCGCCCTACTTGAATTTGAACCAGGGGTGATCAATATGAGCTTTAGATCGAAAAAGAATTTTGATGTTTCAGCACTTGCCCTGAAGTTCGGCGGCGGGGGTCATAAAAACGCCGCCGGCGCAACAGTTAAAGGAGAATTTAACAAAACTATAACAAATGTAATTGACAAATTGAAAAAATAAGTTTAGGATATTTTTAATGGCTAGAAGGTACAAAAAAAGAACTTTCAATCATCAAGACTTCAATAAATTGATTTTTGTCGGTGTGTCTATTGCAATTCTTTCATTTTTGGTTTTAATTGTTAAAACGACAAGTATAAAAAAAAGCGAGCCAAAAGCTCAAGTCTCAGCTATGGCCTATGATGAAGCGTGTCTTATAAAATTTCAAGCAACTTCTCCATATTCAGGATACTCCAAATATTTACAAACAAAGATTAAAGAGGGGGTTAACTTAAATGATTTGTACTTTGTTTCCGGACCGCCTGGGATATATAACCTATTAACAGGAGGATATCTTGGCAGTGTTACTTGTGGCAATAGTGATTATTTCAGGTTTGGAGATGTTCGAAAAGACTATAGTTCAAATATAGTCCAATATCGTGGAATTTGTTGCGTTAGAAAAAATTATATTGTTGAGGCAAACCAGATTAGATGTTTGACTCAAGCAGGATACGGTTTATCAGTTCGTGGAATTTTTAGGTGTAAAAAAGACTGCTTAAAAGCTGACCCAGATAATATGGATTCAGGGAATTTATACACTGAGAAGTTTGTGGGAGTAAAAAACAGATGCGATGCTATCATTTATTTCATGATGAGGACCGCGGTGGGAGAGAAGGGCGCCGGAAAAAGTCTTAGGAATATGCATCAACTCGTGAATTAATGTTTTTATTTTCTCTCGAGGAGTCAGTTTTTCAAAACGCTGATTAATCACCTCAATTATATAGTTAGGCTTAAGTCCCGCCACTTCATTGAAAAGTCGAGACATGCCCCAGATTCGGGCATAAGCGCGGGTTTTGGCATCAAAGCTACGGATGCAGTGGATTTGATTAGGTTTAATGTGAGTAAATTTCAATTCTTTGATCAAAGTTCTAATCTGTCTTCTAATTTCAGGAGCTAATTTGTATTTCATTTAAAGATTTTCTATTTCCCAATTCTTAAGTCCGTTTTTTAGAAGCATTTGTTTTGCTTTTTTTGATGTTTTGTAAATTTTCAAAAAAGCTTCATAGGTCTCGCGAATTTCGTAAGGAAAGATTATCCAAGCGTCAATTGATTCAACATAGAAATCTGGAATAAATTTTGTTTTTGGCTTAATATACGGAGAAACTGTAAATATTTTTTTAGTTCGATATTTTTTTAGATGTTCAACTACCAAGGCAAAAGTATCACCCGTGTCTGAAACATCGTCTACTACCAACCATTTTTCAGGTCTTGGGAGATCTTTTGGTGATTCGGTCACGACTGGCCTTTTGATTTGTTTCAAGTCGGCGTACGATTCAACTGCAAGATGAGAAATAGGAAGCTTAAGGAAATCGGATAAGACTCTTGCCCATGGAAGACCGCCCCGAGAAATACATATTATTCTGTCAAATTTTTTATTACCCAATTTATTAACAAGACTAATACAATCTTTTTCAAGCTTATCCCAAGAAATTTTCACATATTTCATATACTTTTTATGAAAAATTCAAAAAATTTATAAAGCTTTTCCTCTTGTTTTTTTGCGTTTGTAAGAACCTCATGGTGATCGTGTTTCACAAAGGCAAGGTTGGTAACCATAGATAGTCCGAGGACTTCCATTTTTAAGTAATTGGCCATTATGACTTCAGGGACAGTGCTCATCCCGACGACATCGGCTCCGAGTATTTTTAGAGCTTTTTTATCGGGAAAAGTTTCATAATGCGGCCCGCGGACATAAACATAGGTACCATTTTGATAATTTATTTTTTGGTCTTTGGCAATTTTCTGAGCTTTCTTTACCATATCTTCTGAAAAAGGTCGGGAAAGATCTAAGAATTTTGGTCCGGTCAGTGGGCTTGAGCAAAAAAGCGAAATCACGTCTTTTAAAATAACCAGGTCACCGACTTTGTAATTTTCATTAAGACCGCCAGCGGCGGAGGTAATAACAATTTTTTTTACTCCGCGAGAATGTAGATATCTGACAATCTCAGTTACCTCATGTGTTGAATAACCCTCGTATGTATGAAACCGGCCAGAAGAAAAAATAACGGGTCGGCCAGCAATTTTGCCTTCAATTATCTTGCCCGAATGCCCCGGAACGGTGGCTTTTTTATTGAAAATTTTCTCAAAAGAGGCCTCTTTTCTATCATTGACGTCGGAGATTATTTTTCCCCACCCGCTACCTAAAATAAAGCCCAATGTCGACAACATAAGTCATATTATATAATTTACCAATGTTAAATCGCGGGGAAGTGTATGATCGAGTAGTAATTTTTGATTATGATGGCGTAATCACCGATGGAAATCCAATGGCGGTGCTTTCAATGATGAAAGGACTTGAGGAAGCTTTACATATTCACGGATTGGGAAAATTTGATTCAGACGCCTTTAGTCAAGCTGCCGTCCAATCAAAAGGTACCACCGAGCAGGTTTTTTTTGATAAATATCTAAAACTGAAGGGATTAGGCCTAGAAAAAATAAGAGAATTAGAAAGCACCGTCTATAATGATTTTATTGTATACAGAAAGCGATTTTTAGCTGAAATGAACAAAAAAAGAGATAATAAAAAAAGCGATGAAGGATACATAAATAAAGACTTTATACATTTAATGCAATCATTAAAAAAAATGGATCAAGAAGATGGGATAAAAACTTGTTACATAATCGCAACGGGGAATCCTATCATAGTATTGGATGAAAGATTGCCTGACGAAGTACGTAACATGTTTAATATAGTGGAAGGGGGAGAAAGTGGCTTTAATAGAAAGGATATAATTCAAGATGTATTGGGCGCAATGGAGTTTCGTAAAGAAATAAACAAAGCAACGAAAGTATTTTACCTCGATGACACGTCAGAAGCGATATTATCTGTAGCTAATAAAAATCCTGAAGGTAGACAGAGACATAATTATGACGTTTTTTCTATACATGTTGATAGATTGAATCAACCTTCAGAAGAAATACTTAATTTAGAAAAACGACCTGATCATCCGGTTTTTCATGTGAAAAATTTAAGAGATATTAGTCTTATGTCATACTTAAATCCTAAAAACCATGGCTCAATTGAAGGATCGCTGGTAAATAGGCAAGTAAGAAAATAATAATTATTTTATAATTCTATTATGAAAAAGATATTGGTCGTTTTTCTTTTGTTTTTTATTTTAGTGATTCCAGTCTCTGCCCAGTTTGATGATATTCAAGAAGATCAGGTTAGAATCAATGAAATTACTTCGTCATCTCCGCCGGCTGGCGGATCGGCTCCTCCTAGAGATTTCTCAAATACAGAACACATTCAATCATTTCAATCTGAAGTTAACATAAATAAAGATGGGACGATTGATGTAAAAGAAACGATTGTTTATGACTTTGGGAATCTTAGTAGGCACGGAATTTACAGAGACATTAACTATATTAAGGTTGAAAATTGGAGATGCAAATCGGACAGTTACGGGAATTCACAAGTATGTAATTTCATATAGGGTGTCAGGAGCGCTTACATATTTTTCCGATCATGATGAGCTATATTGGAATATAACTGGAAATGGTTGGGATGTGCCGATAGCGTTTGCAAGGGCAATGATTACACTTCCTGAAAAACTTACAGATGGCGTAAATCTGAAGTGTTTTACCGGGGGATATGGATCGACCCAAAGCGACTGCCAGTTTAATAAAGTCCAAGGAGTTTTAGTCTTTGATACAAAGAACTATTTAATGGCTAATTCTGGAATCTCTGTAGTCGTTGGTTTTCCAAAAAATATTGTTGCAGTTTTGGAAGCAAAAGAATTCATAGCGTTTTTTGACACGTTACTTGGAAGATTAATTACTTGGTTACTTGGATTATTGGCTCTGATTTGGTATGTGGGACTACCTGGATTTATTATTTTCAAATGGTTCAAGCACGGCCGTGACCCAAAAGGAATTATAGGTATAACTACAGCCTGGTACGATCCTCCAAAGACTCCTGATGGAAGCCGATTTTTAACGCCTGGAGAAGTCGGGACACTGGGGGATGAAACCGTCGATATGAAAGACATTTCCTCAACAATAATTGATCTGGCCAGACGCGGACATATAAAAATCGAAGAGAGAAAAAAGGGAGATTTTTATTTAATTAAAAGTCATCTCGAACCCTTCGATTTCTCTCAGGACAAGCTCCGTGAGAGATCTAGTCCCGACGTTACATCGGGACGAAACGCTTCGCTAGATTTCTCGCCTTTGGCTCGAAATGACAATGAACTTTTGTCTTTTGAAAGATTATTAATCGATAAATTTTTTAAGTTAAAAAATGAAATTCGACTCAAAGGTGAAAATTTAGCTTCAGAGGTCCAGGAAGTAACCAATGCTTTATATGAAAATGTTGTGAATATAAAATTATTTCCAAAAAATCCTCAGTCAATCCGGACTGGATATTATATATTGGCCGGGATAGCTTTATTTACTGGTAATTTTTTCTTAGCAATAGTCGCATTTGTATTTGGCCGGGTGATGCCAAGGAAAACAGTTGAGGGAGTAAATGCATATAACGTATCAAAATCTCTGAAAAACTTCCTGACAACTCAGCAAAGACAACTGGAATTCCAGGCCGATAAACAATTAATGTTTGAAAAACTCCTGCCCTTTGCAATCGCTTTTGGAGTTGAAAGGATTTGGGCAAAAAGATTTGAAAGTATGAATATTTCAGCGCCTTCGTGGTACCAAAGTTACGATCGTGGAAGATTCAACAGTGTCATATTTGTCAACAGTATGAACTCATCAATGAAAAGTTTCGCAACGGCCGCAACTCCAGTCCGGAGCTCAACCGGCCACTCATCGGGATTTAGCGGAGGGTTTTCTGGAGGTGGAGGCGGCGGCGGTGGGGGAGGATCGTGGTAGCGGAAATTTGAAATTAGACTGTATTAGCAGTATAATGTACCATCATGCCAGAAGCACTCAAAAGAAAATTTAGGCAAGAAATGATTAGACCCTTTAAAGACCAGCATTTGAAAGAACATGTTGGAGGTAGGAAATATTTTTGGAATAGTATATTAAAAAAAAGTGATCCTTCAACACCAGATGTAGGTTTTCAGCTTCTTCAATCACCTGGACGTAAAATAAATTTGGATGTATCTCAACCAGACAGCGACCCAATTTTAAGTATGGGCTTAATTCTTAATAAAAGAGGAGATTTAGTTGGATTAGAGGGTAATTCAATTACGATAAGAAAACCATATCAAGGTAAAATGGTGACTTTTACTTATCATATAGATACGGTAAAAAGTGTCAATGATCACAAAGTGATGTTGAGTGGTGAAAGAAATTCAGTATTCGTTAATTTTGCACCAGTTGATTCAGAGTCTGATTTACCAGCAGTATTTATAAATGATAACCCTTTAGCTAGGATCGCTGATGAAATTGGTATTCCAAGGGAATTTAACTGGGTGGATACTGCAATTGCCTATTTAAGCGGAGAAGTAACAGCCGAAACAGCTCTCAGTTCAGTTGTCCCTCTTCCCCAAACAGAGCTAGTCCAAGCATAAATCTTAAAGATTAAATATTAAAGGTTAAAGAAAGGTTAAACTGTTAAATATTAAACTACTTATTCTTAGTATTTGTAATTATTGTTGAAAATATCATTGCAAGTTCTTGGGATTCTTTATAAAGTAACCTTGCTTCTTCTATTACGGACTCATCAGCCTTTGAAACCATTCTTAACCAATGTTGAGTTTCTTTAGCTTCTTTTTTGGAAATATATACCTTATTAATAAAGTCTTTCTTACTTGAAGCACCATTAGCTTCAAAGTAATTAGCTCCAACACTTGTTCCAGATCTAATCAATTGTTCAACAATTGATCTCGTAAAAGTTGTTAATTTAACTTTTTTGGACAGGTTAATAATATTTTCACCAAACTTTTCCACTCTTTCCTCAAGTTCAAATTTCATATATTGGTTTAACTGTTTAATCTTTAATATTTCTTTAACCTTTAATATTTAATATTTAACAGTTTATTCTCAATGTCAAGGGACTATATGCTACAAAAGCTTAATATCGGGGCGTTAAGAGTGATAATAACTTACTTAATGTACTACAAATATTTTTTGGTAAAATTGAATAATTACTTGTTCTCGTAGTTCAACCCCAGAAGAACTCTTACCTCGGTTTGGAGGCTTTCAGCCTCGCACTCCCGAGGGGCAAGTCTTCGGGGCAGGCGGATAGAATAGCGCTCATAGTTCAACGGATAGAATAGAGGTTTGCGGAACCTCCGATGACAGTTCAATTCTGTCTGAGCGCACAGATGGAATAAAAGAAGTGACCAAAATAGTAGTTCCTTGCTTGAGCAAGTAAGAATTCTGCCCGAGAACACAAAAAGAAAAACTAAGACCCCACAATCTTTTTGATTACCTTGAATAAAAAAGCTAAAAAAAGAATAGCTGGTCGTCTAGCGCTTGGAATGGTTAAAGCAAAGGAAGTATTAAAAGCAAAGAAAAATAAGCTTTCAAAGGAAATAGAGATTATTGCAAAAAACTACGTATTGCAGAATAAAACCAATAAAAAAATTAACAAATTACTATGTTCTTTGTTATATTGGGCCGAAGGTGAAAAAAATAGTAGCGCCGTAGTTTTCATCAATTCAAATCCGCTAATGATAAAATGTTTCTTAACTCTTTTTAGATCATCTTTCAAGCTGGATGAAAAAAAATTTAGGGCCTTGGTTCATGTACACGAGTATCATAACGAAATAAATATAAAAAAGTATTGGTCAAAAATAACCAATGTTCCAATTTCACAATTTTCAAGAAGCTATCTAAAGCCGCACACAAAAATAATAATAAGAGAAGGCTACAAAGGTACAATAAGTGTTCGTTATTATGATTATAAGATTGCTTTAGAACTTGGTTTTATTTATAATAGGTTTGCAGAAAATTTAACTCAATAGGGGGCGTCGTTCAGTGGTAGGACTTCGATCTCCAAAATCGATAACGGGGGTTCGACTCCCTCCGCCCCTGCTTGAAATTTGAAAGGGAAAGTCGGGGACGGAGGGAGCGGAAGCGACCCCGGTTGATGAGACTTCATCAGTCAATGGGGTAGGAGGGACAGGTGGAGTTTGATCAACTGGAACGCCATTAGTCGGCGCTGTGTCTGCCATATTAGTTTCAAGTTTGCCTAAGACATCATTAAGTGGCTCTTCGACCTTAGGAGTCTCTGGAGTTACGACAGGCTCGGTCGGAGTTGATACTGGTGCAGGAGGGGTTGTCTCGACTGGTGTGGTTGGTACTTCAGTTTTTGGTGAATCAACTGGTTTTTCTTCCGGAGCAGGAGTCGTTGCTGGAGCAGTGGGTGCAAATCCTAGAGCGGTATCAAACTCCGTTGGAGTGAATCCTTTAAGGACTACAATTGTCCCATCATCTTTTTCAATCTTAGTGACCGGGGTCCCAGCAAAATTATTGGAGACGGCAAGCATCTCAGTCAAAAAATCCTTATTACTTTCGAGATCTTTCTCTTCAAATTGCAATATATGCAAGGTTAAATATTCTTTTTCCTGCTTCGAAAAAGCACAATCTTTAATGGTGTAAACTGTAATTTTCATGGTTCGGTTTCACTCACCATAAATCTAATTAATGAGCTAATTTTCATTATGGAGAATAATAAAACATTTGTCAACTTCTATTTTTTTGTTATTATTGTATGATGAAGAATTTTATTGTCCTAGTGGTATTATTTATCATTGGTGGTTTTGTTTGGAAACAGTTTCCCATAGTCAAAAATATTCAAACTAAATTAAACTCAACTGCTTCTACAACTCCAACTTCGTCAAGCGCAAACAGAATCGCAGGGATAAGAAAGATCCAGAAAAAAGAGTCGATATTTGTACCTGACTGGAATCTGAAAGATGAGACGATACTTCATAATGGTTATGACCGTTGGATTTACTTCGGGGGCAATGAAAAAATTGCTACATTCACCGGTTCTCTTAAAGAAAAAGAACTATGGATGACAATCAAAGTCACAAATCTAGATGAGCTAACACTTTCACGATCGGAAATAAGTAATTTGGAGAATGTGGGGCAGTTGACAAAATTTAGGGGAATAGTCCTTGATTTAGAAATAAATGGTCTAGCCTCCGATGAGTTTATTAGGCAAATAAATGAAGGAGTCAAAAAATTATACCAAGAGGTCAAGAAAAAAAATCTAAAATTTGCGGTCGGCGTATACGGAGACACCTTTTTTAGGAAGAGACCGGTTAACCTTGAGTTTATTAATAAAAACAGTGATGAAATAATGGTCATGGCCTATGATTTTTCAAAAAGTTACGGTGAACCTGGTCCAAATTATCCATACTCGGAATTTAAAAGAATGGTTTCAGACTTTCTGAAGTTTGTACCAGCAGAAAAATTAACGTTCGTATTTGGGATGTATGGATATGATTGGAGATTAAAAGACGGTAAGCCTCTAGGGACGGCTGGAGCATTAACACTATCCCAAATTAAAAAAAACTTTTTAGGAAAAAAATGTTATGAAAAAAATTGCGTTGTTTCGACTGACGAGGATTCAAAAGAAAAACATGTTACCTATGAAGATGAAGCAACTCACTCGATTTATTTTGAGGACGTTGAATCAGCAGGGATAAAAATTAAATATTTAAAAGAGTGGGGGATTGGGAGTGTTGCCTACTGGGCGTGGGGCTACTTCTAGTCTATAAAGTCTTTAAAGTCGAAAGTCCATAAAGTTAGGACTTTAGAACATATTATATTTTTGACTTTATAGACTTTACGGACATTATAGACTTTTGACTCGTGAAGGCGTTGAGCTGCTTAAGTTTCCACATAAAAAGGGCTCCTTTTCGGGTGGCCGTTGAGTCAACAACGTAGCGGAGGGCTTCTTCAAGGATCGGGCGGGGAATATTTTTGGCCAGTCTAATGTATAAACTTTTATGCTTATTATCTTCAAGTTTTGAGGCTAGGTAGACACCAAATGCCTGAAACTCCCGGGAGAGATACCGGTCTTCAAGAGGATTAAATTTTTTTAAAATATCGCGGACGGATTGCATAGTTTATTATAAAGCTTAATATATTCTTTAGCACTTTTATCCCAGGTAAAATCTTTTTTCATCGCATTAAAAATCATATTATTAATTTTATTTTTGTCGTTTTTCCAAATTTCAACGGCTTTTTTTATTTTTATTTCTAAATCAAAAGATGAATATTTTTTAAATAAAAACCCGTCAACTCCATCTATAATCGAATCTTTAAGTCCTCCAGTTGACCTTGCAATCGGTAAGGTTCCATATCTCATTGCGATCATTTGTATTAAGCCACAGGGCTCAAATTTTGAAGGAACTAAAAGAAAATCAGCACCAGCATATATTTGAGTGGCAATTTTTTTATCAAAAATAGAGATATAAGAAACGTTTTTTTTATAAAAACTAGCTAACCATAGGAATTGATCTTCCCATTCTACTTCGCCCTGTCCCAAGAT
>Ga0075668_109_pt1 | contig 25531 bp, 20 predicted proteins | sample RifGroA2_FD_68412 | JGI IMG/M metagenome (GOLD analysis project Ga0075668, IMG submission 68412) | Microgenomates (Roizmanbacteria) bacterium GW2011_GWA2_35_19 | reverse complement strand
TGGCAGTACATTATGCTTGAGGTATTTGCACAAAAGAAAAAAGAAAATGAAGTGGGCTCTTCTACTATGCCTCAAAAGATAAATCCGATCAATTTTGAGAATGCTGAGGGTAATTTACAACTGGCTAACAGCATGTTCCAATACTTTGAACGAAAATTAATACGCTCCCGACTACAACGGGATTTATCAGACTCAACAGTACGTCGTAATTTCGGCGAAGCGCTTGGATATTCTGTCTTGGGTTGGAGAAATATACAATCTGGATTAAATAGGCTTTCTGTTAATTCTAAGCATTTAAAAGAAGAGCTAAATAATCACTGGGAGATTTTAACCGAAGCGATTCAGACAGTCTTAAGGCTTAAAAACGACACTCAGGCTTATGAAAAATTAAAGAAACTAAGCCGAGGTAAGAAGATAGACAAGGAAGGATATTCGGGCTTACTTAAGTCTTTGGGGCTTGAAGACGATGAAAGATTGAAGAAATTGACACCAGAAAAATATACAGGATACGCAGAAGAACTGTGTCAAAAAATTTGAAATTTAAAATTAAAATTTTTTAAAAATATATGATAAATCTAGTCATAGGTAGTCAGTGGGGGGATGAGGGCAAGGGTAAGTTAGTCGATTTATTGGGAAAAAATGCAGATTTTGCTGTCAGATTTCATGGAGGAAATAATGCAGGTCACACTGTTATAGTCGGCAAAAAGAAATATCCTTTTCATCTGATCCCTTCAGCTATTTTAAATAAAAATGTGGTCGGGGTGATTGCCAATGGTGTAATTGTTGATCCAGCAGTACTTATAGAAGAAATTGATCTGGTCGAAAAAGGCGGCATCAGTTTAAAAGACAAATTGGTGATATCTGATCGCTGTCACTTGATTATGCCCTATCATAAAGCGCTTGATGAAGCCTATGAAAACGCCCGGGGAAAAAACAAACTCGGAACTACAAAAAGAGGAATTGGCCCGACATTCGCTGACAAAGTCTCATATAATGGTATCCGTTTTTATGAACTTTTAAACTGGAATTCTTTTGTCGAAAAGTTTGAGTTTCAGGCAACACTTTCCAAATTCTGAGTCTTGCGATCAGTAAGAAAAAAAATATTTTACTTGAAGGAGCCCATGGGATGATGCTCGACGTCGATTTTTCTCCCTATCCGTTTTCAACCGGGAGCAATGTGACAACTGGCGCAGTTAATACAGGATGCGGTATACCAGTTAATAAAATTGATAATATCTGGGCAGTTGTCAAAGCCTATCTTTCAAGGGTTGGTGGAGGGCCGCTTCCGACCGAGCTATTTAATAAAACCGCAGATGACATTCGAGAAAAAGGTCACGAGTACGGGACAACGACAGGTAGGCCACGGAGAATTGGCTGGCTTGATCTTGAAGCAGTTAAATATACAACGGCACTTGCCGGAGTGAATAAAATTGCCATTACTAAAATTGATATCTTGTCAGGAATAAATGAAATTAAAGTTTGCGTTGGTTATAAATACAAGGGAAATAAAATATCAATGAGCAGTTGTGGTTATTTGGAAATGGCAAAGCTTCAGCCAATTTACAAAAACTTTTCTGGCTGGAATGAGGACATTACGGGAATCAGAAAATTTAGTAAGTTGCCAAAAAATTGTCAGACATATGTTAAATTTATCGAAAAATTTTTGGGAATAAAAGTAGCAATTGTGTCAGTTGGGCCGGAAAGAAATGCTAATATTTTTAGATAATAATTCAATTTTAAAATTTTTATAGATTCTGTCACTCAGAAACCTTTTCTTCTGCGAGGCTCTGCGGCTTTCGCCGCAATCCGCTTCTCGAAGACACTTTTCCTGAGTGCCACCTATAAAAATTTAACAATATTATTAGTTGATGTTATTTTAAAAAATGAATATCAGAAAAGATGAGGGTTTGACTTTCGATGACGTGTTATTAATTCCAAAGCTGACGGCTGTCGAATCCCGTAGTCACGTTGATTTATCGACAAAATTAACTAAAAAAATTAAATTAAAGCTCCCGATAGTTGCCTCGAATATGGATACGGTGACTGAATCGGCAATGGCAATTGCAGTAGCTCGTGAAGGCGGAATTGGAATTATTCACCGGTTTTTGACAATAAATGCCGAGGTTGATGAAGTTAAGAAGGTAAAAAAAGAAAAGCTCTTGGTCGGAGCAGCGATAGGAATAAAGTCTGATTATTTAGAAAGATGTAAAGCCTTAATTAAAGCAGGCGCAGATACGATTGTCATCGATATCGCCCATAGTCATAGCTCATTTTTTGTTAAAGTTTTACGAGATTTAACGAAGAAATTCGCAAAAATAGAGTTTATTGCTGGAAATGTCGCGACAGCTGATGCGACCGAAATCATGATTAAAAATGGGGCTTCTGCAATCAAAGTCGGGATAGGACCCGGTGCTCTTTGCACAACGCGGATTGTGACTGGGGCCGGAGTTCCCCAATTAACAGCAATTGCAGACTGTGTTGCTGTAGCTAATAAATACAAGATTCCGGTGATAGCCGATGGAGGAGTACAAAAATCTGGAGATATTGTAAAAGCATTAGCAGCTGGATCCTCAACTGTTATGATCGGGACGCTCTTTGCCGGGTGCGAAGAAAGTCCCGCTTTGACGTTTTTCAGAAATAATAAAAAATTTAAAATGACTCGAGGGATGGCTTCGCTTATGGCAAATTCAGATAGGCAAAAAAGGGATGAGAGTGTAAAAAAAGATTTAAAAAAATATGCAGCTGAAGGAGTCGAGGCAATTGTGCCATATCGAGGAGCTGTTTCTGATTTTATGCATTTACTGATGAATGGCGTAAAATCAGGGTTTTCTTATTGTGGGGCTCATACAATTGAGGAGCTATGGAAAAATTCTGAGTTTATAAAAATTACTCAAAGCTCGCTTCGTGAATCAGGCGCTCACGACGTTGATGTGATGTAATTCCCAAATTTTGGTGCCGGGAGAGGGAATCGAACCCACATGACCTTACGATCACACGCTCTTGAGGCGTGCGCGTCTGCCAGTTCCGCCATCCCGGCTTACTATATTATAAAAAACCTATTGACAAAAAGAAACTTAATCTTTAAAATCCTATACTGAGAGAAACTATGATAATTAAACTTTTTAAGAAATAAAACCAACCCGCTTCGGCGGGATTTTTTTTATGATCAAGAATAAGTTTTACCAAAGAGATATCTTATCAGCAAACCAATTTACACGCACTGATATAGAAAATATTTTCCGCGTTGCCTCGGAAATGGAAAAAATAGTTGGATTACATGGTCATGCCGATATATTAAAAGGAAAGGTGATGACAGCTCTGTTTTATGAACCCTCAAGTAGGACTTTTAGCTCATTTGTGACTGCGATTCAACGTCTTGGTGGGGGTTTTATTCCGATACATGGTGTTACAAATACATCTGTTACTAAAGGTGAGAGTCTTTCTGATACTATAAAGGCCTTTTCAAAATATGCAGACATAATAGTTATGAGAAATCCTCAAGTTGGAGCTGCAAAAATAGCGGCACGATTTAGTGATCGGCCGGTTATTAATGCTGGTGATGGCATAGGAGAACATCCAACACAAGGGTTGTTAGACATATTCACAATATATAAAAGACATAAAAAAATTGATGGACTAACTATAACAATGGTAGGGGATATGAAAAATGGAAGAACGATTCACTCTTTATCACAATTTTTATCGCAATTTAATCGTATTACAATACGATTTGTTTCGCCAAAGGAATTGCAACCCCAAAAAGAATTAATTAACAAATTAAAAAAGAATAATGTAAAAATATCATTTCATACCGATTTAACAAATATACTTTCGGACTCTGATGTACTTTATGTAACAAGAGTTCAGAAAGAGCGCTTTAAAGACTTGAAGTTGTACGAAAAATTAAAACATAGATATGTAATTACACCTAAAGAACTTAAAAAAATGAAAAAAACGGCAATAATTTTACATCCCTTACCGAGGGTTGGCGAAATAAGCGCTTCAGTGGATTCTGATCCACGAGCTGTGTATTTAAAGGAGGAAATGAAAAACGGTTTATTCGTACGTATGGCCCTTCTTGCCCTAGTACTTAGAAAAGAAGACATAACAAACTTCTTCACCGACGACTTATTTTTAACACTCAATTCAAAAGCGATACACTCAGATCCGATTTATACTTATAAACTTTTTAAAAAGGAATTAGGTAGCGCTGATTCCTACTTTCTGGCAAAATCTCTTGGGCCCGAATCTTTTCATTTTTCAACAAACAATATGCGTTTTTCTGAATTTAAGAAAATGTATTTGAAGATGCTTTTTTCACCGATGTTATCCGAAGATAAAAGTACTTTAATAATTAACGAGAAAAATTTTAGATTAAAGCATGGAGAATCCGGAAGAAATACAACCAATATTTATTTGAATCACAGAGTTCCCTTGTTCAATGATTTATGGGATAAAAAATTATTGGTAAAGCTATTAGAAATGTTTATTCACAAAAATATTTTATCTCATGGATCAATATATGGGATAGTTGCCATATCGTCTTCTTCAAGTCCTGAGATTACCGCCGCAATGCACGAAAACTCCCCACATTCGACGTTAAGAGCAGTAATGCTCCCAAGAAACTTAATTAATAAAGAAAAGGGTACGCATGAACCCATATATGGAAACATCGACGTCAATCTACCGTGGATATTTATTGACGACGTATTTACATCAGGAGAGACCTTAGGCGAAAATCATGATTTATTTAAAAAAAATATTTCTAAAAAAGCTGATGTTGCTACATATGGCGTAACTCTTGTTAACAGAAATCCTAAGATAACAGATAAATTCATGTCGACGACCAATATGAAGATTTTTTCACTAGTAACTCTTGATGATATTTTGAAGTATCACTGGAAGCATTTTTCCACGTTACAAAAAAAGCTAATTAATAAAGAAAGACATTTATGAGAAGAAAAGGTAAATTAGTTTTAAAAGACGGTTCAAAATATGAGGGTGAAAGTTTTGGGTATGAGAAGGCTTGCGCCGGGGAGCTAGTTTTTTCAACCGGTATGGTCGGGTACCCGGAGGCATTTACAGATCCATCATTTGAAGGTCAAATTTTAGTTCTAACTTATCCAATAATAGGAAATTACGGAGTTCCTGACAAAAAATATTGGGAATCATCAAGGATTCATATCACCGGACTTATTGTTAATCAATATATTGATACTCCTTCTCACTTTGAAAGTAAAATAACTCTTTCGACATGGCTTAAAAATGAAAAAATCCCCGCTCTTGTTGTAGCTGATACCCGTTTGATTACTCAAAAATTAAGAGACGAAGGTAATCAATTAGCAAAGATAATTTTTAATACTTCGGCTTCGCTCAGTATGGAATTTGAAGATCCAAACATTAGAAACTTGGCCGCAGAAGTCTCAACTCGCCGGGTCACGAAATTCGGGTCAGGACCAAAGACTGTTGTTCTAATCGATTGTGGAGTCAAGGAAAACATAAAAAGGAGTCTTTATCACCGTAACATTACGCTAATAACAGTTCCATGGGACTTTGATATTTTTTCACTTAAAGAGAAGTTTGACGGGGTAATCATTTCAAATGGACCAGGGGATCCGAAGATGGCTGATGTAACTATTGAAACGGTAAAAAAAGTATTGTCAAAAAAAATTCCGGTTTTAGGAATTTGTCTGGGTAATCAGATATTGGCGCTTGCTGCAGGAGGGGATACTTACAAACTAAAGTTTGGACATCGGAGCCAGAATCAGCCTTGTATTCAAGTCGGGACTAAAAAATGTTTTATCACAACCCAGAATCATGGATTTGCGGTTGGAAAAATTCCATTAGGTTTTCAACCTTGGTTTATTAACGCTAACGATAATACTAATGAAGGGATAATCCATGAAAAATTACCATTTATGTCAGTCCAGTTTCACCCAGAAGCAACGCCAGGACCTGTAGACACAGAGTGGATATTTGATAAGTTTTTAGATTCTCTCTAGTGTCATTCCGAAGGAGTGAAACGACTGAGGAATCTAGCGACTGAAAGGAGCGTAATTTATAAATTTACGCTTCGCTAGATCCCGCCTCAGGCGGGATGACAAGAAAGATAATATGAAAAAAATACTACTACTTGGGTCAGGCGCTTTGAAAATCGGCCAAGCCGGAGAGTTTGACTATTCAGGAAGTCAGGCAATGAAGGCTTTTCGCGAGGAGGGTATAAAGACTATTTTAATTAATCCTAATATTGCAACCATTCAGACATCAGAAAAATTGGCCGATAAAGTTTATTTTTTGCCTGTCACGCCAGATTTTGTTGAACGGGTAATAGAAAAAGAAAAACCTGAAGCAATCGCGCTTTCCTTTGGAGGGCAGACAGCATTAAACTGCGGAATTGATTTATTTAAAAAAGGTGTCTTAAGAAAACATAACGTAGTCGTTTTAGGTACTCCAGTCAATTCAATAATACTAAGTGAAGACAGACAGAAGTTTGCAAACCATTTAAGAAAAATTAATGTCTCAACTCCAATATCAAAAACGGCAGGGACATTAAGTGATGGGCTTAAAATCGCCAAGTCAATTGGTTATCCCGTGATGATAAGAGCTGGATACGCCCTCGGCGGTTTAAATTCAGGTATTGCTAATAGTGAAATTGAGTTTAAAAGAATTGCATCGGTCGCTCTTTCAACTTCCCGCCAAATATTGGTTGAAAAATATTTACATCATTTCAAGGAAATAGAATATGAAGTGGTTAGAGATAAATTCGACAATTGCGTCACTGTATGTAACATGGAAAACTTTGATCCTTTGGGAATCCACACTGGTGAATCAATCGTTGTTGCTCCAAGTCAGACTCTGACAAATTTTGAGTATCACTTTCTGCGAAAAAAATCTATAGAAATAGTGAGAAGTTTGGGAATTATTGGTGAGTGTAATGTTCAGTTCGCTTTGAACCCAAAACCTAACCACGATTCTGGTTTTGCTCACTCGTCTCCGACTCGTTCGCTAACCAGAATTACAAATCAGGTAGTTCGTCATTCTGGGGAGGAGGAGAGGGACTCGACGACGACTCCAGAATCAATAATAGAATATTACGTAATTGAAGTTAATGCTAGATTATCCCGATCATCGGCATTGGCCTCCAAGGCGACGGGATATCCATTAGCATATGTTGCCACAAAATTAATTATTGGTAAATCGCTTACTGAAGTAAAAAATCAGGTAACTAAAATTACCCAATCATGTTTTGAGCCGGCACTCGACTATTTAGTTGTTAAAATTCCGCGCTGGGATATTGAAAAATTTAAAGGGGCTGATGAAGAAATTGGAAGTTCTATGAAATCAGTAGGCGAAGTTATGGGGATTGGTCGAACTTTTGAGGAAGCAATCCAGAAGGCAGTCCGGATGCTTGATATCGGGGCACATGGGGTAATCGAAACTAAATATTTCAAGAAAGAAGAAGTCTGGAAATACATAAAAAAACCTACTCCAAAAAGACTATTTGCAATCGTATATGGTTTAAAACTAGGATTCTCAATTGAAAAAATATTTAAAGTAACGGGAGTTGATAGATGGTTTTTACACCGACTGAAAAACATTGTTGACGCGGAGAGTGAGATAACCAATGTGATAATTAGTCATTCTGGAGTCGCTCGTTCGCAGTCTGCTCACTCGCTCTCCAGATTGACAACGGACTTGCTACATAAACTTAAAAAACTCGGTTTCTCGGATCGTCGAATCGGGGAGACGATAGGTTATACAGAACTTGAAATCCGTAATTTAAGAATTAAAAATAACATCAGGCCCTTCGTATTTTCAATAGATACATTAGCTGGTGAATTTCCGGCACAAACCAATTATTTATATACGACTTATTGGGGAAATCATCACGATGTAAAACCGATAGGGAGCTCAGGGATAATTGTTCTTGGATCGGGTCCCTATAGAATTGGATCATCAGTTGAGTTTGATTGGAATTCGGTCAATGTTGCAACTAACCTGACAAAATATTCAAAAAAATCAATTATCATTAACTGCAACCCGGAGACAGTATCAACTGACTATGATATCTGTAATAGATTGTATTTTGAGGAGTTGACATTTGAAAGAGTCGCCGATATTTATGAATTTGAAAATTCAGGATCTGTCATAATCTCGGTGGGTGGCCAAACACCCAATAATCTGAGTGGGCGTCTCGATAAATATGGAGTTAAGATACTTGGAACAAATGCCTCAAACATCGACACGGCAGAAGACAGGAATAAATTTTCAGATTTACTTGACCGCCTAAAAATTCTTCAACCTGCTTGGAAAAATTTTTCTGATATAAATTCTGCAATTAAATTTTCAGACTCGGTAGGCTATCCTGTTTTGATCAGACCTTCATATGTATTGTCAGGAATGGCGATGAACTTATGTTTTGACAAAAGTGAATTAATCCATTTTATGAAAAGGGCTACTGAAATTAACAAAAGGCATCCGGTCACAATCTCAAAATTTATTGAAAACGCTCGAGAAGTAGAGTTTGACGGAGTTTCTCAAAATGGAAAATTAGTTCTTTACGCAATTGCAAATCACATAGAGCACGCGGGAGTACATTCTGGTGATGCAACAATAGTTTATCCAGCAGAAAGAGTCAGGTATCACAGTGGACTTCGCATGATTGAAATCGCGACTCAGCTTTGCGAAAAACTTAAAATCACCGGACCTTTTAATATTCAATTCATGGTGAAAGACAATGAAGTTTATGTAATCGAGCTCAACCTTAGAGCGTCACGCACTTTCCCATTCATTTCAAAGGCAACTGGAGTTAATTTTGCTGAAGTAGTTGTTGACAGTTTTTTCAATAAAGCAAAATTTCATAAGATAGATTATCCTAAATATGTCGTCGTCAAAGCTCCTCAGTTTTCTTTTGCAAGGCTTGGAGGCGCCGATCCAGTCCTTCGGGTTGAGATGGCCTCAACTGGAGAAGTTGGCTGCTTTGGAGAAACGGCCGAAGAAGCTTATCTTAAATCATTATTATCAACAGGCTTATCTTTGAAAAAGAAAACAGCCCTTGTCACAGTTGGTGGCGACGATAATAAAATGCGTTTTGCTCAATCAGTTTGGATGTTAAAAAATCTTGGTTTCAAACTTTATGCCACTCATCATACTCACTATTTTTTGAGGAGTAAAGGTGTAAAGTCAAAGTTGGTCCACAAAGTACATGATAAAAAAAGCCCAAATGTTGTCGATATCATTTGCGAAAAAAAAGTTGATTTAGTGATCAATATCAGTGAAAAAGGGGATGGAAATATGGTAGCGGCCGAGTTTAAATCCGATGGATATTTAATAAGGAGGGCGGCAATTGATAATAACATCGCCCTTTTTACAGACTTGAATTCAGCCCGGCTCTTAGTAAAATCATTAAGTAAATATATTGATACGAAAAATTTGATGATTAAAAGTTATGATCAATACTTAAATAAATGAAGAAAAAAGTAATCAAAATACTTAAAAAGGTTGGAGCGATATTAACCAATGATCATTTTGTTTTAACCTCAGGCAGACATACTAATGCATATATAAATCCAGACAAAATATTGCCTCACCCAGAAATATGCGAGCAACTTTCAAAGATGATCGCCCAAAAGTATAAGAACCAAGACATTGAGATAGTAATCGGGCCAGCTTACGGAGGTATAATTTTTTCTCAATGGGTTGCCTATCATCTCTCAAAAATTAACAAAAAGAAAATACTCAGTATCTTTACTGAAAAATCCCCCGAGAAACATCAGCTTTTGGAAAGAGGCTTCGATAAATTAATTAAAAATAAAAAAGTTTTAATTGTTGAGGATATAACGGCGACCGGAAGTTCGGTTATAAAAGTAATTAAAAGCTCCAAGAAGGCAGGCGCAATCATAAAGGGAATAGGGGTCATAGTCAATCGTGATCCCAAAAATGTCACCTCAACAATTTTTGAAGGAATACCATTTACGTCACTAGTAGTTTTTGAGATCAAATCATACAATGAAAGAGATTGCCCATACTGCATAAAAAAAATTCCAATAAATATTTTTATTGGCCATGGAAAAAGCTATTTAGAAAGGCATAAAAAGTAATTTTCCAGTGTAATGTTACACTGATAAATATGAATTTCAATAAAAAACTAGAAAAAGCAATTAAGAAAAATAATTCTTTATTGTGTGTGGGACTAGATAGTGATGTGGATCGTCTTCGCGAAAGCTTCGGAGAGTCGAGGCAATTTTTGTTCAATAAATCGATAATAGAGGCCACTAAGACCCACGTTTGTTCATACAAGTTGAACACTGCCTTCTATGAAGCTATAGGACACTCAGGTATAAAAGCCCTTAAGGATACATGTGATTACTTAAGAGAAAAACATCCGGAAATTCCTCTTATCATCGATGCTAAGCGGGGGGATATTGGTAACACAAATGATGGCTATGTTCAATTTGTTTTTACATATCTTGGGGGAGACGCTGTTACAATTAACCCATACTTTGGGGAGGAGGCTATAAGACCATTTTTAAACAAAAAAGATAAAGGAATTATTGTTTTATGTAAAACAAGTAACGCCGGGGCTGGGGAGATCCAGGACCTTGTCATCTCGAATGGAATGAGAGATCTAGTCCCGACGTTACGTCGGGACGCGTACAACGCTTCGCTAGATTTCTCGGCTTCGCCTCGAAATGACATGAAACTATATCAATACATCGCATATCAAGTCTCACATGAATGGAATAAAAACAAGAACTGCCTATTGGTGGTTGGGGCTATGTATCCTAACGAACTTAAACAAGTGAGAAAGATAGTCGGTCAAGATATGACTTTATTAATTCCAGGAATTGGTGCTCAGGGAGGTGATTTAGAAGCTACTCTCAAAGCCGGACTCAATTCAAGAGGTCGTGGGCTAATCATTAACTCTTCAAGAAATATAGTTTTTGCTAAGAACCCACGCGAAGAAGCAAAAAAACTTCGAGTTGAAATCAATAAATTTTGTTGATCGGTAGATCCTTGTGCCAACCCGAAAGTCAACCCTGCCTGCCGGCAGGCAGGCTCCGAGGTTGCTGTTTTTTGGTATTATTTTTTTAATAAGAATCTACGGAAAGATGGCTCTTGACTTTTTTTATATTGATGTTTTCTAAACCAGCTTTTTCCCTCTTCCACATCGAACTCTTTAATAATTTTGAATCCAGAATTCAAAAACAGTTTCTTGTAATATGGAACCGTAAAACAGAATCTTTGTAAATTTTCCATAAAAATAAATGTTGCTGGCGCTGATTTGTTTATTGGTGCTTTTTGTTGATCGGTACCAAAACGCGATGATTCATATCTTGGATCAACGACTACTGAGATCAAGGCTAAACCACCTGGTTTAAGGACTTTCCAAGTATTTTTCATTGCCTTAACATTTTGTTTATGATTTATATTAAAGTTTAGACGAAAATCATTTATAACCAGATCAAAAGATTCCTTTTTCAGTCTTGTTTTCCTTATATCATCAAACAAAACGTCAAAATTATTTAAATTTAATTCATTAATTCTTTTTAAATGGATTTTTATCGCCCGGTCATCAAAATTTGAGAAGATCACCCGGCTCGTAATACTACCTTTTGTCAACCATTGAGAGATTGCATCAATATTGTCATATGAAAATGAGTTAACGACCAAAATCGTTGCCGGTTTCAAGTAGTTACCGACATTTTCATTTTTTACAGCTATAAAAAGATCAAACAGCGTCTTTCTGACGTTTTTAGGATTATTCATATATTCCAAGTAATGATGAAGAGGTGTGATACCTTGAGTACTTTTAGTTGGAAGTGACTCTTTTAGTATCTGCGAGATATCATTACCTTGTTTATATAAGATATATCCTCGATTTTTTAAAGTTACTATTTTATAAGAATTGATGATCTTTTTTCGAAGTCGGTAGATGGTCTTATCGATCATATATTCCGAGTATTTTTCAAGCCATCTGTTGCCCCAAAGGGCCTGAGCTATTTCGTCCCTTTTGACAATTTTGTTTAACTTGCTTAAAAAAAGTATCGCGGTTTTATCTTCGGAATAAGATAATCTCGCATTATCTTTAACTAGAGAATCAGAAAGATTCATATTTACTATAAGTTATCAAGCGGTCAGATTAAAGTCAAGTAGATTGATATATCTTATAGTATTATTATCAAATAATGAGAATACATAATACAAAATATTATTCAGAGCGTGACCGTGAGATGATTGGCGCAAGTAGTAGTGAATCTTCTTTTTTGCCTGAACGGAAAAAAATGTTTCAAAATTATCGTAAGGTTATTAAATATGCTATTAATTTAGTTAATAGTGAAAGGAGTAAGTATATAAAAGGCGATCTAAAAAGTGCCTTTAATCTTCTAAACGACTCAATCGAATATATATGCCCAGAGGACGAAACACGTCATGCTGACCTAATAAAACATAGAGAAGATGTAAATAAAAGCGCCTCATCTTTAAGAGATGTTTTAAAACAAATAAAAGTTGAGGAGTCATTACTGAACGATCATCAAATGGATTTATTGGTTGATTATGTTGCTCCTCTTCACGACAGAGGAAAATATCTAGTTAGCTTTGATGGACAGATAGATTCTGACCATCAAATACTAATGGGTCTTTTAATAAGAAAAGTGTTTGCTTTATTGGATATTGACAAAAAAGATATTGATTTTATTGCCGGTGTAGTTGGCGACCATGAAAACGTCGGAAAAGAAATTGCCCGTCAAGGATTTATTGATTCCTCTGACCCCATTGAAAGAGCGAAAGCCATATTTTTGATTTTTGATGTCTTGACCAATGCCGTAGACGCAGAAAAAATCACTGATAAACAAATTTTATCTCTTGATAGTGAAAATCTCAAAAGATTTGCAGATATTATTTACCGCCATACAGACCCAAGGCAAGCGACGACCTTTTATCCTGATTGGGCAGTCTACACTGTTGAGGATTTAGCTCATATTTTGACTATTATATCCCAAAAATACAATTTAAGACTTGAGTCAGGAATTTTTGAAGTCTTGTTTCAAAACGTCGCTAAAGGCTTACAGGATTTGATACTTCAAAATAATGCCAGAAGAATAGAGAATATTAGTACTGAGAAATTATCAAAGTTTAGTCGATCTGTAAATGTGCCAATTTTTCCTCTTTTTAGAGAAGACGAAGAAACTCATATTAAGGAACTTATTGAAAAAATAAATGGCCTGAATGAAAGATATGAAACTCAAGAAAAAGAACTAACAATAAATTTGCTAAAAAGTCGTTTACGTTCCATCGTCGGATCATTTTTTGATCCAGAATATGGTACGGGTTACAAATTAGCGAAAGAAGCATCTCATGAGACCTGGGGCGCAGTAAGAAAATTTTTTACAGATAAAAATTTTGGTAAGTTTGAAGATGAGCTTGATACTGACAAGGGTAATAATGTAGGAAATGTATTTCTTACCGCATCATATTTATTTGAGAAAATAAATGAAAAAGTTACTCAGGACGAATGGATCAAGACAGTCTCTAAATGGCATAATCAGGAAGGATCGATTACTCAAAAATTAAATAATAATCACCTGGTATATGATTTTGTGATGGAACTAGCAATATTAGTGCATAATTCCTATGCTTATTCAAAGTCCGATTATAATGACCTATGGAGTAATACAAAAGATATAAATATGAGGCAAAGCTTTATTACTACGGTTGCCATTACAAATGGATTATTAGAGGAGTTATATCAAACTCAGATTGATAATAAAGAACCAGATAAACTTTATGCCATTAAAGATGAAGAGGACATAGAAAAATTATGTTTAATGAACATTTTGACCGATCCGGCAAAAAAATCACTTATCAGAATATGGGATAGTATTGCTAAAGATAAAGATCCAACTGCAAATATTTTTGAAAGAGCGGCCAAATTTGTACATAAAAAATGGTCGTCTAAAAAAGAATACCCTATAACTGAATATGAAGACTTAAATAATAGAGAAAAAGAAATTAATCGACGATCAGTAGCGGCCCAGTTTAACTTGCTAATCGAGCAGGTTGTATTTCCTTCAAACTCACCACAAGATTTAGTAGATCGATTAGAGGATATTATTGCTCGCATTTTTATTAATAATAATCAGTTAGATAATATATCAGATATTTTAGAACGGCAAGCAAGGATAGGGCATGCTTTCTGGCTGATTCAGATATTAATAACAAAAGGGTTAGAGGAATTTAAATTAAATCCTGAGCGATTACGTCAACTTGTTTTATATGATGATTTACCTAATGAAAAAAGCTCAGGAATAGAACATCCTGCTCTACAGGGAGATGATCGTTTGGTTGTTGCCAGCTCAACACTTGTTTTTTTAACTGAGTTTATTGAAAAAATTTTAGAAAATTATCAAGGTATTTCTTTGGTTGTTAATGATAGTATAAAAAAACTTGTTGTTGAAGAAGGTTTAGTACCTAAAAATAATCGATTTAATTGGGAGGAGTAATAAAAGATCCTCGGAAACGATATGAGGTAAATTCTAAGACGAAGATATGTTCTAAAACGAAGCGCAACATTTGTTGCCTATAATTCTATAGCATTGTAAAATTAACCATTTTATGGCAAGAATAGAAGGCGCACCTAAAGAAAAATTCGTTCCAATTTCACAAAGGTTATCCGATGCCTTAAAAGGTTGGGATAAGGAAAGGGCAACTGCTTTAGAATTAGATCTGGTTTGTCATAAAGTCAGAGATGTTTATGCACAAATGACATGGGGTGACTTAATCATAGATTATGATAGATTAAGTAGTAATACATCAAGTTTGGAACTTAAAGAAAATTATCATTATATAGTACGAAAAAAAAATTCTATTCAAACCATTCATAAGTATCACCTTGAAAATAGTCAGATTTCCGATTTTAAAGACGGAATAGCTGTAGAAAATCCTGACGATCGCTATTTTTTATATAGAATTGTCATTGAAAAAACGCTAGGTAAAGATTTATATGAATGGTTAGAGAAAGCCCTAAAAACGAAAGATCATAGTTTGGTCGCTCAAGCAGTTTATATTATTTTTAATACTGAAAATCCTTTCTTGTATATTTCACCAAAAGTAACGTCTTTTATAAAAAAAATGGAGGATAAATTCAAAATCATGCCTGAATTTCCAGAATTGACCGAAAAGGGTTTTGGAAAAATTGAACATTTTATTCAAGAACTGAATTTTGCCACTCATGCAGACTTTTTGAACGATTGGGGATATTGTCAAGAGGTCGGAGAAACTTATTTTGGTTTATTAAGGGATAATGAAATAGGCAGTTTGCTATTTAAAGATACAATTCTTTTGGCTAATAATGAACAGTCTACATTGTTTCCCGCACAAATATTTAATTTTTTCGAACAGATCATTAGAATGTATCCAAATACAAAAAACTATGATCAGGCGATAAAACAATTCTATAAAGAACATCCTGAAGGCATACATCAATATTTTAATGGTAAGACCAATATTATTATTACCGGCGCACAAAGAAGTTTGGAACATTTAAGTTTATCTGAAGAAGGTATTGAACCAGGTAAAATTCTTTTAGCGCTTTTTTCCGGACCACCTGAGATATCTTTACAAGAAGCTTCTTATACTGCGTGCCGTAAATGCATTACAGTAGACAGAGAAGGTGAGGAAGTATTAAAATCGATAGAAAATGGAGGGCAGGCAAGCTTTGTACGTAATGAACTTCTACCAAATCAAAAAAGAGATAATAAACATTTTTTCAGAGGAAATTTTAAACAAGGAATAAGCCTTATTCATACTCATATAAAAGGAGACTTACCAAAAGACAAAAAAAATATTGAGAAAATATTTGGAAAAGATATTTCTAAACTTTCTGTCATAACAGATAAAAGAGGATCTCTTCTTTACTTGAAAGGGAACAAATTATTAGAACATTTGCGCTGGATCTTTGAAATAGCAAATAAAAATCCAGACGTGTTAGTTTATTTAAGTCGAGGCATTAGTACAAATATGTTGATTGATTTAATTATTCAGAATCGATATGATCATTGGGGAATTAGTTATGGCATTTCATCTTTTAGGATGAATGAAAGATTGATTTTACCAACCGATGGTATAGCTTTAGAAGGAGTAGCAGGCGAAACTTCTTTTCCGATAATTATTCTTGACCGTTTGAATAAATCACTAAGACTAGAAAACAAATTTACCTATCAAGAAAAAATATCTATGGCTTTTATAATTTTTTGTTCAGTCTTAGGCTTATGTGGAAAAAATTTAGATGAACTGTTCTCTCAGTCGGGAGGGGGCATGGATATTGATTCTTTTTATCAAACATTTTTTCAGAAAGAAAAGAATTTATTTGAAAATAAAAGCCATTTATTTGCTGAACAGTTGTTGATTTTTTATAGAAAAATGTTATTAGGAGACAATAAAGAACAAGCGATTGTTGAATTAAAGGAGAAAATTGGTACAAAAATAGATCCTGCTTATATTAATATGGTTACAAGGTATCCGATGGAATATGTTTATGAAATAATTGATTCAATAATACATTTTAATGAAATTTCTACATCTCTTCAAGGCATAAATGCAAGTGAATTTAATAAATTTGCTGATAGATTAGATTATATTTAAGATCATTAAATTTTATTTTTCTTTTTGTTACTATCATTCTCTATATGTTCACTCCTGATAAAAAAATCCTCGAAGATTATGCGAAAGTGACGATTGATTTTGCCCGTTTTTTTAAATAATCTTTGTTCCAAGCTTTGAAGTTTGTTGTTTAAAAAAGATCTTAATTTATTATGGAAATTTTAGTCTGGATTCCCTCCTTCGAGGGAATGACAATTGATATTATGCAACATTAATACCCCGCGATTTCATAATAAATTTTAAGAAGTGTCGACGCCCTGGCTCAATATGAAGTTTCTTCCAATATTTCATTAAATAATTTATAGGAATTTTCTCATTATCTTTCAAGTAAACTCCAAAATTTTGATCCTGCCTTCTTCAGTTTTTTCCAGTTCTTTTTTATCATAATCCCAAAGATTATTCATACAGATATATTATACTATTAATCTTATGTTTACCCCAGATAAAAAAATCCTCTCAAACTATGCCAAGGTGATGATTGATTTTGCCTTAGGGAAAGGGAAGGGAGTCAAACCAGGGCAGGTTGTTTATCTTCAATATGATACTGAAGCGCTTCCACTGGCTCTTTTCAAAATCATTAGTAGACACCATAGACCATAGAATTTATTTGATAGCTCCAACGGAGCCATTTCTTTTAAGAAACATTGATCCAAAAAAAATTATGATTAGTAATAGTGGTGATAAACGTCTTCTTCGAAAATGGCTTTTTGAAAAAGAAGATAAAGGAAAGTTGACGTGGACCCTTTGTCTTTATGGAACTCCGGGGATGGCAAAAGAGGCAGGGCTCTCAATCCAAGAATTTTGGGAAGAAATAATTAATGCCTGTTACTTGGATAAAGAAAACCCGATTAAAACTTGGGAATCAACGTTTAAACGGATTGATGATCTGAAAAATAAATTAAATAATTTGCCGGTTGATACTTATCATATGATTTCCGAGAAAACGGATTTACATATTAAACTCGGCGAGCATCGCCGCTTTCAGGGCGGGGGAGGAGCTAATATTCCGTCTTTTGAAATCTTCACATCCCCTGATTGGCGAGGCGTTAATGGTAAGATATTTTTTAATTTTCCACTTTATAGATATGGAAATATCATTAAAAATATTCAATTGGAATTTAAGGATGGAGTAGTCATTAAAGCAACTGCCGATAAAAATGAAAAACTTTTACAAGAAATGATCAAGCAAAAAAATGCTGATAAAATTGGAGAATTTTCGCTGACTGATAAGCGATTTTCCAAAATATCAAAGTTTATGGCCAATACTTTATATGATGAAAACTTCGGAGGAGAGTATGGTAACTCTCATCTAGCGGTCGGGACCTCATATCACGATTGTTATAGCGGAGATATAAAAAAAATGGGAGAATTAGACTGGGAGAAACTCGGCTTCAATGAGTCGATTGAGCATTGCGATATAATCAATACAAATCCGAAAACGGTCGAAGCGATAATGAAAGACGGAACGAAAAAGATAATTTATAAAAACGGGTTGTTTGTCATCTGACTGTCATTTCGATCCCAACGAAGTTGGGGGAGAAATCTAGCGAAGCGTAATATGCGTCCCGACTTAACGTCGGGACTAGATCTCTCTCCTTCGACAAGCTCAGGATCGAGATGACAAGGAGTATTAAAATACTAATTGATAAGTTAAATTTTAAGTTGTACTATTAGATTAGAAATGATTGATCTTCAAGATATTCTTAAAAAAGACAAGATTATCAAGGTTTCGCCTGATGAGACGCTGACTAAGGCTCTTTCTAGACTTTCCACTTCCCATGACGCGGGATTTGTATTTGACGCTGATGATAAGTATATAGGCGTAATTAACCCATATTATAGTTTAATTAAGTCATCACACCCGGGTAATTCTAAAGTGCTCCATTGCCTTCACCACCCCCCAAAAATATATATCGATTTCTCTCTATCAAAAGTTGCCGAGCTTTTAATACAATCAAAAATCCATTATTTGCCCGTATTAGATCGAAAGGATAATTTTCTCGGAATAATCTCTGCTCGACGATTGCTCACACATTTAAAAGAGCTCCCAATTTTTAAAGAAAAAATAAGCGTTCTTTTTAGATTTCCGAAGCGCCCTCTGGTTGTAATTTATGAAGATGAATCAATCGCAAAAGCTGTCCATATCTTTAAAACTTCCAAATTCTCAAAGATCATTGTTATTAATCGAGATATGAAATTAAAAGGAATATTGAGCTATTATGACCTAATATCATTTATGGTCACACCCAAAGGTCAAGGGGGTCGGCGGGAAAAGGTAGGAGATAAAAGTCATATAAATTCTCAACCTGTAAAAAACTTTGTTAAGACTTTTGTATTGACATTGAAAAAAGAAGGATTAGTTAGTGATGCTTTTAAATTGATGATAGATAAAAAAATTGGGAGCGTGATCTTAGTTGATGAAGAGCGCCACCCAGTCGGAATAATCACTACTCGAGATTTACTACGATATTTTATTGATAAAGAAAGGTTTCAGTTTCTTACCCGTGCTTCCTCAAAAATTCGACTGTTTCTTTCAAGGAAGAGAACTTAAATTTATAGGGAATGTTTTTGTCAAGAAAGTTAGTTATCCAATAAATCTTTGCTTTAGTATGATTATTTAGTCTTTCGATGATATCGTAATTGTCTTCAACGTAAACATCTAGATTTAATTTTTTAATCATTTTTATTTTAAATTCATTTGGCTGTAGATCCTTAGTATTTTGATAAATGTCTTTAAAAATTTTGTCTTTATTAATGATCTTAATCCAGTTATCAAAATCTTTTTTTAAAAATGAATATCTACCAGTAACTATATATGCTTCGATTTTTTTAGCTTTCACAAGTTTATTAATCTCAGGTAGTGATCGATCGATCTTAAAACTTGACTTATGTAGGAGAGTGAATAAAAATATTTCTAGTTTTGTTTTTGGAAAATAAAAGGGATTTTTTTCCTGGTGGAGTAGAACAGGTTTTAAAAACTATAACCGGCGGGGCCGGTTTCTTGGGACTGCATTTAGCCAAGTATTTTTCTAAGAAAAAATTTGATCTTTATTTACTTGATATTGCCGATTTTGATAAAAAAGAATATCCAAAAAAATGCAATTTTATAAAGGGAGACATTACCCATAAACAATTGATTAATCGATTGTTTAAAGAAATAAAACCGGATTTTGCAATCCATGCAGCTGCCGCCCTTCCACTTTGGAAAAACACTGAGATAATGAAAATAAATGTTGATGGGACAGAAAACATATTAAATGCTTCTTTAAATAACAAAACAAAAAGGGTTATATATATTTCGTCAACCGCAGTGTACGGTGTACCAAAAAAACACCCGATAGTTGAAACGGATCCAAGAATAGGAGTAGGGGCTTATGGGATTTCAAAGATTATGGCAGAAGATAGGTGTTTCAAATTTATAAAAAAAGGATTAAATGTCACAATTATTAGGCCTAAAACTTTTTTAGGCACCCACCGTCTTGGAGTTTTTGAAATTCTTTTTGACTGGATCCATGATGGTAAGAAAATTCCGGTTATTGGATCAGGAGACAATCGTTATCAACTTCTTGACGTCGACGACTTGTCCGAGGCCTGCTATTTATTTTTAGCATGCAGCTCTGGTCACCCTCAGGGTGTCCAGAGAAAGATTGGACACCCTGAGGGTGACTTAAATGGAGCCTTCAATATTGGTGCAGAGAAATTCACAACCGTCAAGGGAGATTTTCAAATGATGTTTGATGAGTTAAAATCAAAATCAAAGATATTTCCCACTCCTGCATTTCTAGTCAAAAAAACTCTTTGGCTATTTGAAAAATTACATATTTCTCCTCTATACCAGTGGGTCTATGACACAGCGGATAAAGATTCATACGTCTCAATCGATAAGTTAACAAAAGCCCTTAATTGGCACCCGAAATACTCAAATTCTGACGCACTTATAAAAGCCTACAAATGGTACCTAAAAAATTACAAAGAGATAAAATCTCGGGGGTCAGGAGTCACTCACACCGTCGGCTGGAAGCAGGGAATACTTGGAATAATTAAAAGAATTATGTAAAGATGATCAATAAGTTGAATAACAACAAGCTTTTATTTTTTTTATTTTCTTTTATTTTACTGATAGGATTTTTGGTAAGAGTTTGGAATATTAGTTCTAACCCTGCAGGATTTTTTGCTGATGAAGCGAGCTTCGAATATAATGCTTATAAAATTTTAAAAACAGGCAAAGATGAATTTGGTGTTAGTTTTCCTGTTTATTTTAAAGCTTTTGGTGAATATAAAAATCCTGTCTATATTTATTCAGCCGTTCCTGTTGTTATGATTTTTGGCTTAAGTGAACTTAGTATTAGGATGACTTCGCTAATTTACGGTTTAGCGGCCATAATTATTCTTTATTTTTTAGCAAAAGAACTGTTTAATCAAGAGATAGGGTTGATTTCAGCTTTTTTTTTAGCAATCTCACCTTGGCATATTCATTTCAGTCGTTTTGGGTTTGAAGTTATTACCACTCCTTTTTGGGTTAGCTTATCAATATTGCTTCTAATCAAAAGTATAAAAAATTTTAAATTTTATCCTTATGCGATTATTTCACTAATTCTAAGCTTTTTAACTTATAATCCCCCAAAAATATATCTGCTGCCCCTCTATATTAGTTTTTTAATAATCTTTTTTGATAAGACTAAATTTTGGTTTAAGTCACTAAAATTTTGGATATTTAATTTTCTCGGAGTAATTATATTATTAATATTAATTTGGCCATATTTAATTAATGGAGGTTTTTTTGAACGTTGGAACCAGGTAAAAATGACGTCGATGACTTTTCAAAACATTTTAACTGCTTATTTAAATCATTTTTCACCAGTCTTTTTATTTAAATCAGGTGAAATCGATTTCCCAGGCTCATTTATCACTCGTACTTCGATTAGAGGAATTGGTGAATTGTACTGGTTTCAATTGCCACTTATAATAATTAGTCTTTTTTCGCTTATTAAGAACGGAAGATTTAAAAAATCAATGTTTTTTATAATTTCTTTTTTAATTATTTATCCCATAAGCTCAATGTTCACTATCGTAACTCCTTCCGCTACAAGATCGATTATTGGGGTAATTCCTTTTCAAATAATTTCAGCAGCAGGTTTTTATTATATTTTTTCGTATTTTAAAAAGGGTGCTAATTTCAAAAAATATATTTTTGCATTACTATCATTAATAGTCGTCATTTCATCGTTGTGTAAATTTATATATAAATTAAGCGAATATCCAAATTATTCTGCAGATTATTGGGGTTGGCAGTATGGTCCAAAAGAAATAATTACATACTTTAAAACACAGTCTGATAAATACGACGAATTATATATGACCGGTTCATTTAATGCTCCAGAAATATTTTTGAAATTTTACGATTCAAATAACTTGTGCTCCAATTGTTATATTGGGGGACCAGATCGTCTTAACACCCAAAAAAAACAATTATTTGCTGTAAGATCTGAAGAATTAAAAGAAGTAAAATGGCCTTATAAAATAAAAAAAACTATCGATTACCCTAACAAAAATAAGGCTTATTATCTAATCGACAATGAAATTTTCTAAAGTACCTTCTTTAAAATAATAAATTTGCCTTTTGGGAAAATATTTAATTAGAAGATTATTATCTAAAGGTGGCAAGTTCTTAGGTACATTGTGTATGGCATTATTTCGGGCAAAGATAACAGGACTAGATTCTTTAGTAGGGTCAAAGTTAATAAAAAACTGACCGTACGTCTGCCAGTTTTTTTCACCTTCAACTAATATTAGCGCTGGTTTTTTTATAGGTAGTATCGACATTGCAGTTATACCATTGTGACCTTTATATGTTGGAAGTAATTTAGTATCCTTTTTTAAGATAAATATATAAAATACAAAAGATAAAATAAAATAGATCAAATTAAGATATTTTTGATTAATGGATTTTTTGAAAAAATGAAGTAAATTTGATACGCCTAAAGAAAAAAGTAATGCAATTGTCCATGATGCCTCAAACCAATATCTTGGACCTAAAAAAGTTCCAGGATGAAAATAGAAAAAGTAAGAAATAACTTGAAATAAAAAAAATAAAAATAAAATAATAGGTAAGTAAAAATTCTTTCTGAAAAACGAAAGAAAAACAAAAAATATCAAAATAAAATTAGGAATAAATAAAAATAACTCTTTAAAAGCTATATAATTAGTGATGATGTTGTCAACCGCTTGTCTAGGGGTAAAATTTTGATCCCATTCAACTCCTCTTGATCCGAAGCCAATGAAATCGTTTTTAAAATACGAAAGATGTGGGAATTTAGTATAATCTCCAGTTAATATTTTATTGTAAATTAAATGTATAAGAATAAATGACGTCACTAAAATTATTAATTTCAAGAATATATGTAGAGCTTTAATTCTGTTAGAAAATTCTTTAATAGATAAAAATTTTATAAAATAATTTATTAAAAAAATTATTAATAAAGCGATACTATTAAAAGGCCTAATTAGAAAAACCATTCCAATAGATATGGCACTTAGTTTATCGAAGAGATTATTTTTGTATTTATTTTGATAAGTGCTAAAAATCGAGTAAAAAAATAATAATGTAAAAAATAGAGCCGAAGGATGACTTAAATAACTTCCTGAGATCAGAATAAAAAAGGGTGAAATAGAAAACAGTATTAATGTTAAAATTGCGACGTGATAAGAAAAAAAATTTTTTGCGATAAGAAATAATATTGTTATTGATAATAAACTAAAAATAGGGTTAATTAACCATGGAATATCAAATAAGTAACCAATTGCAAGGAAAATGGATTCTCCCGGAGAATACTTTCCATACCAATGACCATTATTAACAATAAATTCGTGATCAAAAAATCTTCTAATTTCTTTTGGGTAAGACTCTAAATATATTTGGCCCGACCTAAAAATTTTTGCTTGAAATAGATAAGCAACTTCATCCTGAGAATGCGGTATTTTTTCAAATATTTTTTGGGAAGTAAAAACGACTAAATAAAACGAAAAAATTATTATTAAAAATGGAACAATATATTTCTTCATTATTTTAAATAATCTTATTTTTGATTAGGGTGCATATAGCAAATATAGCATCATACCATTTTATTTTTTTTCCTTGATTATATCCACGTGGAATAGTTTTTATATCAACCTCGTAGATATTAATCTTTTTTCTTAATATCTTTGATGTAATTTCCGGCTCAATTTCAAAACCTTTTGAATTTAGGGGCTCAATTTGATTATAAACTTTTCTCGTAAATACTTTAAAACATGTTTCCATATCCGTTATATTCGAACCATATAATAAATTGGTAAAGAGACTTAAAAATCGGTTCATTAAATAATGCAATATTAAAGGCGTTCTATTTTCCCCAAAAAGCTTAAATTTCATTGTCCTTATTCTTGTCCCATATACAACGCTTGATTTGTTATCAATTATAGGTGTCAATAATGAGGAATAATATTTTGGCAAATATTCTAGGTCAGCGTCTTGAATTATTATAATGTCACCCTTACTTTTTTTAAGGCCTATTAAAATAGCCGATCCTTTTCCTTCATTTTCTGGCTTTGTAATTAAAAAAATTTGATTTTTTTGTTGTATTTTTTGTATCTTCTTTAAAATTAATTTTTTTGTTTGATCAGATGATGCATCGTCGATAATAATAATTTCCCTTTCAAAAGAATTAGGGAGCTTAGTTTTAAGAACCAAGTCGATGATTTTTTCAATTGTTTTTTCTTCATTATAAACGGGAATTATTATAGATAGAATCATATTTTTTATTCGAAATTCAATTAATTGATTTTTTTATATATTAATATTTTTGGGTGGTCGTAGACGGTGAAAGATTCATCAAGCAGTTTTTGGAAAACAAGATCGATACTTTTGGCAGTCAGATAACTTTCGAAGAGGGGTATATAACCTGTTTGAGGCGATGATTATATAATCACTATTTTTAAGTTTTTCATTCATAACTAACCATTTGTTCACATCATCTGGCTGATCATACAAAGTTAATTCTTCATGTTTATATTTTTCCCCTCCATATAATGGCATGCCATCATCCCAATGCTCGGTCGCAATAGTTGCGCCTTCTTTGATATTTTTGCTAATCCAATCACTGGCAGTAATTCTCGTATGTTCTACAGAATATATGTTTACAAACATGTAAGTCCATAAGACACCTCCTGTAATACCAAGTATAGCGAGAAATCTAGAGAATGAAAAAAGCTTCGAAATAAATTTACGTTTCGCTAGATCCTTCGTCTCAGTCATTTCATTCCTTCGCTCAGGATGACAGAGAGAGAACAATCCATATCCTGCGAGGATGGTAAGAAACGGATAGAGTGGGAGCATGTAGCGCATGAACTTAACGGCCGATTGACCAATAACAATAAAATAATACAAATAAAAAAATAAACAAATAATTAAATATTTGTAATTTATAAATTTAGATTTCAATGAAAATTGAAAATTGAAAATTGAAAATTGAAAAAGGTTAAATAATCCAATTATGCTGAGGATTGATATAAACGGTCCCAGTCCCCATAAAAAAATATTCTTCAAATAATATATGTAGGGGATCGTGCCGACATACTGCAAAGTATATGGGAAGATATAAGGATTAGAATTCATTTTTAATTGCTCTTTGATATCGCGTAGAAAACGTACTTGCTCAATAAATGCATAAGGCATCGTAAGATAGTGAAAAATGATGAATGATAAGTGGAAAGTTAAAATACAAATTAATAAATTTTTCCAGTTACCCCAATTTTTATAAGCAAATAACAATAATATTAGCGGATAAAAAATAATTGACGTAAATTTAGTCGACATCATAGCGGCAAATAC
>Ga0075668_125_pt1 | contig 26506 bp, 24 predicted proteins | sample RifGroA2_FD_68412 | JGI IMG/M metagenome (GOLD analysis project Ga0075668, IMG submission 68412) | Microgenomates (Roizmanbacteria) bacterium GW2011_GWA2_35_19 | reverse complement strand
GATCAAGGCGAAAGAGTTAATCTTCGTGGTCACGCCCAGATAGAAGCCTCTCGTTTAGACAGACTATTTGGAGAAACTCCTATGGACACAGAAATAGAAGTAACCGCCGAGCAGTTAAAAGACGTTTTACAATATAGAGATTTAATAGGAACAAGAGATTCATCTTCTTCGCCGTTTGAGTATGCGGGTGCCTATCATTGTGGTGGATTTCAAGGTATGGGTCCGGTCGGAGGAGTTCAGGGAGCTTTGATACAAACTGGAGAAACAGTCAATAGATTAATAGAAAAACTAGGAGAAGATTTTGTTAAAGAAAAAATACAAAGCGGAGAGTTAACAATTGGCGTGGAGTTGCCTGGAAATTTAACGATCTATCTGGACGTTAAATCAATTGGCAATAATACATATAAAATCGCTCCTGATAAAGAAAAACAAGAGATCTTAGGAGGATTAGATAATGACAACTATTGGGTCATTTGTGTCGATGAAAGAGTTGGGGGTGGAGAATTAGTAGAACAAGATATTGGTCCTGGAAGCGTTTTTCCTCATGCGACTGTTGTTATTGGACTAGCTGATTATAATGATCCTGACTCTTTGGCTTTTGCGGCCTCACTTGACAATTTTCGACTAAAAGATCCTGTGTCTGATGAGCCTGAGCCGACATCAGCCGGATTAAAGTTTATCATGCCCGGACTGGCGAACTTGACAGGAAAAGAAGCAAAAATTTTTGCCGGAGGCGTTGCTACCTTATGGGAACTTTTAAACACAGAGATGTTAGCTCATAGTGGAACAAGTGGTAAAAATTGGGAGATCGGCTTAAAAGGGCTTGATCAGCGATTACCTCTTTACAGACCAGGGGTATGGGAACAGTTAAAAGACATTATGAGTTTTCATCACGGAACAATTGCTGTTACGGTGCTCAAAGGGAAAATATCACCAGATATTATTTCAGCTTTAAAAAAACAAAAAATTCCCGTCATTGAAGTTGAAACGTAAAAATATGTCAGAATTGTTTGAAAAATATTTATTTTTTTCATTATTTATTATTTTCTGGTTCTTAGTTTTAAGAAACAAATGAAATTTAGTGTTGTTATAAATTAATAGACAGATTTTTTGAAATATGAAAGAAAAAATTTCAAGAAGAGATTTATTAAAATTAGCCGGGATAGGCGCTGTAACTACCGCAGTACTGGTAGGTTGTGGAGGTCCACAAAAAGTTGAAGCGGCTGCTTGGAAGCTGGCCTCGCCTGAGGAAAAAAGAATCCAGGCAGAGCAGCTTGTAACCGGGTGGATGAGCAAAATACAAGCTAGTCAAAAAGAATATGACTTCAATGAGGTAGATACTCAAATTGGTTATGATGAAGCTTCAAGGGTGGAGAAGCGTTATACAAATCTTGGATATCGTGCGGCAGAATCCCTTATAGGCTTGGGCTTGGTTCCCCCGGGTAAAAACTTCTTAAAATTTGTAAAAAAACAGATGAAGAAAAAGCAGATTGGTTTGGCGGTAAGGCCAGTCATATTACATTTGACGCTTTAGTAAATGCGACTATGGAACTTGACAATCCATACGAAAAGCAATCTATAGTCATATATCCACTTTCGAAATATAATATTTCAACCGGGGAAAATGAAAAAACCCAGTGGCATTATTGGCTTGAGAGCATTAACAAAGGAACAGCTAATATAGACATCCCTGAAATGCCTGTTAGTAGCAACGCTTTAAGAGTACATCAAGAATTACAGCAATTATTTCCAGAAATTAATCTTCCGCCAGTAAAATTAGAAACCTACGAAGATTCTTATCTAAAAAGAGCCTTTATATTGGACTTAAAAGAATTTTTGTGGGAAAACCCAAAAATAGCCGTGGGTTTTTCTAGGATAATAAATTTAGCAAGTAGCGCAATGAAAGGCTCCTTTGGAAGAGAGTTTCTGACGACTGAAATGGTGAGAAGAGTGCTTAAAGAGGAGGAATGGAAATGGGATAGGCCAGTTATGGATTTGCCTCCAGGTGATAAAATTGAAATGTATACTCAGGGTTTATTAATCCTAGTAGATGAACTTAATCAATATTTGTTTTATACCCCAAGTAGAGTAGAGGCCGACGGTCTGACTCAAAAAACTAAAAAACAGAAAAAAATAAAAGCATAATCGATCCACACAAATCGATCCACTATTTATCTTGACAGCGTTATTATCAGTCAGTAAGCTTAACTTATCGAATGAAAAAAGATAAATTTTGTGTAAATAGGACGTTTTTGTTATTCGCGGTTCTGTTACTGGTCATGGTTTTTACTCTCCCATATATATTTTCTAGTAAGAAGACTGGTTATAAAAGCAGCGCGGCTATGCCTCCTTTAACGATTACCCCGACTCCTACTCCTCCACTAACAAGCGACCCAAAGAAAGTGCTTAATTATTGGATTGACTACGTGCGAACCAACCCTTATTCAACAGCAAGAAAACGATTTGTAAAAGTCGGCGATTTAGGACTTGATTATTATGATAGATATACATTTCCCTACCTTTTAAGTGGGAACTATACAAATGCGGAAGAACTAAAGCTTATATTTGATTACATTTTTAGACAGAGATTGGTATCCGGATTCACAGGAAACCAAAACGATTATGAATTCTTATTTGAAATAGATCATGAAATTGTTTTTAATCATGCAGAATCTTTATTATGTTCAGGTGTGGGCAATGGTGATTTTGATAGTCCTTTTGGTTTTTTTATTTTTTATGCTATCCGTAGCGGGTATTTTGATAATAATCCTAATACTAAGTTGACATTATTTAGAAATCGAACTAATGGAGAAATTGAAGGGTTTATCTCATCTTGGTGGGGAATGGAAAAAAATATTTACAAAAGAGCGCCTCAATTAATAGAATATATTCCCTATCGTTCTTTTCTTAATGGTTTTAAGTATGTACTTCAGCAAACAGAAAAACCCTTAACAAATAGTACTAAACGGGTTGAAGGCTGTAGTGATTACAGAATCGGAAAAGGTCTTTCTATACGACCAACGGGACAATGGTGGAAGTTTGCTGAGGGGACTTTGGAAAGTGCGAGGATGGAAAAATTTGGACAACAGGCTTCATATAAAAATATTCTTCCAGCAATACAACCTGTTGGCGGTGACAATTTTAAAATACTTTTGGAATCAATCACAATAAAACAATTCCCTGAACTAGTGATTGGACCATATGAAATGACAAAAAAAAGACAGGGTTTGGCATATTTTCAAAAACTAAATTATATTTTGGATGGATCTTGTAGTGATTTAAATTCAAATTACAGCAGAATGGCCTCATATTTTAATACAATGGGACAATTTACAAATCCTCATATTTATAAAACCGAAAAAAGAATGGGAGGAGCGATAGTTGAAAAAGCTGTTGCGGCGCGATCTTTCATTAATTATATTGATTCAACCTGTCGACTAAATAGTTATAATTTTGAATCTCTTAACTGCTTAGAAACGTGCTATCTTAATCCAAATCCAAGTAATTCATTTTTTATTAGCTTTGAACCGTTAGAAGACATTATTAAAGGATATGATTCTAAGTGTAATTCAGTTTTTAAATCGGTCGAGTTTTTAGTAATGACCGACGAATCATCGTGTATTGAACATGATTTTGATCCGTTGTTTAAATAATTATAAATTAATAAAAAAATGAGCAAAATACTTTTAACTATTGAGCAAGTTGACAAATTAATTAGAGAGAATAGATATAAAGTTGATCCGGAAAAAAAATTCTTAAGCCGATGTATTGATGGCAGATATAAAAATGAAGATGGATTACCGGCATTGGCTTTTCCCGGCGCTGATGTAGGGGAAATAGCAATGGTTTTAGCGGCATCAAAATCTTTTGGGTTTGACATTGATTTCAAAAAACTAATTACAACACTTGCGGAAGTTGTAGGCGGAGTAAAAAACATTAAATTCCATACAGACCATCACGCCACCCCAGGGGTTGAAGCGGCCGGTTGTGGGCATTTTAAGCAGATGAAATTGGATCCTAGAGCTTATGGGGTGACTTCTGATGAGACAGAATTGATTCAACAAGAATTAAAGCAACTGAAAAATAAAGGAGCAGTTGAAACAATTCTTGAGGGCGAACATATGGAGGGGGCAGTAATCATGGTCAATGGAAATTGGGGGGTTTATCCTCAGTACAATTTAGAAACAGAAAATGGTAATAAGTTTGTTGAAATTTTTGTTTACCATCAAAGTTTAGTTGACGAGCGCCATAGGGCACTATGCAGCGCCCTATTGCATAATAAGGCGATAACTTTTAAAAATGGTGAGGATGAAGAATGGCTCTATAACACCTTTTGCGAAACTTCAGAAACCCATCTTATGGAGACAGCAAAAAGATTAGCCAAGGGACTGCCGATTTATGAAGTTAAATTTGAAGATAATGGAGATTACAAAATAAGGTAGAATTCTTCCTATAATGAAACCTGACAGAAAAATCCCTCAAAGTGTTTTTATTCTTGGCTTAGTTTCTTTCTTTAACGATATGGCTTCGGAAATGGTCTATCCAATTGTCCCGATTTTTTTAACCACGATTTTAAAAGTCTCAACGCCGATAGTTGGATTGATAGAGGGAGTCGCTGAGGCGACGGCTGCAATAGGTAAATTCATATTTGGATATTTGTCAGACAAAATAGGAAGCAGGAAACCTTTTGTTATCACAGGTTACAGCTTTTCGACAATTTCAAAAATTTTAATTGGCTTAGCATATTTTTGGTTATCATCGGGCGTTTGATTCATTTGGAGCCGTACTTGGGCCCATCATAGGGTTAATGCTCGTTTATTTTTTTAAGGAAGATCTCCGATTTGTTTTTTATTTTGCCGCAATTCCGGGAATAGTTGGGGTTTTATTATTGATTCTCTTTGTGAGAGAAAAAGCGAAGATACCTTTTTTGAGACAATCGCCTGGGGCCCCTATAGGGGTGAGGCGGTCGAAAAAAACGGTATCAAGCTTTTTCCAAGATTTTTCCCTTATTTGGCGAAACAAAAAATTATCAACATTTTTTATTGCTAGTATTATATTTTCCCTTGGAAATAGTTCTGATGCATTTTTAATTCTTCGAGCTAAAAACCTTGGTTTGACAACCGTTTTTACAGTACTAACTTATATTGTTTACAATCTTACCCAGACAGTTCTCTCGACACCAATGGGAAAACTATCAGATAAAATCGGGGCAAAGCGAGTCTTTGAGGGAGGATTATTGGTTTTTGCTTTAGTTTATTTTCTCTTTGGATTTATAAAAAATCCAATTTTTATATGGCTTCTATTTCCACTATACGGCATATATATAGCTGCAACCGATGGCGTTTCAAAAGCCTATTTATCTGAATTTATAACGGAAAAAGAGTCAGGGAGTTATTTCGGTCTATATCAAAGCGCAACAGCGGTAAGTGCATTTTTTGCTTCTTTTATGGCCGGAATTTTATGGTATAAAATTAATCCAGCCACGACTTTTTATTATGGAAGTATTATGGCAATATTTGCCTTTTTAATTTTGAAATTTGGTAAAATGTTTTTTGTCATCCCCCTGAGCCGAAGGCTTCCCTTTGGGAAAGAGGGGGATCCATGAAAATAGATTTCCGCATTCGCGGGAATGACAGATGATTTAAATATGATACTTGGGCCAAAAATATTACTCAAATTAGTCAAAGAAAAAAATTTAGTTGAAGGACTGGCTGACCGGGAACTTACAACTCCAGAAGGAGCTGGATTTGATCTTAGACTTGGAGAGTTATATGAATTTCAAGGTGGTCGGGCATTTTTAGGTGAATATGAGCGGGAAACTCCAGGGATGAAATTAATAAAGACTTATGAAAAAGGAAAAAAGAAATCAGTCACAATCAAGCCCGGAGATTTTTTGATTGCAACCACGATTGAGAAAGTTAATACCCCCTTAGATATTACAATTAATTTTAAACCAAGGACGACAACTTTCAGATCAGGATTATTCTTACGGACTGGAAATGTAGCCCCTGGGTATTGTGGTAAATTAACTTTTGCGATTAAAAATGCCGGACCGATGCCGGTCACCCTTGAGATGGGATGCCGGATAGTCCATGCTCAATTTGAGTGGGTTGATGGCGGAGGTAATCAATATCGTGGACAATGGCAAGGTGGCAGAGTCACGACTGGGAGTAAACGTGAAAAACAAATATAAAGGGCAGCCTGCCCGCAATGCTTCGCATAGCGATGCAGGCGGGTGGCAGGGAGGAAGAGTAACAACAAAAAAGAGAGAGAAGCAGATATAAATATCAAAATAAACAAATAAAGAAATAAGCAAATAAATAAATTTAATTATTTGATTATTTATTTATTATGAACACGGGTGAACAACAATATCTCGATCTTCTTTCAGATATCTTAAAAAATGGTATTAAAAAACCAGTTTGGGGTAATCCTGGCATATATATAAAAACAGTCTTTGGCCGGCAGATTCGTTTTGACTTATCAAAAGGCTTTCCACTTCTTACGACAAAAAAAGTATTTATGAGAGCAATCACTCATGAATTGCTTTGGTTTCTCAAGGGAGACTCAAATATTAAATATTTAATTGACAACAATGTTCATATTTGGGACGAGTGGGGATATAAGCGATACAAAGATCAATCCGCCAGCTGGCGGACAAAGATCAAAAATCAAAGATTATTAAATCAGGAGGAATATATTCAAAAGATTAAGGAGGATAAAAAATTTGCAGAAAAATTTGGTGAATTGGGTCCGGTATATGGCGTCCAGTGGAGAAAGTGGCCAGTTGATAAAAGCAGAAGTATTGACCAACTTGGTTGGGTGATAAGAAAACTTAAGGATTCAAAGCAAAGATTTAGAAAACATTTAATTGTGTCAGCATGGAATCCGGAGTACATATATGAAATGGCTGTTTCACGGGACACATCAGTGGTACTTCCGCCATGCCACAGCATGTTTCACTTCAATGTAATCGGTAGTAAACTAAACCTACAGTTATATCAAAGATCAGCCGATATATTTCTTGGTGTCCCATTTAATATTGCCTCCTATGCAATGCTTTTGTTAATGGTTGCCCAAGTTACCAATCTTGTACCAGGCGACTTTGTCCATACCTTTGGTGATGTTCACATATACTCAAACCATTTAGATCAAATAAAAGAGCAGCTACAAAGAAAACCTCGACCGCTTCCTGTGCTTAAATTAAACAAAAAAGTAAAAAAAATTGATGAATTTAAATTTGAAGATATTGAAGTAATAAATTATAATCCTCATCCTCCAATAAAAGGAGAAGTGACAATAGTGGGAGGATTTTAAATAAATTTTAGCCAAATAAAATTAACAACCTCGGAGCCTGCCTGCCGGCAGGCAGGGTTGACTTTCGGGTTGGCAGGACAATCTAAAAATGGATAAAATACCAACAATTTCAATAGTGGCGGCGATGGATGAAAACAGAGGAATAGGGTATCATGGGAAAATTCCCTGGCATATAAGAGAAGACCTTCTTCGATTTAAAAATTTAACAGTTGGTAAAACTGTGATTTTTGGGAGAAAGACTTATGATTCGCTATTGGGCTATTATCAAAGGTCAGGTCGGCCGATGCCCACAAGAAGGACAATTGTGGTTTCCAGATCTTCTGGCTCGATCGCCTCAGGCTCCCTTACCAAAGATCTTTATTATGTTTCTTCCGTCGAAGAGGCAATAAGATTAGCAAAAAAAATAGAGCCGGTTGAAGTATTTATTTCTGGGGGCGGAGAGATATTTAATCAGGGGATTAAATATGCAGAAAAACTTTATTTAACAGTTGTTGAAGGGAAATTTCAGGCAGACGCATTTTTTCCGGATTACTCGGAATTTAAAAATATTATTTCTGAGGAAAATCGATCGGACCAGAATTTTAAATATAAATTTGTTGAACTTGTAAAATAAATACCTTATACTAAATCAATGAACAACTTCACTCCCTTAAAATCCAAAAAAAAACAAAAATCTAATTTTTTTCTAATTGCTAATATTTTTTTAATGATTTTAGTAGTTGGCATAACAGGTTATTATCTGAGGAATAAATTAATAACTACCGAAGAAAAAGCCTATGTACCTACAAGTGAAAGGCCATGTAGTGAGTACCATGCCACTAATGGTTGTGGTGAAGCACTTAAAGAATGTGCAGTGAAAGCTCCCAGATGTGAATGGATAAATTCAGGGCAGACAACCGTATGGTCAGGGGGAGTAGGTAGTCCAGAAGTTCAATGTCCTGGACAATGTGTTGGTGAGGGAGGAGAAGGTGGCTTTGAAATTCCTAAATGTCCTAACGGGCAAGATCCAATTTGTGAATCTCCGGCAGTTACGTCTTGTGTAAGGATTATGAATTGTGAAATTCCAAGCAAGATACTTGTTCAAAATGGTTTTTGTGGTACCGACCCATTAAAAATCACCTGTCAAACAAATTGTACGTGTGAAACTCAAGTAACTCCAACTCCTACCCAGCCGGCGGCGACTAATACGCCACCACCACCAACAAATACACCTTCTCCAACTCCTACCCAGCCGGTAATGTCAACGTGTAATTCTTTATGTAGTAATTCGACCCCATGTTTTAATGAAGAGCCTGGTCCAAATGAGCTTGTATGTACTAGTTTAGGGGCGGCGCAAAAATGTCGTAATAAATCTTGTCCAAGCTCTCCAAACTGTATATGTCCTACCATAACCCCATCAGCAACGCCAATTATTACAAATACTCCCACTCCAACAGGGACTCCTGGGCCAACCGCAACTAACACACCTGTTCCATCAGCTACTCCAACTACTCCACCTGGCCAGCCGACCAATACACCAGGCCCGACCGCAACTCCTATTCCAGTTCTCTGTGGTACTAAGGATTGTGATAATACCACTAATCCATGTAGGTCAGGCTACAACTGCGTTCAGGCTCATGACGGATCAAACTACTGTACTTCCCCTGACTTCACTGAAGCTTGTAAGGCTAATCCATCATATAACACCTGTTGTACTGCCCCAGGCGCACCAACCGCAACGCCAACAGAGATTGTCCTTGCCAAAACAACAATTACACCAGCTCCTCCCGCATCAGGGACACCAGCTTGGTTAATGTTTATCATCCCTGCCCTTATCTTGATTGTTGGCTTGCTTTAAAAAACCCATTTGTTTTTTTAATAGGGGTAAGTATAATATTGTAGATTCAAATTTATAAATTTATTAAAAATATATGGCAAAAACTGTCAAAGATGGGGCCGATATAAAATCAGCCCTTTCTCAGCTTGAGGATACTCTTGATCTTTACTTAGTTAAAAAAGCGCCTTTTTCGCTTCCGGAAAGCGCTAAGGAAGTCATTGTAAAATATGGACCTTGGATAACTCTTGTTATTTTAGTAATGGCGCTTCCCGCCATATTATTTGCTTTTGGGATGGGAGCTGTTGTTGCCCCATTTGCATTTCTAGGTGGAGTCCGAGCTGGAGTTAATTTCGGAGTCGGAATGCTATTTTCCGCAGCCGTATTAGTCATTGAAGCCTTGGCAATACCTGGGCTTTTCAAAAGAAAAATGTCAGCTTGGAGACTAATGTTTTACGGATCATTATTATCAGCTGTTGAAGCTTTAATCAGCTTTAATCTAGGCGGACAAGTAATGGATAAATTGCTAGAATTAGCAGATGATAAATCAAGAAGACTACGGTTATGTATTGCCGGAAAAAAATCTTGCCTTAACCCCGGCCGTACCTAGAGATTCATCTAAGCTATTTATTTATAACACCTTAACTAATCAAATATCGTTTGACCACTTCTATAACATAGATAAATATTTACCTAAGAATTCTTTCATGGTTTTGAATAATACAAAAGTGATTCCTGCAAGAGTTACTATGAAAAAAGCCGGCGGAGGTAAGGTGACAGTCTTATTTCTCGCTAATGAACAGATTGAGTCACAAATGGTTAAGGTTATGGTCGATAGAAAGATTAATGTTGGTGAAAAATTATATTTTCCAGATGGAGAATCTGTAAGCGTAATTTCACAAAAGGAGCATTTTTTTGAGTTAAAACACTTATTTTCTCGTGAGAAATTATTCAAGCTCTTAAATAAATATGGCTCAATGCCAATTCCTCCATATCTTAAAAAATCCCCCTTGAAAAGAGATGAATTACTTGAAAAATATCAGACCGTTTTCGCCCGGCCACTAGTTGGCGCGCGGCTTGCCTCGACCGCCGCTCCGACCGCCTCACTACATTTTACTGACAGAGTCTTTGACAAACTTGATAAAAAGGAAATTGAAAGGTTATTTATTACTCTACATGTGGGACTTGGAACCTTTGCTCCTATAACAGATGAGAATATAAAGATGAAAAAACTTCATGAGGAATATTATGAAGTTGATGAAAAAACGTGGAAACAGATTGAAATGAATAAAGAGGGCCCACCTTCGCTAAAGCTTCGGCGGGTAAAGAAAAAATTAGTAGCAGTTGGGACGACAGTAGTTAGGACTTTAGAGTCAATCGCTCGGCAACGTGTTTTTTCGTCGACTTCACCCCAAGGGGACCCCAAGTCATTGACTCAAAAACAGTTGCCTTCGCTTGGGAAAACTGACCTTTTTATCTTTCCTCCTTATGATTTTAAGATGGTTGATATTATGATTACTAATTTTCACCTTCCAAAATCTTCTCTCATGATGCTGGTTGAGGCATTTTTACAGTTCAAAGGAGCTAAGATGCGTCTCGTTGAGCTGTATAATATAGCCATAAAAAATAATTTCCGCTTTTATTCTTTCGGTGATGCGATGCTCATATTATGAATAATTTTTTTAAAGTTCTACATAATTCCAAGTCATCTAAGGCAAGATTGGGGGAAATAAGGACAGATCATGGAGTAATTAATACGCCAGCATTCGTGCCGGTTGGTACTAAGGGGACAATTAAAGCCTTAACTCCGAGTTTTGTGAAAGAGATCGGGGTGCAAGTCGCCTTTGTTAATACCTACCATTTAGTGACTCACCCGGGAACAGAAATCATTGAAAAAGCAGGGGGAATACATAAATATTCGGGATTAAACATGCCTCTTATGTCAGATTCTGGGGGATTTCAAGTTTTTTCGCTAGCAAGAGAAGAGAAAACTCGACACCGTGTTTTTTCGACCGCCTCACCCCAAGGGGGCCCCAGGCGATTGTCTCGTGAAGAAAAACCATCACTGGTCAAAATCTCGGAGGATGGGGTGAAATTCCGGTCGACATTTGATGGAAAATTAATCGAATTTACACCAGAAAAATCGATGGAATTCCAAAGACAAATCGGCGCCGATATCAACATGGCCTTTGATGAATGTATCCCATATGGGTCAAGTTATAAGTACTCGAAAGAGGCGACTGAGAGAACGCACAGGTGGTTGGAAAGATGTATTTCGACAGTTGGAAATAGGAAGACTGGTTTAGAAGCGGGTCAAGAAAATAGAGAGAAGAAAACAGAAATAAATCCAATTTCTAATTTCCAGCCTCCTAACCCGTTTCCAAACCCATCTTCTAACATCCAATATCTTTATGGAGTTATTCAGGGTGGGGTTTATGAGGACTTGCGGAAAAAATCGGCAGAGTACGTGGTCGGGAAGGACACTCCAGGAGTTGCAATCGGTGGAGTGTCGGTCGGGGAGACAAAGCGCGAAATGCGAGACCAAGTCCGTTGGGTTGCAGACTATCTACCAAGTGACCGCCCGGCTCACCTCCTTGGTGTGGGACAGATGGACGACATAATTGATCTAGTGAAATATGGGTTAGATACTTTTGATTGTGTGGAGCCGACGAGGTTGGCGAGGATGGGAACGCTTTATAAGATCTCAAATCTCAAAGATCAAATCTCAAAACTTCATCTCAAATCTAAAAACCAAGAAATCGATATTACGAAAGGGATTTATAAGAATAATTTGGAGAGGGTGGACACGGATTGCGAATGTTATGTTTGTCAGAATTTTACAAAATCATATTTACATCATTTATTCAAGCAACGCGAAATCCTCGGCTACACTCTAGCGACCTTTCACAATTTATGGGTGATGGAGAAGTTGTTTGATGGGATAAGAGCGATGATTGAAAATGATTTAATATAGTTGGTACAATATTGACATTTGATATTATTTGTCATACAATGGGTCTGTGAAATATTTTGATTGGAGTAAGGAAAAGAATGAAAAATTGAAAAAAGAACGGGGGATAAATTTCAATGACATTGTTTCGATCTTAAATAATAAACAGTTTTTAGATGTAATTAATAATCCAAGCGGTAAGCATTCCAATCAAAAAGTATTTGTAATTGGGATGAATAATTATATTTATTATGTGCCATTTATTGAAGATAAAGAAAAGTTTTTTCTAAAAACAATCATTCCCAGCAGGAAAGCAACAAAAAGATATTTACCAAAAAAATAATTATAAATTTTACATTTTTTTTATGAAAAGCTATAAATTAGACAAAGAGGAAGAGCAAATATTAAAAGATATCGAGGCGGGAAAATATAAAAGCGTCTCTAACCTTAGGGAGGAGATGAAAAAAGCCCGTGAAGCGGCTAATAATACTTTAAATAAGACGAAAAACATCAATATTCGTTTGACGGTCAAAGATATTAATGATGTCAAAACCAGAGCGATGGAAGCGGGGTTGCCGTACCAAACATTAATTGCGGCGCTGATCCGCCAGTATGCCTCAGGAAAGCTCCAAATTAGCATTTGAGTAATTTGTGGGTGATGGAGAAGTTGTTTGAAAAGATAAGGGCATTAATAGGCGAAGGTCTAATTTAACTTCCGTTGGCTAAAAATGGAATTATTTTATGTATTTCTCTATTTTGGTCAGCTAAAACTGGGAGTAAAGTAATGTCTCCATTAATTAATTTATTTGCTAATGGATATACTTTTTCACCTTTTTCATCAAATATATAATATTTGTAGAGAGCGGCCACCTTTCTTCTTAATATATTTACGTCTTTAGCAATCGCTAAGCCGATTGTATCATCGGGTTTAATATTTAGGTATTTAATTGTTTTTTTAATAAAATCGGCATCTTCCATATATACCCAATCAACTTTCTCCTTTTCTTTCATTCTTAATATAAAGGAAAAATTTAAGTCTTTTAATCTTTCCCAATACTTATCTTCATAAAAGAAAAACTCACCTGTTCTGACAGTGTGCTGCATGATTAATGGTACAGGTACTTTATCCTTTTTCGTTTTACGTTTAAATAAATCATTTTCTGGGCCGTAAATTCCAAAATAATTATTTATTGTTGGTGCATGCTCTCGGCCAGCGTCATCAGTATAACCATTTCTATTATTTTGAATGATATTGTAAGCAAGAGCTATATTTTCTGGCAAGCTTTTTTCATCTAATATATGTACGCCAAAAGATTTAACCTTATAAGGTCCATATCCTCCTTCTGAAGCAACTATACATTCTTCTTGATGTTTAGAATAGGGATATGGTCGAGCAATTAATATTTTTTCACCTTTTTTTACTTTAATTTCTCTCGTCCTGTAATTTAACAAAAATCCACTATACATGTTAGCAAGGAGAATCATAGCTCGCTCTTCAATCTCTCTTCCGTTTCCATTTATTTCTTTATCGAGATGACTGTACGTGATTTTTAACCTTGTTTTTATTATGTCAAAAATATAACTATTTTTTAGTCTCTTTATGTTCTCCCAAAACTGACTTAAAGTGCCAATATAGTTATTTTCCCAATCAGGCTTGAATGCGTATCCCTTTAATGTTTCTTTTACTTCATCACTAAGCATTTCTTTTGTAGAAAGTATTTTCCAACTTTGTGAAAGCTTCTTTAAAACATCGGGAGTAAACCCCTTAGCTGCTATAGCAGCTTCAATAGCGTCATCAGCCTCCAATCCCATATACATAAATCCATTATCCGTATCAAAGGTCACTTGAACAGGTAAAATTTCTCGTTTATTATTGGAGCCATCATTAATGGAGACATAATTTTTTATAGCCTCCCCCATTGCTTTTTTTCTCAAGACATCGACCAATAAACCTTTGTCATTTGGTTTATGCCCAGCTTTTTTTTCCGCCTTTTCTCGAGCAGCACAACCAACGTGACTGTCAAGTATTTGCGCAATGTGATCAGTATTTCTTCTTAAGAAGGCCTCATCAATTCTATTGGCATAATTTGATCCAGATTTTAAAGCAAGATCTCCACCCCTTAGACTAATAAAATCTTTTACAGGGTCACCAGCAGGAAGGCGTAAAAAACCACCAAATTTTGCCGCATATCCACCTAGTAAAACGGGAAGAACTCTTCCATCAATGCAGTCTAAACCAAAAGTTGGATAAGGAAACATCGTCTCAACTTCTTCCCTTATATATCTATCATATTCCTCGCTACTTACAGTTTGAGCGCGAGAATTCCTTGTATTTATAAAATCATGGAGAAATTTTCTTGTATATTCACGATCGTTTTGAGATAGTTGTTCAGGTCCATAGTATGAAAGATGAGTTTTTAATTCATTGAATAACCTAAGATCGACGGTGATTCTCTCTTTTTTTATTTCAAGAGGCATGGCCAATAAGACTTATAATAATATATTATAACAAATAATAATGGATTATTGAAGTTGACTAATTATAATATTCTATAAACAGAATTAAATATTTTGAAGTCGACTTCTTTTTTACCTTCAAGTTGGACGGAAGTAATTGTTAATTGCTGATTGTCAATTGTTAATTGAGTAATTTTTAGGCGTTTGGCGTTAGGAAGAATGGTCCAAATACCCGGCCAGGAGTGGAGACCGCGAAACAAGTTGTAAATTTGATTGTTAATTGTTAATTGTTGACTGTTGATTGCGTTTTTTAATTTATCAAAGGGTATAAAACCGTTTTCTTTAGTGAGTTTTTTAGTATAAGTGGCGTCGGCGTGATTTTGCTCAACAGACATAAAAACGGGGCCTGTCTCCTGTCTTTTCCCGCCGGTGCTCGCTTCGGACAAAATCCCTCGACTGCGCGCCGTCGGGATCCCTAAACCCTCGACACCCATTTTTATCAATTTTTTGAACATTTCAAACCCTAGATCGGTTAATTTTTTTTCTAAATCTGTCCTATAATCCGTATTTAAGATTGTATAACTATCTTGAGCAATAATGGGTCCGTGGTCTATCTTCTCATCCATTCTTATAATGGTTACTCCGGTCGTTTTATCACCATTTATGAGTGGAGTGGCCATCGGCGAAGTTCCGCGATATTTTGGAAGAAGAGAAGGATGAATACACCAGAAACCGTACTTTGGGAGGACTAGGAATTCTTTGGGAATGATAACACCATAGGAATAAACCAAAGCGAGATCAACTTTTTTGAAAATAGAAAATAGGTTTGGAAACGGGGTAGGAAATTGGTTCATAGAAGATGGATTATTTTTTTCTATTTTCCTTTTTCTATCTTCTTGACCCGCTTCAATACCTGTCTTCCAATTGCCAATTTCAAGATATTTAATCTTATATTTTTCAGCAACTAATTTAACCGGGGTAGGGGTGAGGATTTGTTTGCGGCCGGCTTTTTGGTCAGGTTGGGTGACTACCATCTTCACTTCGATTAATCGAAGTAGGTCGCTGTCGGTTATTAGTTTTCCCAGAAAATCGGCTGAAAAATACGAGGAACCTAAGAAAGCAATTTTTAGTTGATTCATACTTAGAAAGTGATGGCACTATTTTTTAATAATTTCAAAAAGTATTACCGGGGTGTTGGTTGACTCTTTTACTTCAAGGTTACTAGGGTAAGTAAATCGCAAGCCCCACCTTTTACTTTTATATTCTTTATAGGAAATTGGCGTCGGTGTTGGTGGGACACTGGTTGGAGTAATACTTAAGACAAAATCAATCACCTTATTAGTTTTCTCGACCCGCTGACCAGAGCGAAAGCCAATAATAAAGATCAAGGCTAAAACCAAAAGAAATATAAAGACATAAGATGCTTTTTTCATTATGAAAATTATACTATAATAAATTCATGTTTCTCCAAGCACTCAAAAAGATATTAATAATAAGCTTTCTTATTGTTATCTCAATTTTTTTTGCGTTGTCTCTTAATGCCCAAGGAGTCCCTCCTATAATGGAACAACTGTCTGGAGCCGAGGTATTAATGGATCCTGGGGTGGGGACGGTCTGCTTCAATGCTAAAAGGACTGATTTAGTAGTCGGCCAATTATCTAGCAAAGCAGATACGATTGAAACTGTAGAAATTACTGGCCATTGCCCATTCAGTAGCGGATGCGATCTATTAAGAGTTCATGGAGGCGGGGCTTTAAATTATGTATTAACCGGAGCACCGGAGACACCAACAGAGGGAGATTTTCATTTATTGGAAAAATATTCACCGTTACCGGGTGGTCCTGGACCTGAAGGGGATGTTAATATATCGATTACGGAAGAAGGATTAGATAGCCATAAACTTTATTTTTATTACGGTCGAGGGACACCAGATCCCGAGCCAACTATAACAACTGAACTTGGGGCGGGCGGGGTGACTGGGGTTGCTAATAGCCAGCAGATAGGAGAAATTAGCCAGTTTAGTTTTGAAGCAACTCCTCCCCCAGGCGGGACTCAGCAAAGCTGTACTTTCATTGCTTGGGATCCGTATGGCCGGGTGTTTGATTCAGCTTCACTTGAGCCAATACCCAATGTCAAAGTTACACTTATTGATGATTCTACCAAAAAGCCCGCCATAATGAAGTTTGAAAAAAATAATGACACGACGATGGCCGATGGGCTTTTTAACATTCTTGTAGAAAATGAAGGGATATACAGTCTTAATCTCGATCCGATTTCAACCCATCAATTTGTTAAAAATCCTAATCTAAATCAAAATTATTCAAAAATCTTTTACGATCTTTATTATCTAGGCGGCACCTTTGTCGAGAAGCAAGGTATTCCCACTCACCACGACATTGCTCTTCAACCAATTGGCAATCCTTATATTGCTCCAAAAGTTGAAATAATGAAAGTTGAGGAAGCGATGAATATGAAAGATACATCACTTTTTAAAGGAAGAGTATCCCATCCATTTGCCAAAGTTTGCCTGGTTGGAGAAGTAACCAATAAGGAATATGGATGTACTCCAAATTCCGATAAATTTGGTATTTATCAAATCGTTTTAAGAAATTCAGAAATTCCGTCAGACGAAAGACTAATTCCCGTCGGACACAAGGTTGATTACGAAACAGTCAATATTACTCAAAAAATCCAACAAACAATTAAAATAGATTCTTTGACAGACTCAAAAACAATAGAAGAAAAAATGTCTCCAGGCTATGAGCCAGTCTTTAGCCACGTTGAAGGATATACCTACAATGGAGACGGCATTATAATTCCAAAAGCCAAAGTCGATGTAATTTTAAAATCAAATAACAAAATTGTATACACGACCCACTCTGATAGCAGTGGATTTTTTACTATTTATTCAAAAAATTTACCAATTTTTGAGTATTATCTCCAAATAATTCCGCCCGGCGCGCCAAGCGCAATTCATCTAACAACCTCTGAATTTGCAAAGTCAAATGAAAGTTATATTGCTGCAGAAAAATTAAATCTGTTGACGGCAAAAAAAAATAATCAATCGATTGTTAATCCGGTGACTGGAAGCTTAAATAATATTGTCAGACAAAATAATATCAATAACAATATAAATCTTAAGCAGACTACAAATAATGGGAGTAAAAAAATTCAATTTAGTTTTTTATTGATTTTGATTATTTTAGGGGTACTTATTTTTGCCACATTTGTGATTGTAGTCTATATTAAAAAACAAAATCATTGACAGTTTACAAAAGTCATGTCATAATCATTCTATGAAAAGAACCCTTTTTTTTCTTACAGTGTTATCTGTATTTTTGTTTGCGACGCCATTATTTACAACTGCTAAGCAAGTTGATGCTCCAAGTTCTATTATGGATCAAGGGTCGACCCGCACCTGTCTTCACGTAGCAGAAAAGGGAGGATATAAGAATATAAATTCACCAGCTAATGGCAAAGAGAAACTGATTTTAAATGCCACTCTTAATCTTGATGGCAAATGTATTTCGTCTTCAAGTTGTGAAATATGGCTTCATAACAGTGAAAATACGAACATAGAAGATAATGAAAAAATGTTAAAAAAATGTGATGCCGGGGCAACAAACAATTTTTGTAATAATACTGAAAAGATAGAAGAAGAAATACAATCAGAAGTTAATAAAGATCCGAAATGGACTCAAATAACAAACTTCACCATCTTATCTTCAAAACCTGGTCAAACAAATATAACTTTAAATGGTGTTGAAGAGGCAGTTTTGGGAGAAGCAACCGGTGATACGGTCCCGCCAGGTGATGTGAATATTCAAGTTAGTGATGAATATGCCGCTCACGTTGACTGGAGCTATTATGCCGTTGGTGATGGTCAGGTATTACCTACCGAAACTGGGGCAGGAGGGGCAACTCCAATTGAGGAACAAAACCCTTCTCAACAACTTGGGTCATTCAACGAGCCGGTCCCGACGATTGATATTAATCAAGAAGGTCTTAAAGAAGACTGTGTTACTTTTTACTGGGATCCATATGGGCGTGTTTTTGATTCTCAATCACTTGAGCCGATGTCAGGAGTTAAGGTGACCTTACTTGATGATCAGGGCCAACCTGCCATTATTGATGGGCCATTTAAAAACTACGACTTCACTAAACTTGACAATGGAATTTATAATATTTTAGTTTCCAAAGAAGCGGATTATCAACTAATGGTCGACTCACCATTATCTCATTTATTTACGAGCGCAGTTAATCTTCATCCTAATTTCTCCAATATTTACTCAAATATCTACCTTCCCGGAGATATCTTTCACGAAGCGCCAATCCCTATCAATCCAACAAAAGATTTTGATTATTCAAAGTACCTGCACGATATCCCACTTGTGTCAAAGGGTGAGCCTTATTTTGTGCCTGAGGAGGACGTGTTTGTATTGAAATCAACAGTTATGTCAGCTGATATGGGAAGCTTTGTTAACTTTAAAGGTAGAGTAACATTTCCAAAAGCCAAAGTCTGCTTAGTCGGGAAAGAATCAAAAAAAGTTTTTGGAAATTGCGTCAACGCTGATAAATACGGAAACTTTTTAATAAATATTAATAAAAATAAATCTCCGCAAGAATACTTATATATTATTGCTGAAAAAATAAAATTAACAGAGCCGGTTATAAAATCAAATAACATAGATATTTCGAAGATTAATTTTGGAGATGAAAATTTAACAGGGTACGAGCCAATCCTCAACTATGTTGAAGGTTATGCATATGATGAAACGGGACAGCCAATTCCAAATGCTAAAATTACTGTTAAACTCAAAGATGGAAATGAGAATTTTTACACAACTACGGCTGATACAACCGGCTACTTTACAATTTATGGTAAAAACTTACCATTCCCTGAATATTATTTTGAAGTAAACGATAATAAGGGTAGCACACCAAGAGTTTTAACTACTTCAGATTTTGTGAAAACAAATAAATCATTTTTAGTAAATCAAAGTCTTAATTTAATGAATTCGACGAAAAACAATCAACCAATTATTAATCCGGCAACAGGTGAATTAAATCAAATTGTCAGAACAAGTAATAAGCCGTTAAAATCAACATTTCTAAAAGGCGAGTTGACAAATAGAATATCGGTCGATATACTATCAGTAGATCCTCCTAATTGAGGAATAAAGGATTGAAACTTTTTCTCTACAAAATAAGCAATCAAGGGTAATCCCGACTAAGTCGGGAAATGAGGCAGCTTCTTGACTACCCGTGGGTAAGTGAAGAGTGCTTTCCCCTTTTACTTTCAGGGAAAAAGTAACTTAACCTCATACTTGGAGGATCATTATTTCCTATTCAGCTTCATGAGGTTTTGGCTACAAAAAATAATCTATGATTTCGTATTTAATATAAGTTTTTAAATTCTATGGTAAAGGACAAGAAAGATTCCGAGAAGATTGACGTCTCCTCCCTTATTGAAAAAATTGAGAGCAGGCCGATTGTGCCGGCCAATGCTTCTGAGCTAGTCGGAGACACAAAAGTTAAGGCTGCCATTGTTGAAAAACCGAAAGCAGAAGTAACCAAATATACAAAACAGAGCGAACCAGCTCCTCTTGAGGAAAGATTGAAAGAAGACTTAAAGATTAGTTATACGGCCAAAGGAGTACTTGATATAACATACGGAGGGTACGGATTTTTAAGACAAGACTACGTGTTATCACCTGATCGGGATATCTACGTCTCAACTTCCCAAATAAGACGATTTTGGCTTAGACGCGGAGATGAAGTTGAAGGATTGGCCCGCCCACCAAAAGAAGGTGAAAGATTCCACTCTTTGCTTTTAATAAAAAAAATTAACGGGTCGGAAATGACAGAAGAGCAATCTTCAAAAAGAAATGACTTCGATAAATTAACATCCCTTCATCCAAATAAGATAATTAAACTTGAGACAGACAAAGATACTTTATCAACGAGAATAATTGATTTGGTTGCTCCGATTGGTTTTGGTCAGAGAGCCCTTATTGTCTCACAGCCCAAGGCCGGGAAGACGACTTTTCTTAAAGAAATTGCCGAGGCGATCTCAAAAAATCATCCGGAAGCGTACCTTATGGCAATTTTAATCGGTGAGAGACCTGAGGAGGTAACCGAAATAAAAAGATTTATCAAGGGAGAAGTGGCCGCTTCAAACTTCGATGAGTCACCACGTCAACAGATAAAAGTAGCTAATTTAGCACTTGACCGGGCTAAAAGATTGGTCGAGGTGGGGAAGCATGTCATTATATTACTTGACTCAGTAACAAGACTTGCCCGAGCTTTAAATTTATCAGTCACAAATACAGGGCGGAGTTTATCTGGAGGATTTGATCCATCAGCCCTTTATCCTGCTAAAAAGTTCTTAGGAGCAGCCCGAAATTGCGAAGAAGGCGGGAGCTTAACAATTATTGGCACCGCTCTAGTTGGAACCGAGTCGAGAATGGATGATCTGATTTATGAAGAACTAAAGGGAACTGGAAATTTAGAAATACATCTTGATCGAGATCTTGCAAACAAGAGAATTTTTCCGGCGATTGATGTTGAAAAATCCGGTACCCGCCATGAAGAGCTACTTTTTGATAAGGCAACATTAAACAAAGTTAATACCTTGCGAAGAATGCTCAGTCTTCTTCACGGAGAAGAGAGATTGACATTACTTATTGAAAAACTAATGAAGACTAAAGACAACGAAGAGTTCCTTGAATCACTAAGTAAAGGAGCTTAATTCCCCCCAACCCATTTTTTATTCTTTCTTGACAACTGTTATGTTGATTATTAGACAAAAATCCTTTGTCAAAAGAATTAAACATCAAAAAGCTTACTTCAACAAATAGAAGTTTTCGTTTACGGATCGGTAATTTTAGGGTAATCTTTGAGGTTGATTTTGAAAATAAAATTATATACATTCACGAGATTGGCTTCAGAGGAAGTATTTATCAATAAGTTTTTAGTTGTAATGAGTTTTTATTTTTGGAATAATAAAATTAATGGAACCTATACAACCCCCGGCTCAGCAACCTGTTCAGAATCCTGTTCAAGCTCCTTCCATCCAACCAAAACTAAATTATTTTAGAATTATTTTTTTTCCAGTTTTAAGCATTCTGTTAATTAGCTCTATAATATACCTCTATCTCCAAAATCAAAATCTTAAAAAGCAAGTTTTAAAACCGCCAGTCTTTCCAACTATACAAATTCCAACTTCAACATCACAATCTATTTCTCCAACACCAACAACGACCTCACAAGCAGTCTCATCAATCTCCATTCCCCCTGATGAAATGGAAGACTGGGAGATATATGCCAATAACATAAACGGATATTCAATTAAATACCCTAAAAATGGCTATTTAAGACTTATTTGCCCTGATGAAGAGTTAACAGTCACAAATCGTGGTATTGATAATCAAACTTCACCTGTAGTAATGTCTACATGCGCGCGTGGTGGTAGGTATACTTTAGAAACAAAAACATATGCTTCTATTCAAGCTGAACCCGAAGAAACAAAATATTACAAAATTACAAAAAAGGGTGTACAAATAGATGGAATTGCTGGAAAATTATATATTTACACTTTTACAAATATTGAAGTTGGACCATTTCCGCTTTGGTACGTCATAGCAAGAGTAAATAAAAACAATAAAACTTATGAAATTTGGTTTGATGAAAAAGACTCTTTAGACTTGTTCAACCAAATCCTCTCCACTTTTAAGTTTACAAATATTAACGATTTACCAAAATTATCTGAAGAGATTCTATTAAAAGGCTGGTATTGGGGATCTGAGGATCAAAAAAAGCCGGAGACTCCAACCGACTGGGTTTATCAAGAGGCAGGTAGAAGCTCTTGTTGGCATAAACCCGGAGTAGAATGTCTCTAGTTATTGTCATTGAATTTTATTCATAATTGGGTTATTATCAAAATAAATGAATAGATATCTCAGGCTGGTTATGTTTATTGGTTTGTTTATGGCTCTGATAGTTATTAGAGTGTCGTCTGCATCAATGATCGCCCCCACAACAGAAACTCACTACTATTCTTATTCTGTGAGAGAAGACGGGTCGGCCAATGTCTGGTTACGAATCGATGAACTACAAACATCTTCAAAAGAACGAATTTATACTCTTGAGCTACCAAAAAAAACAAAAGGAGAAGTTAAGGCGTGGTACAGGGACAATGTTAATTGCGTCTATCCGATGAAAGGCGTTGAAGAAGGATCAATCGGCGTTGAATCAGATCTTAGTTATCAAAGATTTCCATGCATTGAAAAAACCAATGAATGGCAGGAATTAAAAACGGAGCAAAAAGGGGACAAAATAAGCGTTTTTATTCCTAAATCAAAAGTGGCTACCAATCAGTACGATCAAACCATGTCATTGGGTTTAAGCTTTAATATGGAAAATATTACAAATAAAAAATGGTGGGGTAGGGAGATAAAGGTTGAGACTCCAAAATTTGAAAACTATATTTCTTATTTATCGGTAGGGGTGGATCTTCCAGCCGGAGTTTATCTACGTGATGAGCAATCTGGTCCTGCCAATTGGGGAGAGATGATGAATAGTAAGGCCGTAATGAGTCTTGACTCACGGGGAATCGGGGATATGGATAACCAGGTATTTAATCCATTAATATTTGATTCAGCCGGTGAAGGGCAAATAGTAAAGGATAAAAGTAATATTCCGCCTGGGGAAAGCTTAGTTTTTTCCCTAATGAGCGCCACTTCTATGTGGAAGCTTTATACCAAAGAAATAGGATTTATGTTTGGGGCGGTTTTTGTATTAATTCTAGTCGCGTCCGCACTTTTAAGGTTAATTATTGGCAGGAAACCAATATGGTGGTATATGGCAATAATGTTATTGGCCTCAATCTTTTTTATTATTATAATCTGGTTATTTACAGTATATAAATCACTTTTTTACGATTATCCCGCCCCTTTTACTAACTTCAATGAAAGCGTGGATATGACTGCGCCGGCCGTTGAGATCTTACCGCAAGGGGAATGAATACCTCGTAGCTAAATGATATACAAACATATAACTTTGATGTGGTTATTTTGGGAACTATAAGACGTAAATCACAAATAACAAATCCACAATTGAATTATCAAATAATAAATATTAAGTTTTAAAACAGCTTTGTTATTATTTATTTGTAATTTAATATTTAAATTTTAAAATTAAGATTTGAATGAAAATTAAAAATTTTAAATTAAAAATTACTACTTGACTTTAACAATAAATATACTCTATACTACTACCTAGTATATAAGAAAGATCAAATATCAAAAATCAAAGATCTAAACTATGAATGATATATCAAATCGGATAAATAGATTAATAGGGCAGCTTAAGGGAATTGAAAAGATGCTCAATAACAAGAGAGAGTGCTCTGATGTCCTTCAGCAAATATCAGCCGTTAAAAAGGCTATCGATGGATTATCAAAGGAAATAGTCGTATCTGATATCTGTAGATTAATGCCAAATGAGGACGCTGATAAAATAGGGAAGATGGTAGAGAGAGCCATCAACTTGTAAATGTCAAAATAATCAAATAAGGAAATAAATAAATGGAAGATTAGTTAAGCAAATAACTGGATTATCTTTAATATTTTTTTATTTGATTATTTGTTTATTTAATTATTATGGTTGATATTGAGAATGTGATTATAATAGGTGGCGGTCCTGCCGGGCTATCAGCTGCTATTTACTTGGCCAGGGCTGATCTCAACCCTTTAGTTTTTGCCGGGTCGCCCCCAGGAGGTCAACTAACCCTCACCTCAGAAGTCGAAAACTATCCGGGGTATTCTTCGATTATGGGGCCGGATTTAATTTTAAAAATGAGAGAACATGCTCTAAAATTTGGTGTAAGGATTATTGATGAAAATGTACTAAAGGTAGATTTTTCAAAAAAACCACTTAAGATATTTGGAAATTGGAAGATGGGTATAGAAGCGGGTCAAGAGGATAGAAAAAAGAAAACGGAAAAAAAACACCCAACTTCTATAAACCAACTTCCTAACCCGTTTCCAAACCCACAATCTAACTTCATGTCAACTAAATCGGTTATTATAGCAACAGGCGCAAAAGCACTATGGTTAAATCTGCCGTCAGAGACTCGTTTGCGCGGAAAAGGGGTCTCGGCATGTGCTACTTGTGATGGATTTTTTTTCCGTGAGAAAACAGTCGCTGTAATTGGAGGGGGAGATACGGCCCTTGAGGAGGCTTTGACCTTGACAAAGTTCGCTAAAAAAATATATATTATTCACCGACGTCATGAATTTAGAGCATCTAAAATTATGCAAGATCGTGTGTTAAAAAATCCTAAAATCGAAGTAATTTGGGATAGTGCAGTTGAAGAAATTTTAGGAGAAAAAAAGGTGGAAGGGATTAAGTTGAGGAAAATGGGTATAGAAGCGGGTCAAGAAGATAGAAAAAGGAAAATGGAAAAAAATACTCCAACTTCTATAAACCAACTTCCTAACCCGCTTCCACGCCAATCTTCTAGCCTCCAACTCATCCTTGATGGAGTGTTTGTGGCTATCGGACACAAACCAGACACAGATTTATTTACAGCTCAAGTGGAAATGGATAAAAAAGGTTATATTCTAACATCTAATCGTGTTGCAATTGAAAATTTAGACATTGAATCCCGCCTTTGGCGGGAGAAAATTCCGAAGTTTGATATAAGCTATGCGTCACAAACTTCGGTTCAGAGCGTTTTTGCAGCTGGAGACTGTGTCGACCATGTATACAGACAAGCGGCAACTGCGGTTGGAATGGGAGTAGCCGCCGCTCTTGAAGTTGAAAAATACTTGGAAACAACAAGTTAAGGTTATAACTATTATAAATTTTATAACAAAATTATATGGCAGAAAATCAAGGAAAGAAAATGCTTGAAAGTGCTCAAGGATTAATTACAAAAACTTCTCAAAAAATGGGACTAGATCCCCAGATGATCAAGAGATTGGTTGAGCCTGAGATCGCTCATGAATTTTCGCTTGTCATTTCCATGGATAGTGGGAAAAAACAAGTTTTTCGCGGTTGGAGAATTCAGCATAATAGCGCCCTTGGACCTTACAAAGGTGGAATTCGCTTTCATCGTGACACCGTGCGCGAGGAAGTACAGGCACTTGCAACATTAATGTCGATTAAATGCGCCGTTGCCGGCCTACCATACGGAGGAGGAAAGGGTGGAATAGCAGTTGATCCAAAAAAGCTTTCAACGACCGAACTTGAAAGGCTATCTCGTGCATTCGCTTCAAAAATTACTCATTTCATCGGTGAAGATATCGATGTTCCAGCGCCTGATGTCAACACCACACCCCAGATTATGGGCTGGATGATTGATGAATACCAAAAGATAATAGGGTATAAATCTCCGGCGACTTTTACCGGTAAACCAATTGCACTTGGCGGTAGTTTGGGTAGAACCGAGGCAACCGGCCGCGGAGGATTATTTGTCCTACTTGCCCTTCTTGCGACATTAAAGAAAAAAAGTAAAGGAGCAACTGTTGCCGTTCAAGGATTTGGTAACGTAGGATACTACTTTGCCCGCCTTGCAACTGAGGCCGGATTTAAAGTTGTTGCCGTCTCTGACTCAAAAAGCGGCGTCTATGACAAGGCCGGAGTCAACTTAGAGAAGGCCTTAAAGAATAAAAAAGAAAAAGGTACTGTTGCCTACACAAAAGCGATTTCAAATGAAGAGCTATTACAACTTGATGTTGATATATTAGTTCCAGCCGCTTTGGAAAATGTCATAAATGCTCAAAATATGAGCAAAATAAAAGCCGGGATAATAATTGAGATGGCCAATGGTCCACTGACTGAGGAGTCATACGAATATTTAGCCAAAAAAGGAGTTATTATAGTTCCTGATGTCTTGGCTAATTCCGGTGGCGTGACCGTCTCATACTTAGAGTGGGTCCAGGGAAAAGCTGGGTTTTGGTGGA
>Ga0075668_113_pt1 | contig 34090 bp, 47 predicted proteins | sample RifGroA2_FD_68412 | JGI IMG/M metagenome (GOLD analysis project Ga0075668, IMG submission 68412) | Microgenomates (Roizmanbacteria) bacterium GW2011_GWA2_35_19 | reverse complement strand
AAAACGAAGAAAACCGACCGTTTCAGAAGAAAAAGAGTACTTTAGATTACTAGGACCGCTTAAAGTGAAGATTTATCAACTGTTTACGATACCAGCGCCTAGAATGCCCCGCCATGGCGGGGAGGTCGTGGGTTCAAATCCCATCCACCGCTCTCGAGTTTAATAATAAAATGCCCCGTCTATGGAGCGGAGACGAAGCGTCCTCCATACCACAACGGGCAATTCTCTCCACTCGCACCGCTTTCATTTGATAAATATAAAGTCCTATAGTATAATGATTCTCATGAAAGAAGTTCCTCATAGTTATACAAGGAAATTATTAAGAGGTTCGAAAGATTTGGCAAAAGCTTATATAGAATCAATTAAATCGGATAGTTTACCAGCAAGAGTATTAAAAACGACCGAAATGGCTGTTTGCTTACCTGTGTTAACCGTAATGAGTCTTCCGGCTACTGTTGTAAAAGATGTGATCAAACCTGAAAGTATCTATGGGGGATTAATGAAAAGAATGGTTGACGATGTTAAAAAGGTATATAAAGATGACCCATTTCCTGATAAGGTTATGATCACTATAGGAGCACTTGCTTATTCAGTAATTGCGTTAACAGCCCTACCATTTAGTTTAGTCGTTGATACGTCTAAATAATCACTTCCTAAGAAACTTGCCTATAAATATAATTATCCAAATAAAAACTGCAAAAAGATAAATACTTTCGAAAATTGCATTAAAGTTTTTTGTCACAACAAAGAAGAAAATAATAACCATCTGAATGAAGATTAAATTATTTGTGAAGTAAATAAATCCCTCGTTTTTTGTAAGGTTAGCAAATAGATGCTCTGACAATGTCCAAGTAAAAAACATTACTATAACAATTGAAAGATGTATATTGTGATATAAATGAGTGGGGAAAAAACCGAGTAGGCCAAACGAAAGGACTGCCACAAGCCAAATGATATGAGAGTTTTTCGGGAGTTAAAAATCTACTCATTTGCGAAATTGTAAATCGCGCTGGATCGAAATTTTTTATTTGTGTGCCTATATAGAAAGTCGACAGAAAAAAAAACAAAATAGAAAGAATTGCGTTGTATCTAAATATCTGCAGTCGGCTTCTTTTTTCCTCCATGATTCCATTATATTAGTTTCAGGGCTTTTTCAAAAGCGAGCTTATCAGAAGGGTAGGTAAGAGTTTTCTTTATCTCATCTTCCGGTAAAAATTTAACATCGCTCATTTCCCAATCATGATTTTTTGTATTTCCGGATATATATTCCATTAAATAATAATAGACAGTTTTTTTGATCAGCTCATTTTTCCAAACATACTCATAACTGACGACTATCGGTTCGTTTATAACTATTCTGGCCTTAATTCCGCCTTCTTCCTCAACTTCTCTTAATGCGGCCGCTTCCTTTGACTCATCAGTATCTTTGTCTCCGACTAATCCTTTCAAAAATACCCATCCCTTATGCTGTGAATGCTGACCTACTAACCATAGACGATTAGTTATTAGTGATTGGTGATTAGTGATTAGTTTAAAGACGATTCCTCCTGCGGAAACTTGACGTATTGTTTTCATTTTTTTTGAAAGATATAAATACTAAAGATAATTATCAAACCTCCAATTAATTGATTAAATGTTGGCAGGGTTCCAAGTATGAAAAATGTAAACACAGCTGTAAATAAAGGTAGCAGACTTGAAACTACAGAAAAAAATGAAGCGCCTGCTTTTTGGATTGCATAGTTAACTAAGTTAAAACCAAGTAGTCCAAAAATTGAAATTGCAATTATAAATTGTGGGATAACCAATTCTTTAAGCGGGTCAAGGAAAAAGGTTAATAAACCTAAAATTAAAGTAGATAGACAAAACATTAAGTAAGTTAGATGAATAGGGGAAATCTGTTTAAAAATCTTTGGGCGAAAAAGGCCGCTCAAACTGATAAAAATGGCAAATCCTAAAAAGAATAGATCGCCAGGATTAACCGCGATAGCTGTCTTAAAGTTATAAACGACTAAAAAGCTTCCGATTAGTGATAGGAATATCGAAACCACTTTATTAAAGAAATAAACTTCTTCAAAAAATAAAATTGCCATAAAATAAGTGAAAAAGACTGTCGTTCTAGATAGGATTGAATAGTTAACAGAAGAAGACATTTTTAATCCAAATATTGCAAATAAATCTGCTGCAATCCATAAAACCGTTGCAATTAAATATGGCCTAAGTACAGGTCTAACTAGTTTAAATGAAAATATTTTTTTGTTAAAAATAAGACCATAAATGGTAAGTAGAATAAAACTGGTAAGATTCATTAAGAAATTCATTTGCAAGGGGTTAATTTGAGTAATTAAAAATTTCTTTTGTAGAACTATCTGTAGACTAAAAAAAAGACAAAAACCTAAAGCGGCAAATAGTGCTTTTTTCATATATGTTTATCAGTGTAATGTTACGCTGATACGTCTCCTCCAACGGCCTCTTTGATATTTTCGAAACCATCCTTTTTTAACAAATCAATTAATTCTAGATTAATTTGCGCAATAAGTTGTGGGCCTTGAAAAATCATACCTGTAATTAATTGTATAAGAGTTGCGCCTAACTTTATCTTTTTGTAAGCGTCAGCGCCGGAAAATACACCACCACATCCAATAATAATCAACTTACTCTTATATTTTTTATAAACTAACTTAATCAACTCATTAGATCTCTCCTCGCAGGCCTTACCGGAAAAATAGCCAACTTTGAATTTTTTAACCTCGGATTTAACAAGTGATGGATGCTTTCTATCTTTTTGTAAATTACCAATAATGACGCCCTTTATAAATTTAGAGTTAATTAAGACATTGCAAATTGAAATTACTTGAGCATTTGATTTTTCAATTGGCATCTTAATAAAAACTGATTTTTTTAACTTCAATCGTTTAATCAATTGGAGTAACTGTTTTAAATTAGCGGACTTATAGAAACTGATACTATTGTTTATTAAATTAGGACAGGAGATGTTTAATTCATAATAACTGTTTTTGACTCCCGAATTCTCAAAGATTTTAAAAGCAGCGACTATATCTTTAATTGCTTGATCAAGCGTTTTATTTTCATTAGAATTTGTCAACCCGATGCTTATACCAATAGGAATTTTAAACTCAAGATTTTTTAATTTTTTAGAAATGAAATCTGTCCCTAGGTTTTTAAATCCTTTATTAACCATAAGTGATCTCGATTTTGGAAGTCTTCCCAGGCGGGGAGGGGGATTGCCCTCGTAGGGGATATAAGTTATCGTTCCGACACTTTGGAATCCGAAATTAAGATATGAAAGAGCTTGAGTCAGATTTGCATTGTAATCAAAGCCAGCAGCTAGACCTACCGGATTTTCAAATGTTATTCCACTTACCTTTTGTTTTAAAGACTTATCTTTATAGATAAATTTACTTCCAATTAGTTTCATGATTGGAGTCTTTGAAAGCAACTCACCAAAAACAGCTCAAACCTTTCTTTTCTTAGTTTTTTGAAAACCAAGTAAATAATAATAAAACTAATGAGCGCCGATAGCGTGCAATATATGCAGATACTTTTTATCACGATCAATTGGATGTACATGAAATAAATTGAGGCAAAAAAACCACCAATTGATTCAATGATTACAATGTATTTGATAATTTTATTTTTTGAAAAAAAGGTAGCGGTAAACAATATTGACAATAAACCGTAATGAAATACACCAAAAAGGGCAAGTGGGACTCCGAATGCAACTGCATATGGGCTTGTTAGGACCTTTCCACAGTCTGACAGAATGGGCAATAAATGATTCACAGTGCAAGGAGGTATGACTTTTCTATAATGCTCCCAGGTAAGGTACAGGGAATCGATGAGACCCGAGATCGATAGTAGCAATAAGACAAACATTCCTATATTTTATCAGCTTCTTCAAGCATTTCTATAGTTTTTGGCATTAGCTTAAGTTTTTTCGCTTCATTAAGAGTGAACCAACCAAATTCGCTAGCCTCACTATTTAGGATTATTTTTGCATTTGAGTCTGATAATTCAGATACAAAAACAATAAAAAGACCCTGCCAGTGATCACGGACTTCCGAGAAAATTTTTGGAATTTGGATAATATTTTTTAATTCAACCCCTAATTCCTCCCACGTCTCACGGATTAAAGCATTCTCTGGTGTTTCTCCAAATTCAATTCCTCCTCCGGGAATGTTCCAAACAAGCGGATAAAATCTCTTATCTTCTTTATCAAATACAACCCTCTTAGTTATAAGATATTTGTTATTTTTTCGAATAATTGAAATTACAACCGGAACTATTTTCATATTTCAAAAGTATCGCCTGATGAATATTTTTTACACTGAAAATTATTGTAGAAATGAGCCATAGCCGCATGGTCAACACAGTGCATAGGAAAGAGATATTTTGGTTTTTCTACTTTGAAATATTCTACTGTTTTCATAACAGTTTCCATATCCTCCTCAAATAAATGAAATCCGCCAATAACTCCAAGAAGTTTTTGACCGGTTATTTTCTTTGCATATTCACAGATATTACATATCCCTGAATGAGAGCATCCAGAAATAACTACAACTCCCTCGCTCGTTTTTATCGCAATGGCAGAATCATCGAGCATCGGGTCGCTTTTATATCCGCCTTTTTCAAAGGCTGTTAGCCTAGGGATTTCGCCTAAATAAAAGATGTCTTTCGAGAATTCAAGAGGTTTCGTCGATGAAATAACTTCAAAATCTTTACTTATTTTATCTGATTCATCCTTAGGAAGTTTATCAAATATTTGGGGATGAATAAAGATTTTCTTTTTCTCCTTAAATTCGTGAAACCGCAAACCCCCTGTATGATCCCAGTGGTTATGTGATAAAACTACAAAATCTACCTGATTTAAGTCAATGCTTAATTTTTTAGCATTTCGCTTATAGACGTCAGTATGTCCTGAGTCTAAAAGTACTCTAATATCATTTACTTCAATAAATACTGAAAGACCCCACTCGGCCAAACATAATTTATGATTTTTTCTGCCTACAGAGTTTTCGTTAAGAAGTGTAATTTTCATTAAAATAATTATATCAAAGTGACTAAAATTTTCGAAAGCGGGACGTAAGAAATTTTTAACAAAATTTCAACGTCCCAGCAACGTTAAAATTTTCAAACTTTTTTTGAAAATTTTTTACGTTGCGGAGGGTACAGGGGTCGAACCTGTTAGAGCTTACGCTCACGAGTTTTCAAGACTCGCGCATTACCGTCCTGCCCACCCTCCTTACGTTAGTCTTCGAAATCAAATCCTAATGACTCCTCTTCGATCCTTTCTATTTTAATCGCAATTTCTTTATGGGTTTTATTGTTCTTGTATTTTTCTAAGGATTTTTTATCTTCAGCAAATACTACAAAAGCATGACTATATCCTAAATTATATTTAGAAAAATTTTCACCAGCTTTTATGTCTTTTATTCCCTCAATTCTATTCTTTAATAATTTTATTTTCTTTACTATCCTATTTACCTCTTCTTTATTTGCTGTCTTTTTCCATTTGTACAATGCCAGATGAACAATCATACTTGGAGGCGCGTGGGGGAATCGAACCCCCGCGGTAGATGTTTTGCAGACATCTGCGTTTCCACTTCGCCAACGCGCCATAAACTACCTATTCAGGATCTAATTTTACTTCAAATGGGTATTAATCACAATTGAAGTTATAATATATTATGGATAAATTTTACCTCTTAGCTCTCTTTTTGCTGGTGAAAAGCATATATATTCCATTAAACAAAAGGAAATCTAAATATTATTGGAAAATTATATTCGACGACCATATTCCATTTATTCCAATATTTATTATCCCTTATGTCAGTTATTTTCTTTACATTATTGCAACTATATTTTTACTGTGGAATACAAAATATATTTATGTTTTTTTCGTCAGCTATATTATTTCCTATATTTTAGCTGGATTATTCTGGTACTTTTTTCCTAATGGTGTTAAAAGACCAATTGTGCAGGGAAGTGATATATTCAGTAAGCTAATTTTACTTATATATAAACATGATGAAGATACTAATGGTTTTCCAAGTGCTCATATATTTGCAACATTGATTTGTTCATATTTTTTATACTTAGCAATTCCTACTTCTTTAATAATTATTTTAACTATTTGTCTCTTAATAACACTTTCAACTGTGTTTGTTAAACAACATTATGTACTTGATATATTAGGGGGATTAATTACTTTTCTTTTAAGTATTTTGGCCGCTTCGTTTTTTCTGCCTCTATAACTAAATCGCTCTTGCTTTGGTAAAATAGAACTATATGGATCCGCCCGTTCTTACCCCGCCTTAGGCGGGGAGCGAACTTAGGCGGACATAAGAAACCGTAAACTCGTAACGAAATGATGTTCGACTCGTCAACGGTTTCTAATGGAGGGTTCGCATAGCGGCCAATTGCACGAGTTTCGAAAACTCGAGGGAGTAATCCCTACAGAGGTTCAAATCCTCTACCCTCCGCTTTCACCCGCCGAAGCCCGAAGGGCGTAGGAGGGCTTCATCGGGTTTCAGCGGACGCAGTCCGCCTGTTTTTGTTCTTTTATCCCAGCTTCAAATAAAGTAAACTAAGTTTTAACGAAGGAGGAATTCTCCTAATATGTTTCACTATGTTTATATCCTAAAATGTAGAACCGATAGGCCATATATTGGCTGCACAAACAATTTGAAAGAAAGAATAGAACGACACAATAAAGGATATGTTCCTGCAACTAAACCACTACTTCCTGTAAAACCTATTTCTTACTTTGCCTTCTCCAACAAATACACTGCTTTTGACTTTGAAAAATATCTTAAATCAGGATCAGGAAGAGCTTTCACTAATAAGCATAATTTTGTATAATCAGCGAATAATATGGATTTAGGGACAATTACAACAATTTTAACTTCCTTGGGAATTGGCGGACTAATAGGAAATTTTTTCCAGTCTTTTCTCCAATCGAAGGGGAAGATTAATGAACGTGAATTTAACTTCAAAGAACAACGTTACAAAGCATTGATGATTCTTATGTGGACAAGCTTAAATCCAAAGAGTGAACTTAAACATCTTAGATTTTACAGAGAAGATATTCTTGATATTAAAACATTACATAGAGAGCTTAAACTTGAACTTTATAACTCATTATTATATGCAGAAGATAACGTTATATATTCTTTAAGAAAATTTATTGAAAAAATTAATCATCAAAACTACTCAAGCGTTGCTTTAGAAATGAGAAAAGATCTTTACGGGAAAAAAACCAAAATTAATTTTGAGGATATTAAAATTAAACTATGAAAATTAAGAAATTCCAAATTCGTGTGCTCTTCGCGAAGAAATGCACGCTGGTGGGCAAAATTCTATTATCTCTTTTTTGACATAATCAAACCATGAAGTCTAATAATAAAGTTGCTTTAGTAACAGGTTCTTCCAGAGGGATTGGTCGTACGATTGCTTTAAAACTTCACAAGGAAGGTTTTGAAGTAGTTGTAACTTATTGTTATGACAAGGCTGCTGGTGAAAAAGTTTTTACTGAAATTAATAAAAATGGACTTTTGTTAAAACTAGACGGTGGTAATGAAAGAAATGTTAAAGATTCTGTTGAAGAGTTTTCTAAAAAATATGATCATTTGGATGTATTGGTTGTAAGCGGCATGCATGATAAGCCACATAGTTTTAAAAAAACATCTTTTGAAGACTGGAAATTTGTATTAAATAGCAAACTGGATTCTTCATTTTTAGTACCAAAATATTTTTACCAACTTTTAAAAAAAACAAAATTTCCACAAATAATTTTGAATACATCAAGTGTAGAGGAAAAACCGCAGATAGGCGCCCTTGCCTATTCTGTAGCTTCCGCTGGAGTAGCCAATCTGGTGAAATCGCTAGCAATAGAACTTGCACCAGAAGGCTTTAGGATAAATGCTATCTGCCCGGGTACAACCAGAACAGATAATTGGATTGGCTTTGGTCTGGAGGATGACAATATGTGGAAAAAATTTGCCGATTCAAACCCCATGAAAAGGGTACCAACTCCCGAAGATATTGCTGAGGCGGTAAGTTATTTAGTAAGTGATAAGGCAAAATATATTAACGGGCTATTTTTATATGTAGATGGTGGAAGCCGTCATAAAAGCTAATTATTTTAATAAGCGCTATAATGACCAAGTTGTTCCAGGCCCGAGTGCTTTGCACAAGCGGGCAAGCGAAAAATTTTTTATTAAACAATTTTGGGGTTGACGAATAAATAATAGGCGTTATAATAGTTTTGTACTTATGGACGATAATTTAAATACATTTCCGGCTCCTCCAAAGAAAAATAATAAGACCTTACTAGTTATTATTGGTGTTGTTATTCTTGCAGCTATTATTGGTGGATACATAATGTCCAAGCAACCAAAAAAAACAGAAGAAAAAAAAGAGGTAGTCGCAGAAAAAAGTGAGCCGACTCCAACTGAAAAACCAAAAATTGAAAAATCAACTGTTAAGATTCAGGTCATAAATGGGACCGGTACGCCAGGCCAGGCGGGTGAAGTCGTCAAGGCACTTGAGGAAGCGGGGTATAGCGCTGATAACATTAAGACTGGTAATGCTGAAGAGTTTGATAACTCAGTGACAACTATTGAAGCAAAAGTTAATTTTGAAGAAATTATAAGTAACATTAAAGATGAACTCGAATCTTCATTTGATGAAATCAAAACTAAATCGTCAGAACTTGATAGTGAAAATGAATTTGACGTCATCATTGTAACTGGAGGCAAGATTTTTGTAACAGCGACACCAACCAAGTCAGCATCTCCTACTAGTAGCACAACACCGAGTCCTACCGCTCAACCTAATACCTCTCCAACTCCGACTATCACGGTAACGCCAACGCTCACTCCAACACCATAAAAAAATTCATATCCCTTTCATTTCACCCGTAGGGTGTGAAAATATTTATTTTTTGGGATTAAGAGGCGCCAACCTTGTGAGCGTAGCGCAAAAAAAACAAAATTAAATATAAAAATGAAATAACTACTTTTTCAAAGTGAATCGTAATACTTCGTGTAAAACCGTTATGTTTAATTCCTTAATATCTGCTTTTCCTCCAATAACCGTCAATAAAAGAATCATAATTGCGATAAACAATAGCAATAAAAACAGACTTTGTCCTTGTATTTTGATTTGATTAAAGTAATACATACTTGTCGATTAAACTATTTCTCTATTTTTTATTTTAATAATAAATCCATGCTCTGAAAAACCATTTATTTTAACTGGCCCTGATATTGCTCCATCTTTATAAATACCAGATATTTCTTTTATATCAGTAGAGAATGTTGATAAAATGGAATTAACGGAACATGATGCAGAGGTTTTTGATATTGTAGGGGTCAGTTTTAAATATTCACTATTCTTTTTATCAAGTTCTGCAAATTCAAACGCAATTTCTTTAGAGGTAATATCTACAGCTAATCTTATGTATGGTGTCCTTATTACACTTATTTTATAAGTTCTAAAAAATCCTGCAGAAAATGTGATCGTCTTAGCAGATTCAGATATGTTAATCTGAGAAGGACTCTTTCTTGTTCCTTTCTTTATTATTATAAAGCTCATATAGTTTATGAAATTGTAATAGAATTAAATATACTACAATATATTCTGTAAGTCAAGTCATTCTTTATAATTTAAAAATTATGCTGTTCCAGACTTAAATGCTTTAACAATCTCTAATACTTATCTTTTATAAGTAAAATATTGTCTGATATACTCATTTAATGAAAGAGTCGCTTGGGATAATAACAATTATTCTTTCAGTCATAGGTCATACTCCTTATATTGTTGATACAATCCGCGGAAAGACAAAGCCACATTTATTTACTTGGTTAACTTGGTCAATAATCGTAACACTTGCGTTTTTTGGTCAGTGGATAAGTGGTGGGGGAGCGGGCTCATGGGGAACAGGAGTAACAGGCGCAATTGTAATCATCATCGCTATTCTTGCATTTAGAAAGGGGACAAAAGATGTGACAAGATTGGATAAGGTTTTTTTCATCGGATCTATAATATCAATAATTCCTTGGTATATTACAAAAAATCCAATTTTTTCTATTATCTTGGTTACGTTAATAGATGCTCTAGCTTTTGTGCCAACAATCCGAAAGACAATCAATAATCCTGCAAGCGAAACATTATTCACATACTTGCTAAATATCCTACGTCACGGTTTGTCATTATTTGCTTTAGGAAGATTTAATTTTACTACTGCTTTATATCCAATTTATCTTTTAGTTATGAATTTACTAATGACAATTATTATTTATTATCCAAAGATCAAGAAGGGCTATAAGAATAAAAGCTAGTTTTCTAATTTGGTAACTACGCGGCCATCAATTGAAGCACATTTTGTAGAATTATTTAAAACCCTGCTTCCATAAAGATGAATACAGGTTTCCCACTTAATAGGTAAGGCAACTGGAGTTTTTGATTTACCTATATAGAAAGACAACCCGACAAAAATTATTAATCCCATAAATAAAATTGGCGTGATGGATTTTACAAGTTTTTGATTCATTGATTCAAACAAGCGAACTAAGATTACAAAGAATCCAAAAGCTGCAGCGATAATGCTCGCAGGCGGCATAAACGGTCGTACCAACTCATCATTTCCTCCATTTTGATACCATCTGATCCAACCCGGATATTTCATCAAAACCAAATGAAAGAAAACGAGTAATCCAGCTACTCGCCCTCCCCATACCTGGTATGCCCACCATTTTTTTGGGTCCATTTTGCTTGTAAATACTTTAAATGAAATGAAAAATAAATAACCAAGAAGGATTAAGCCAAGTAGTCCTAAAATAAAAGTAACATAGTTTGTCAAAAAATAGCTAAGAGTAAATCTGCCCGGGAGAAAAAAAAGTGAAACAATTCCATGAAATAAAGCCAATATAAAGCTTATGATCCCCAGATGTTTTCTGTATACAAGCCAGGGATCAAAAAAGTTGTAAAAACGACCAAGACTTCCTATTAAAAGAACTAACGCAAGCACTATTAATGATGACCCAGCGAAAACCTTATTGACAATATACAAATCTATATAGCCCCGGCGGAAAAAAAGATAAAGTAACAATAGGGCGAAGATAGCCAAGCTTGAAACGGTAGCAATAAAATATTTTTTTAATGATTCAGAAATCATAGTATAATATTATCAAATAATTTTATAACTATGTTTTCAGTCTACGCTAATTGTCCAGTTTGTATAATCACAGTCGGTGGGGGACTATTGATTGCTAAAAAACTAGGGATAGACGATCTTCTCGTTTCGATTTGGATTTCGGGTTTAAATACGGCAATTGCATTTTTTTTAGCAGAAAAAATTAAAAAAAAGATATTCAGCAATCCTTATTTATGGGTAATGGTTTTTTATATAAGCACTTTAGTTTATCTTTTTTATACTAAACAGTTAGGTCATCTTGGAAATACTTTTTTAGAGATAGATAAAGTGTTTTTTGGCATGACTTTGGGGATGATTACATTTTTACTTGCAAATTTTGCTGATAAATTTATTAGAATGAAGAATAGGGGTAAAAGATTATTCAATTTTCAAAAAGTGATTGTTCCCTTGGTATTTCTTTTGATGGTGACTTTTATTTTTAAATTATTATTATAATTTCTTGATTCGGCGACGCAATTTTTTATCGCACGAGAGTCTCACCCTACTGAGTCTGGGTCCCCTCGAAAGCGAAAAAAATTTCTCTGCCTCATCAATCTGACATAAATGAAAACTGAAGATAAAGTAAAAAATTTAATGGATAAAATTAAGAAATTTGAGAAGGGGGAGAGTCTTGATCTTTCGTCAAACGAGGATCTATCAATTGCCATAATGAATTTGATCTCAATCGAAGAGCATCTCTTTTTTACTGCCGAAAAAACAGGAAAAAACACTTATTTTGATTTGCTCCAAGAGGTGCGGGAGATGAGGAAAGAATTATTGAAGATGATCATTAAAGACTATGAGGGAGAAGTTTGGTGTATAAGCAAACACCTACTTGCCTCATCAATGAGAGTGATGGAAGTGGCCACTAAAGCCCTTAATCAAGGTGATAAAGAAAAAGCCTACGATTTATTTAAAAAATCTTATGATTTATATAACACTTTTTGGGGGCTGAATCTTGGATCAATCGATAAAAAAGTACTGGAAAATATTGAGATCCCTCCTACAAATCATATTGTCCCACCTATTGAAGTAAAGCCTGGGGAAAAAACTGGCTTTTTTGCAAGAATTGGAAAAGCACTTAGCTCAGTCATTGATTTTAATTGTTGCAACGAATAGACTTAACAGCATTTAGTGCTTTTTAGAACCTGTTTAAGAGAAGGAAAAAAATTCTTTTTAAAAGCTCTCAATAATTCAGCAATTTTCTTCACCATAGACTCATTATAGCTCCATTTCTGGTAAAATAGAGGGATCAATTTATGGATTATCAAAGCCCGACTTACGGCAAAGTTAATTTAGAAAAACTCAAAAATATCGTCTCCAAGTTTATGGGAGCTGACAAATCGGCAAAATATGAAATTATTGTCGGAACCGACTCACAGAAAATTGAAAAAAATAAATACGATTTTGTCTCGGCTTTAATTATCCATAGAGTCGGTTGGGGGGGGATATACTTCTGGAAAAGAATTGTTCAGGACAGAAAAATTTCTTTAAAAGAAAGGATTTACCAGGAGGCGACGATGTCACTTGAAACTTCAGAGAACTTCGTAAATTTTTTCAAAACTAACGGCATTTCAAGATATGATATCCAAATCCATGTTGATATTGGCCATAATGGTGAGACGCGGGACATGATAAATGAGGTAGTTGGGATGATAAGAGGATCTGGGTATGAAGTAAAAATTAAGCCTTACTCCTACGGCGCTTCAAAAGTCGCTGACCGCTACACTTGATAATTTTAAATTATGAGAGATATTCTTTAATATTTGTTTCATTAATTGTGAAAGTCTGGCCTTGGGCGGAGACGATTTTATAAGCCACTTTACGGACAATCCCTTCAATAGTCCTCTCCAGACTCCTGATTCCAGCATCAAACCCTAGGGGTCTGGTGATTTTTTCCCACAGTGAGTCTTCTATTTTGATGTTATCAACTGTGAGCCCTGCCTCAGTGACATATTTAGGAAAGACATAATTTTTAGCGATATTAATTTTTTCCTCATCGGTATATGAAGGCATCTGGATCACCTCAAGCCGATCCATAACTGCTGTCGAGATATTATTAGTGTTGTTAGCGGTAGCAATAAACAATACTTGAGACAGATCAAATGGGTAGTCGATGAAGTAGTCGGCGAAATTAGCGTTTTGACCTGGGTCGAGTAGCTCAATCAAGACTCCCATGATGGCGGCCCGCGACTCGGGAGTGATCCGGTCAAGCTCATCAAGAAGAATGACGGGGTTACGGACTCCAGCTCTTCTTATAGCACGCATTATCATTCCAGGCTCGGCCTCAGGCGAAATTTTAGATTGACCTCTTAGGTCAAGCGCCGATGATAAGCCACCGAACGGAATCCTTACAAATTTACGGCCCAAGCTTTCAGCGACGGATTTAGCAAAAGTAGTCTTGCCGGTTCCGGCTAGTCCAACAAAAAAAAGATTTGGAGCATGGAATAGTTTATCGACATCTTTAGCCTTTTGAAGAAGTAAAACTGATAGATATTCTATTACCCTTTTTTTTATTTCCCCCAGACCATAGTGATTTTTATTTAATACTTCCTGGGCATTCTTAATATCAAGGACATCATTGCTTTGTGTGTACCAAGGCAGGTGACTGATCCAATCTATATACTTTGTTGTGATGTCAAGCTGTGATAAATTACCTCCATATTTAAGTGCTAATTCAATTCGCTCAATCTGCTCAGCCGCTTTGTCATGCAAGTTAGCAGGCAGATTGGCAGTCTGCAAAGCAGATCTTAGTTTTTCAATTTCTGACAGGCTTTTCTTATCATCCATATTGTTAGCAGACAAAACATCCTATTGACAAAGTTGAATTTTTTTACTATGATGTTTTTTGTCAAAACTTAAGTTATAAATTCATTTTATCTAAAAACTTATGGTAAAAACAACAGGGAATACAATAAAACCCCTTTTCGATTATGTATTAGTTAAACCTCTTGAAGGCGAGACAAAAACTCCTTCAGGTATTGTCCTTCCAGATTCGGCAAAAGAGAAGCCACAGGTGGGCGAAGTTATGGCCGTTGGTCCTGGGAAAGAAAGTTGCGGTGAATGCTGTGATGAAGAAAAATGCGAGACAGGAGAGATGGTAGTTAAAGTTGGTCAGAAGGTACTTTACAAAAAATGGGGTGGAAACGAAGTTAAAGTCGGGAATGAAGAATGGTTATTAATTGAACAAAAAGATGTCATGGCGGTCGTGGCATAATTATAAGTTTATTTTAGAATATTATGGCAAAACAAATTAAATACGGAACAGAAGCTAGAAAAAAATTACTTGATGGTGTTAATAAGTTGGCAGATGCGGTCGCAACCACTCTTGGTCCAAAAGGACGTAATGTTGCCCTAGACAAGAAATGGGGAGCACCTAATGTTGTCCATGATGGAGTCAGTGTCGCTCGAGAAATTGAACTTGAAGACTCGTTTGAAAATATGGGAGCCCAGTTGGTGAAGGAAGCGGCCTCAAAGACGGCTGACATCGCAGGGGACGGGACAACTACCGCAACCGTGCTAGCCCAGTCAATCGTGAATGAGGGAAATAAGATGATTACGGCTGGAGCTAATCCTATGGTTATGAGAAGAGGATTAATGAAGGCAAGTCAATATGTAGTGTCTCAACTTAAAGAGATGTCAACAAAAATTACTTTAAAAGATGCTGCAAATGTAGCGACAATTTCAGCCGGTGATCAAGAACTAGGTAAATTAATTGCCGAAGCTTTGAAGTTAGTCGGTGGAAAAGATGGAGTTGTCACCGTTGAGGAAGGCAAAAGCCTTGAGACAACTTTTGATCATAAAGAAGGGATGCAATTTGACCGAGGATTTGCCTCGGCATATTTTGCAACAGATGCTGATAAGATGACGGCAGAAGTCGAAGACGCGTACATTTTAATTACCGATAAAAAAATCACTGCGGTCTCAGACCTTCTTCCATTTTTGGAAAAGTTTGTTAAGGTTTCGAAGAACTTAGTTATTATTGCTGATGAGGTGGAAGGCGAAGCATTGGCTACCCTCGTTGTCAATAAATTAAGAGGGACATTTAATGCCCTCGTTGTCAAGGCTCCTGGATTTGGAGACAGACGAAAAGAGATGCTTGAAGATATCGCCATCTTAACAGGTGGAACTGTGATCTCTGAAGATCTAGGTAAAAAACTTGACGGAGTCGAAGTTGAGGATTGTGGACGCGCTGATAAAGTGAAGTCTGATAAAGAAAATACTTCAATCATCGGTGGAAAAGGACAAAAATCAAAAATTGAAGGAAGAGTTGCTCAAATAAGGAAAGAGCTAATAGCTAATACTTCGGAATTTGACCGAGAAAAACTTCAGGAGAGACTAGCTAAGTTATCAGGTGGAGTCGCCGTCATTAATGTCGGGGCAGCTACTGAAGTTGAAATGAAAGACAAGAAAGAAAGAGTGATTGATGCAGTCGCAGCTACTAAGGCCGCCCTTGAAGAGGGGATTGTCCCAGGTGGAGCCGTAGCCCTTCTTGATATCAGTCAAAAAATGAACGTTGAAAAGTCTGGAGCTATTAAAGACGAGATGATTGGATTTGAAATCGTAAAGACCGCAATTGAAGCGCCTTTTGCAAAATTGATGCAAAATGCAGGCTTAAATCCTGGTGAATTAATCGCAAAAGCCAGGACGGCAAGTGCTAAAGGACAGGGATTTGATGTCCTTGCGACCGAGTCAACAGCAAAGGCTGAAACGATCGATATGATCAAAGCCGGAATAATCGATCCTCTAAAGGTTGTCCGGACAGCAGTTGAAAATGCCGTGTCTGTCGCAACAATGATACTTACAACTGAAGCTTTAATCACCGATTTACCTGAGAAAAATCCTCCGGCTGCTCCTATGGGCGGCGGCGGAATGCCAGGAATGGGTGGGATGGGCTACTAAGTCCATAAAGTCGAAAGTTTATAAAGTCTATAAAGAATTAGCCCCGTCTGAAAAGGCGGGGTTTTTGTTATAATGATTTTGATGAAAAATCGAAATATATCAATTACCTTAGAATGCTTTATTAAAAAGGAAGATAAGTATTTAATGCTTCATCGTCATAAGGATAAAAAAATAATGCCAGGTATTCTTATGGCTCCAGGAGGACACCGGGAATTTAACGAAGGACTATTTGAAGCAGCCCGTCGGGAAGTAATGGAAGAAACTGGACTGACGATAAAAAACCTTAGAGTTCGTGCAATAGGCAATGCTTATTTAAAAGATCTTGATAAGGAATTTTATTTTCATATGATAGTCTCAGATTATTCAAATGGAGTCCTTAGGCAGAATGTTGACGACGGAGAATTTGTCTGGATGACGAAAGAAGAGATTCTTAATAAAAGCAATTTACTTGAGGAGTTAAAAAGGATATTGCCCAGAATTTTATCGGACGAAACAGAAATTTTATCTTACAAAGCCATTTACGAAAGCGGTAATCGTATGACTTTTTTCCAGATAGAATCAAAGGCGTAATTTTCTGTTATCCTATACATTAGGAAGGCGGTGAGAATTTATGGCCGATCAAAAAGTGGGCGTAGTTTCACATTACTACAATCATTTACAGGTTGCCATTGTTGAAGTCCAAGCTCCTTTTTCAGAAGGTGATACCTTAAGAGGGGGTAGAGGTATTTAAATGATTCTAGGAGAAAATCTTTTTGTATAAACCAAGTAATTTATATTGGGTTTTTTTAGCATGATAGACTAAATGTTTTGTTTGGTTAAACTCTTCACCGAACCCAAAGTTATCTATTGGCCGGAAAAAATCTACCATTCCCGCGTTGTGGACAATTGCAATTTTTTCTCCGGTCGACTTATAAAAGACCCCTTTTTTTACTAGGAATCCTTTCTCTTCGGTGCTCATCATAAAGTTGTATTTATTATCTATGAATTTAAATTTATTTTGATATAAATAATAATTCAAAATAATTTGATCAGGTCCAAAAGCCCACTTATCTTTTATAAGTTTTTTCATAAGATCACATAACTCAATGAACTTATCATATGGAGCAAAGATCACACCAGCGTTAATGACAATTTTGTCTTTGACGACTTTCCAAATTTTTTCTTTTATACCTTTTTCAAAATTATTAAAGATAAACCATTCAAAAAAAAGAACTTCCATTCCAAGTGGTACAACACGGAATAAATTCTTGTCTTTAGTAAACAGTAAGGAAATATCTTCTTGAATAATCGTATCTCCTCCGTCAATGAATAGAACCTGATCATATTTTTTGCTTTTCAAAAATTTACATGAATCAAAAAACCTTTTATTAACAATATGGTATTCTTTTCCTCCTTTATAAATAATTACCTTATGACTTTTTAATTTTTTAAGTTGTTTTAAAGAAAGTCCATAATCAATTATTACAATATCGATATTTTTTAAATTAACATTTGTTTTCACCGATTTAAGCCAATGATCAATCAAAAAATCACCATATTTTTTATCGGAGCAGGTGATAATCACATTCTTCATGAAGATATTCTACCAAATTATTCATTCGCCAGAGTCAGTAGGTTGGCTTTCAGGCTCGAGGCCTTTATCTATGCATTGTCCTTGGAAGCAAGTACATGTAATATCCACAAACATTTCACAATCAGCCCGTCCAATCATCCATTTTGTGTTGACGCATCCGAAGCTGCAAGTAGCCTGGCAATCGACATCGCTATTACACGCATATTGATCGGATGTAACTTTGGGATTAATATTTGATTTTCCATTCATTGAGCTGAATCCAAAAAGCGCAAGTATGGTGAGGAGGACAACAGAAAAAAATACAATTAAATACTTCTGCATAAAAAAATTGTAACATGATTAATAGTTTTTTGTTTGACAATGGGGGAGACAAGTGTTAAGGTTAGGCATGTACAAAACTAAAAAAGGAAACTACAAGAAAGCGAAACCTTCTTTGAGTAAAAAAATGCACGGGAGTATGAGAAAGCTTATAAGACGAAGAAAACAAGGAAAACAGTAGTTTTAATAATCAACTTCTTGAAATCCTATTGTAGTTGCTTCGCTAATTGATAATTCAAAGCATTCATTGCAACCATTTATCCAGTGACTTCGATAAAAAACTTCAGTTTTTTTTGAAGCGATAATATCTTTTTTACAAAAAGGACAATTATATTGAAGTCGAATCTTTTGGATTTTTTTAATCATTTATTTATACTCTTGCCTAGAGTATAGACCTAATTTCTTCCTATCACAATACGAGATGCAAATTATGCCCTACGACTGTGCAAAAAAATACTTTAAATGATATTATTAAGGTAATGAATAGGGTAAGTGATCGAGCATTAAAATACATGTCATTCATACAGGCTTTTACTCTTCTTGTATATATTGGTCTTGTGGCACTTCTGATGGCAAGTGGAAATCAATTATTTAGTAATAAGATTCCAAACTATTTAGGGCCATTACTTTTCTTAACACTTTTTTCAACTTCTGCCCTAATTTGCGCAATCATTACTCTTTATTTTCCTTTCATCTTATTTTGGCACAAAAAGCAGACACTTCAAGCAGTTAAACTGGTTATTTACACCGCCAGGTGGCTGATTTTATTCACCTTCATTATCTTTGGTTTAGTGGTTCTTTTTTAGATAAGTTTCTCCATTATTAAAGAAGGCATGCGAACACCTTTCACAAGAAAATTTTTTGTTCCTACTTTTTTAAATCCGTGTTTTTGATAAAAATAAAAAGCTTTCAGATTTTGCTTCTCTACTTCTAACTTTAGTTTAATTAAACTAGGAAATTTGCCCATAACTTTTTTGATTAGAGTCGATCCAATTCCTCGATTCTGAAACTTAGGATCAACATGAAGTCTTTGAATATATAGCAATTTATTTTTTGGTTTAAATTCCGCATTACACATACCGATTATTTTTTCATCGCTTTTTGCAACAATAAAAGAAACATTCGGATTTAAAATTTGTTTTGTTAAAAGTGAAATTGAATGCCACTCAGACGTTACCGCATCGATCGCCTCCTGTGAGTAAATGTCAGAATACGCGGAGGTCCAAGTTTTATAAAGTAGTTTTTTAATATCTGGAGCCTCTTCAACTTTTGCTTTCTGATATGAAATCATGATGAAATTATACTAAAAACCTTTAAGTTAAATAAAAGTTTGAATATGCCAACTGTATTTTTAATACATTTATAAAAGCGACTTTTTCATATAAGCATCAGCATAATCGATTCCAATCCTGTTCTTCTTAATTATTTTAATTTTCTTAAAACCAAAATGCTCATAAATAGTCTCTCCTAAGGGGCTGCCCTCAAGAATAATTTCCTTTAATCCTCTCTTTTTTACTTCTTCAATATATCTATCAAAAAATTTTCCAGACTATATTATTTACAAAATTCATCAATTAACTTTTGAGGATAAATTTTACCTAAAGAATCAGTATTTGATCTTTTAATAACTTTAATTGTTTGCGAGTAATCAGGGGGAGCAATTTCTCTTATGAGAATTTTCATAAATTAGATTATACTAAAATAATCTCAGGGGTTAAATAAATATCAAAATTTTAATGAAAATTTTAGTTTTTACTGAAGGAACGGTCCTAATGCATGCCTTGGCTAAAGGAGTTAGTCGTGAAGAACGGGTTAGACAATCAAAAGCTGCAATAATTCAGCGAATTTTACCTTTCAAAGCCTCGCCAGGATCGGTTAATGATTTGGAAAACTATATTCCGGTTGGCAATGCGGTTGAAAACGACTGGCAAAATCTTTACTTTCGTAAACAAGGGGAAAATTATAAAAATGTCGCGGAAAAACTTCTACCCGATGTTTTAATTGAAGATGATTGTGAAAGTATTGGGGGAGAAAAAGAAATGGTTTATCCACATATCAAAGAAGAGCTAAAATCTAAAATAAAATCAGTGGTTATCAAAGAATTTGAAGGAATAGACAATTTACCTTAATAACAATCCATCCTCTATAGAACTTATCAATTTAAGCATGATGTCATTTAAGTTTTTTTCTTCTAAAGCTTCTGGCAAGGAATCAATAATATTCAATATTGAGACTCTTCTAAATTCTTTCACCATATTTTTAATTTGTAATTCAGGATATAAGGCAAAAATTAATCCTTCAATTGTTTCAAATGCCTTGAAATATCGAACAATACTGACCGGTACTTTAAAACCATTTCTTTGAAGCAAATTTAGTACTTCCACTAAAATTGGCCCCGATTGCTTTTGTTGTTCAAGATAAGTTTTGGAATCAAATGTACTAACAAGTTTTTCTGAAATCAAATCATATCCTTTTCTCACTTCCTCTAAGTTTTTTTGGGTATTTTCTCCACAAAGAGATACGAGAGAATTAAAAGCATCATCAGAATTGCCAGTTAACATGGACCTCAAATATCTAAGGATCAAAACCCTTTCTTTTTTTGATAGAGTTCCGACTATACCAAAATCTATAAAGACTAACTCTCCTTTTTCGTTGAATATAATATTGGCTGGATGAGGATCGGCGTGAAAAAATCCATTTATGTGAGACATCTCCAAAGTATTTCTTATCAAGTTATTAACAACTTCCTTATCATCAAAACCCAATGATTTTAATTTGTTTAGTATTGTTATATTTTTATCTCGTCGTGCTTGTATTATTTGTGAAAGACTAAATCCATCAACAAATTCCATAACCAGGACTTTTTTAGTCGAGTATTTTAGATATACCTTTGGGCCACGAATATCATCTTTAACAACATTTTGTAACTCGCTAAACTTTTCGATATTCTCAGCTTCAAGTTCGTAATCCAGCTCATCTTGAGTCCATATTTCAAACTCTTCAACAATCGTGATCAACTTATTTGCCGGCTTAAAAATGATATCCACTATAAAGGCAATTTTCCTAAGTAATGACAGATCAGAATCGACGTTTTTCTTTATGTTTGGCCTTTGCACTTTTACTGCGACGATGTTTCCATCCTTTAATCGTGCTTTATGGACTTGGGCAAAAGAAGCTGAAGCGATTGGAATAATATCAAATTTAGAAAATAATTCAGAGATGGGGAAATCTAATTCTTTATTTATTATTTCTTCAACATATTGTTTGGGGAAAGAAGGAACATTATCAAGCAACTTATATAATTCATTACAATAAACGTCGGACAGAAAATCTGGCCGGAGAGCTAACATTTGTCCAAATTTAATAAATACCGAACCGAGTTTTTCAAGTGATTTCCTCAAAAAAATCGCTTGTCTTTCTTGACCCTCCTTTTTTATTTTTGACCAAATAAAAATATAGAATAAAAAAGAAAGTGAAACCAATACGATTTCACACAACCTAAAAAATTGATTTATTTTACTTCGCATAAATTTATTATAATGATATTGGTTATTTCTTTGCCATCTCTTCTTTTTCCTTACATTCAGAACAAACAATAATTTTTTGAGGTAACTTTTCAAAAAACCCGATAAATACTTGAGATCCTTTCTTTAAAGTCTTACCGCACAAAGAACAATTACTATTTTTATTTAGAACAATTGATTGATAACCAATAATTGAATCTTCACCTGAGGCAAGATAATTTCGCAATTTCTCATCAATCGCGTCCCAAACTTCTCCATGAATCTCCAAGTAATCTTCAACCAAATTTCTCAATAAATTTGAAGTGGTAATACGATGTTTCTTTGCTTTGCTGGATATTTTGTCAAATAGTTTTTTTGATATTCTGGTATGAACAACCTTTTCGTTTTTTTTATCATCCATATAGCTTATCACCTCCTTTAACTTTAATCACGTTGTATACATTGTATCACAATATTAATGATTTTCAATTAAAAATTGAAAATACATCTCGAAGACGTAGGACTAGGATATAATTATTAAAATGATTTCATCTAATCACGTGATCATCATTCCCGGGCTTGGGAATGGAGTGGCGAAACATGAGTGGGCCACAAACAGTTGGAAAAATTACGGAATTGTTCCTCACGTATTTGACGCGAAATGGAAAGTCGAAGAAAACGGATTTCAAGAAAAACTTAAAAGAGCTTTAAAATTAATCGATTCTTTAGCCGGAAAAAATTCAAAGATTTCGATAGTTGGCAATAGCGCCGGTAGTAGTTTAGCCCTTAATCTTTATGGCGAGCGAAAAAAACAAATAAATCATGTCGTAATTAATTGCGGTCGGGTAAGAGACGGGGATTGGCCATGGTTCACATACGACCAGGCAACGGAATCAAGTCCATCATTTCGTGAATCAGTTATAAGAGCTCAAAAATTAGAAAAGAAGCTTACTAAGAATGACAGGAAAAAAATCTTGACTCTAAGACCTTGGTTTGATGAAACTGTTCCTTATTTTACTGTTCCAATTAAAGACGCAAGAAATGAAATCGTGCCCTCAATTGAGCATGTAATAAGCATTGCTTTAAATATGACCTTATATAAAAAAAGAATTATAGATTTTATTTTAAAATGATAAAAATAATAAGACGACCTTTAAAAGAAAGCGAGGTAAAGTCTCTAATTAAAGATATTAGATTATATCCTGACTTAGTTTATGTAAAAGAATCCCGATTTAGAAAATATAATAATGCATTTATAGTCGAGCAAAATGGTGAGTTCGTTGGACTATGTGGCATTTATGAAATGAAAGACTGGGTGAAACTTGGGCCATTAGTATTTCTCAAGAAATTTCATGGTAAAGGATACGGAAAAATATTACTTAATAAAATAGTCGATGATTATTCTGACAAAAACATTTTTATAACAAGCTCTAATATTGCGGTTCAAAAAATAATCAGTAAATTGACCTTTAAAGAAGTAAGTAGTTATTATAACTTGCCATTTTCGATAATATTATTTTTGATTAAACAGCTTTATGAACATATTCACCTAAAAATGATTACAGAATATTTTAGGAAAAAATTCAGCATGAAAAGAAACGTTCGAAAGTATTATATTAAGATCAGAGGTGGCTAGAATTTCCTACGTTTTTTAGGAAAAAATGTGATGTATTGTATTATTTTTTCCTCTATTTTATTTAGTACTTGGTCTTTTTCTATTGTTCTAGTTGCTGCAACATAACGAGCTAATTTATACAAATCAATCGGTTCTATTGATAACCATCGATTATTTAAAGATAGAAAGACTAATAATGACATAACGGCGATTCGTTTATTTCCATTTTTAAACGGATGATTTTTTATTATTGAATAGAATAAGATTGAAGCCTGTTTACTAAAAACCTCGTAGAGAAATTTTTCAGCAAAAGTTTGTTTTGGTGAGCCTAAAGCAGATTCAAGTAACACATTATCCCTAGTTGAAAAATCCGGGATTGGTTCATCGTAGGACATGTATTTTTGTGTAAAATCAAAGCAGAGATATTCGAAGTCTTCAATTTCCAACCACTTAATTTTAGATGGCGGCAAGTTTTCTAAAGGTTTCTTCATACTCCTTTATTCCACGCTTAACAGCTCTCGTAATTAGGGAAGCTTTTTTAGAATTCTTTTTTTCGTATTTAATAAATATTTTTTTTGCTTTCATAACCAAAGTATAACATGAAACATAAAAAAGTGAGTTTAAAACTTTTTATGTTTTTTTATCCAGTAATTCTTAAATAGTGGAAGGGTAAGAGTAGAAAGAAAAAATCCTACACTTGGAATAACTGCATTTAGCCAAGGTTTTTCGACTTTAATCTATCCTTAGTGGTAGTCTGGATTCCCGCCGGAGCCTGCCCTCGACTCCGATCGGGGGCAGGAATGACAGATCTAAGATACCTCGTGGGCTTGCCCCGAGGAGTATGTCATTAGTATACATATACAGACCAATCGAAAAATAAGTAAAAAATCCCAGTAGTAATCTTCTAAATAAGCTAGTCTCCCACCTTTTATCAAGCTCGACCTTTCTATTTCTCCCTTTTATTTTTTCAACTTCCTTTGCAAGATATTCAACTGTTACCATTGAATTATTATATCAAAAGGTTTTTAAGGTCAATTTAATTAAATAGTTATTTTAGTGTTATAATAATCGCATGAAGGAATTACATCAAAAGATTCTTCAAGAAATAAAAAGTAAAAATATTCAGTTTGTGAGATTTATTTGGTGTGATAATGCAGGTGTTATTAGAGCAAAGGCAGTTCATACAAATTTATTTTAGATTATTTTAAGAACGGAGTAGGGATAGCGATGGCGCAACAAGCTCTTCCAGTGATGTATGATGCTCAAGCTATTAATTCAGGTCTTACCCCTGCAGGAGAGGTCTTTATGAGGGCTGATTGGGATACTTTAAAGTCCCTACCTTATTCTCCTGGCCATGCACGAGTATATACCAATACATATAATGCTGGAAAACAATGGACTCAATGCCCTAGGTCATTTTTAAAAAAGGTAATTAAAAAAGCTGAAGAATATAATCTTAGAATTAAAGCTGCTTTTGAAAATGAATTTTATTTACTTAAATTGAAGGATGGCATTATGCAACTATTCGATCAATCATTATTTGCACAAACATATGCCCTTGATAACGCAAATTTAATAATAAAAGATATTACAGACGCGCTTTCTGCACAGAGTGTATATCCAGAAATGTTATATGCAGAATCAGGCAGCGGACAATTTGAAATACCCGTTCGATACACTGATACGTTGGCTGCAGCGGATCAACAGATTACATTTAGGGAAACCGTCCGAGGGGTTACTCAAAAATTTGATGATGTTATAGCATCTTTTGTACCAAAAATATTTAGTGATAAGGCAGGAAGTGGGGCACATCTTCATTTTAGTTTATGGGAAAACGAAAAAAATATTACTGCAGATTTTAAAGATATTAAAAAAATTTCAGCTAAAGCGCAATCATTTATTGCCGGGATATTATTTCACCTACCTGCCTTGATGTGTTTAACCACACCAACTGCAAATTCTTTTAAAAGAATTAAACCAAGATTTTGGAGCGGGACCTATAAATGTTGGGGGTATGGAAATAGAGAAGCTGCAATTCGTATTCCAGAAACTGATGATAATAATCCAATCACTAATATTGAATTAAAGACAGTAGATCCGACCTGTAATCCTTATCTTGCGCTTGGGGCAGTTATTACTGCCGGCCTTGATGGCTTGGAGAAAAAAATGAAATTGGGTGACTCAGTTAATAAAGATCCAGCCGATTTAACTAAAGATGAATTGCACGAAAATAATATTAATCTTCTTCCTTCCAATCTGGGTCTGGCAATTGAGCATTTGAGAAAAGATAAAACAATTCTTGATATGGTGGGAAGCGACTTAGCTAAATCATTCTTAGCGGTTCGAGACGCAGAATGGTTAGCAATGAAAGATTTTAGCGTTGAGCAAGAAGCAAAACTTCTTTTAGAGCGTTATTAAACTACTCATATTTGAGATTGTTATTTTTTTACTGTAAAGATTTTTTTAATCTTAAAATCCCGTAACCCACAAGGAGGAAACCAACGAGCCCATTTAATAATTGAATTAAAATAATTGGAACTATTTGCTTAATTAATGAAAATAAAATTACTGATAAGCTCATGAAAATAAATGTCGCCAATCCTGTAGATAAACCAAAAATAAATAATTCCTTTTTAGAATAATTTAATTCAATGGTTTTTGCTGCAAATACACCTGTCCAAAAAACTATGGTTAATGGGCTAGAAATTGTTAAGAGAAAAACTGAAAGGAAACTAGAAAAAATATTTGCAGAGTCAATAATGGTATTTGCTGAAATTTGAATATTGGCGACTCCTTTTAGCATTGTCAGCCCAAAAAGTATAAGAACTACAGAGCTAACTATCCCAAAAGCTTTTTTTATTTTATTATTTTCAAGTATTTTTCCAACCCCGATAATTGCAAGAGCGATATAAAAATAATCGGCAAGCGTGACTCCTATAACACCGGCTAATCCGTCCAGCATAGTTTTTTGTAGAGTTAAGTTGACAATAAAAAAGAAAACGGGGCCGATGGCAAGTTGAAAAATAAGGCCAGTGATTAGTCCGTTTTTGAAAACTTTCATTGATAAAGTATAACAAAAGCCGAGAGGTGAACTTAACCTCTATAAAAAATATCTAAGTTAGAGCTAATTAATATTTTGTTATAATTTGCCTATGACTTTAACAAATGAGGAAAACAAACACATAGATTCCATGTTGAATGAATTACTTGAATTAAGGCATTATCTTCATAAGAATCCGGAACTAGCGATGGAAGAAAAAAATACTTCAGATTATATCGCAAAAAAACTTGAGGAATTTGGAATAACTGTTCATAGAAATATTGGAAAAACAGGTATAGTTGGAGTTCTTAAGTCGGGCAATAGTAATAAAGCCATAGCTTTGAGGGCTGATATAGACGCTTTACCAATATCAGAAGAAACCAAGGTTGAATATAAGTCTGTTAACAAAGGAATAATGCATGCCTGTGGTCATGACGGTCACATGACAATGTTGCTTGGAGCTGCACAATTTTTAGCTAAAAATAAAAAATTTAATGGAACGGTTTATTTTGTCTTTCAGCCGGCTGAAGAAACTGGCGATGGTGCAAAAGCAATGATGAATGATGGTCTTTTTAAAAAATTCAAAATCGAATCTATTTATGGACTTCATGTTGCGCCTTCTGTTAAAGCTGGGTATTTTTCTATTCATGATGGTCCAGTTCTTGCAACTTCGAGCACATTTGATATTAAAATCATTGGAAAAGTGACACACGGCGCTCATCCTCAAAGAGGAATTGACCCGATTGTAATTGCATCGGAAATTGTTATGAACCTACAAACAATCATTTCCAGAAGAATTTCTCCACTGTTTCCAGCTGTTATTTCAGTAACTCAATTTCATGGTGGTACTGCTTACAATATTATTCCTGGTGAAGTTACTTTAAACGGCACAGTAAGAACTCAAAAAAATGATGTGAGAGACCAGATAAAAATTGAAATGGAAAAAATAATAAAAGGTATTTGTCAAAGTTATGGTGCAGATTATTCTTTTAAATTTATTTTTGGTGATCCAGCTGTAATAAATACTAAAACGGAATCCTTATTAGCAATTTCTACTGCAGAAAAAGTACTTGGAAAAGAAAAAGTTTTTACAGAGCCTCGACCAGTTATGGCCTCTGAGGATTTTGGATTTTTTCTCGAAAAAAAACCAGGATGTTATGCACATTTAGGAAACGGTATAGAAAAGGGAGCTAATCATAGCTCTAATTATGATTTTAACGATGAAGTTTTAATGACAGGAGTGAAATATTGGATTCAATTAACGAAGGATTTGCTCTCTTAATATAGTGGTTATGGCTTAGAATGTGAAGGCGTAGGATTTAATCCCCTCATTTAGATATTCAATTTTAAGAGTTGCAGAGTTGGTGGGGGCAGGTAAGAGAATAAGATTATATAATCTCTCAGCATCTAATATCACCATTCCATCTACTACATCCCTCCCAGTCGAATTTTTGTCAACTAGTTTACCATTAAGATATATTTTAACCTTACTTATTTTTTCAGAGGGAGACATAACAAGATTAACTTCCTTACCTGAAAAATTAAGAATTAGAGATGAATTTTTTGATGAAGAAGCGTATTCTTCAGTGATATTCCATTTTCCATTTAGATAGTAATTATCAAGAGGTATATTATCAATATAATTAATTCTTCTTTCTGTACGGTTTGATCCTAAATATGTCTCGGGCGTACGACGGAAAAATTGAGTATCCAATTCTTCTTCCTTGATTAAACTATCAATTTCTCTACCTGTTTCTTTCAATAATTCCTGAATTTTTTGCTCTGTTTCCTCATATTTTCCTTCTCCAAAATGGGAATATCGAACAAATCCATCTTTATCTATAAGATATTTTGCCGGCCAATAATGATTATCATACGCCCTCCAAGTTGAGAAATTATTATCTTGAACTATCGGGTAAGTAAGACCAAAATCATTTATGGCTTGCGAAAGATTATTTTTATTTTTTTCAAATTCAAATTCTGGCGAATGAACGCCTATAATAACTAACCCTTGATCTTGATATTTCTTCCACCACTCTTTTAGATATGGAAAAGTTCTTTGACAGTTAATACAGGTATATGTCCAAAAATCTACTAATACAACTTTTCCTTTAAGCTCAGATAAAGTCAAAGGCTTTGAATTAAGCCACTCACCTCCAGGAATAATTTCAGGAGCAAGCGGTCCCTTTTGTTGTAATGGTTTTCCGAAATTATTTATGTCTATATTTTTTGTTTGAGTAATTTTTTTTAACTCCGTTTGAACAATCTTATTGTCTTCATATTTTGTAAGACCAATACCGTATTGTGGGAATGTGGTAATGATATATGTCTGGAAAGAACGGTCTATATTAAAATGTATGCCAATTGCAGTGATAATCATTACAAAACCAAATGCCTTTTGGATATTGGATGTATTTGCAAGAAGCCAGGGAACTTTTTGTAGCAATGTTTGACCCCCAAGAATTATGAGGAACATGGGGATTGCAGTTCCGAGTGAATAAGCGAGAGTAATGATAAATGCATCGAGGGTTACTGTCCCTGAAATCGCAAGTGATATAACTGATGCAAGAATAGGCCCTACACATGGTGTCCAGAGAAGGCCAAGTGAAAGGCCAATGAGGAGACCTGGACCAAACCCTGGTTTAGCACTTCCGCGTGGTAATAATCGGGATAATTTGGAAAATAATCCTTCAATGACTAACTGGAATCTTGGTATAAGAAGTGAGATGCCCATTCCGGCAATTACAAATACGGAAATAGTCCGTAAAATATCTGAGGATATTCCGCTAACCTTTACAATTGTTGATAGAAAAAGAGTGAAAAAAGTAAAACTTAATATAAAACCTATGACGACTCCAATTGGTCTAGATTTGCCGGTAGATTTTCCACCAATAGTTGAAGAGAGAATAATAGGAAGAATCGGAAGTATACAGGGAGATAATATTGTTATTAACCCTGCAAAAAATGCAAAACCAATTAATAAAATCATTATTTAGTTGTGTTATTGATTAACTCTTCAATGTCTCCACCATTCCATTTATTTATCTCTTCTCCTTGCGAATCTACATAAACAAAGGTATGTTGGTAGGTAATGCCATATTTAGACTTCAGCCCTTTTTCACTATCGTAATCGGTTTTGAAAAGTATAACGTCATTGGGAATTCTATCGATATTCTGCGTAAATTCTTCATTTGCCACTTTACAAGTTGGACACCATTTAGCATGGAAGAAATAGACCCTTTTCTTATTAGGCATCTGATCAAATAACGACTTTGAGTAGTCAATGTATCTAGAAGAATCAGTTTTTTCCGTGTTATCTGAAGGAGTAATATCATTAACAATTATTTTCTCTCTTATAATTCTCTCTTCCTGAGCTGTCCTGAAAAAAACGAAAACAACAAATACGGAAATAACTACAACTCCTAAAACAATAGTAATTTTTTTCATATTTAAATTCGTAATAGATCAAATCTAATACTAATATAGTATTAGATTAAATAGAATTAGTCAAGTAAGACAAATCAATTCAACCTTTTTTAATTTTACTCATACATAAGCCCAGACCAGTTAACTTGTTTAGCGTTTTTTTATGCCCGAAGTGGAAAAAGAACAATTAAAGCGATTCAATTAGCGGTAATGGCGCTATTATCGCTTGACAGATAGCGTTATTAATGATATTATACATCTAATATGTATATAACTCGTCGTTTAACGTCAACCATTTTAGAGAAGTTGAACTCTTCAAAAAAGGGTGTTGTAATTTATGGGGCTAGACAGGTAGGGAAAACTACTCTCGTAAACGAAATTATTAAGAGACTGAACCTCCGCGCCTTAGTTTTAAATGGAGACCAAAGCCGTTTTTTAGATATTCTTACCAGTCGTGATTTAGTTAAGATAAAATCTCTTGTTTCAGATTATGAACTGTTATTTATTGATGAAGCGCAAAGAATTTCTGAAATTGGGATAAATTTAAAAATTATTCTTGATAATCTTCCCAATCTTAAAGTTATAGTTACAGGATCCTCTTCACTAGATTTAGCGAGCAAAATCAGCGAACCATTGACGGGTAGAGTTTGGAGTTACCATTTATATCCAATTTCTTTTTCAGAATTGTCTGCCTTTAAAAACAGAGCTGAACTTAATGATAATCTTGAGGAAAGATTAATATATGGTTCTTATCCGGAAATTTTTTCCTATGAAAGCATATTCCAAAAAAGGGAATATTTACAAAACGTTAGTGACGCTTATCTTTATCGTGATTTAATTGAATTTGGAGATATAAAAAATCCTTCAAAAATTCGTGACCTTTTAAAATTATTAGCATTTCAAATTGGATCACAAGTTTCCTTAAGTGAGTTAGGGACCTCGCTTTCCATGAGTAAAGACACTGTGTCTCGCTATATAGACTTAATGGAAAAATCATTCATAGTTTTCCGATTGGGTGGGTTTAGCCGAAATTTAAGAAAAGAAGTTACTCGGATGGACAAAATATTTTTTTACGATCTAGGTATTCGAAATATTTTAATTGATAACCTAAAATCTTTGAAAGATAGAAATGATTCAGGATTTTTATGGGAAAATTTTCTTTTAATTGAGAGAATGAAATATAATGCTAGCAAACAAGAACTATATTCGAATTATTTTTGGCGGACTCATACGGGTGCGGAACTTGATTATGTTGAAGAAAAAAACGGGAATCTTTTTGGCTATGAATTCAAATCAGGGAATAAAACATCAAAGGTTCCTGCAGGATGGCAGAAAGCCTATCCAGATGCGAAATTTGAGTGCATAAATAAAAATAATTACTTGGATTTTATTTTGAGTTAATATTTTTACTACAGACAGTGATTATTTCTGAATCTCTAAAAATAATTTTTGTTTTATGATCAACCGTTACTTTCTGTCCTCTAACATTACCTGCCATAATAAACTCAAAACCCTGTTTGATAAGGTTATTTTTTAATCTATCCTTAGTCTGGATTCCCGCCGGAGCCTGCCCTCGACTCCGATCGGGGGCAGGAATGACAGATCTAAGATACCTCGTGGGCTTGCCCCGAGGAGTATGTCATTTATATCAAACCTAGCAAACTGAAAGGAAGAGTACGAAATGCTGAAGTATATTTTCTTAGATTAAATTGTTCAGACAGACTAAATCTACAAGTTCAGACTGGCTTACCCTCCAAAGTTTTTACGAAAGAGGGTGGTTTACACTGAGCGAATAAAATGAGCCGAAGTGAGGATGTTAGAATCTTTTACGCACAAATTTAATGACTATTTTTAGAAACTAAAGATTCCATATAATCTAAAAATTTGAACAATAAATTGTTCATTTCACTAAAATCATGTTTTCTAAGAGTTTCTGCACTTTCGATAAAAGGCCAATTTTTATAATGGTTCAGCTCTTGAGCGTTATTTTTTATCATATCTGCCATAGACTCAGGAGTAAATTCAAAGTGACATTGAAAACCGTATATTTTTGGTGAAAATCTAACTATTTGCCTTGGACATCCTTTACTTGTAGCCAAAATCTTAGTGTCTGGAGTTAAGCCAGGCATATCTCCGTGCCAATGTCCAACCGCAAATTTTTTTGGAAAAGTTGAGAATATTGGATCGTTTTTTGCTTCTTTAGTTAAAGTCAAATCATATACACCAATTTCCCGACTAGGACTATGTTTAAATTTGGCTCCCAGCGCTTCACCTATTAATTGAGCCCCTAAGCAAACTCCCAATAATGATTTCTTTTTTGCGATTGTTTGCTTTATAAATTCTATTTCTTCTTTAGTATGAAAATGTGGGCATTCTAATTCAGTTGTAATAGGGCATTGTGGCCCACCCATAACTATCAGATAATCAAATTCATCAATATTGTCTCGAAGTTTGTCATTTTGATAGAAACGTGTATAAGTAACTGGAAAATCATGATATTTCGCCCATTTCTCGATAGCTCCTGGTGCTTCAAAACTTTCGTGCATTAGGATGTGTATTTTCATAAGAAGATTATATCAAAACACAGTAAACTGAAAGGAAGAGTACGAAATGCTGAAGTATATTTTCTTAGGTTAGATTGTTCAGACAGACTAAATCTACAAGTTCAGACTGGCTTACCCTCACGACTTGTCCGCCGAAGTCTATACGTAGGTGGAAGCATCGGCGAAGGAGGGTGGAGTACCAGTCTGCAGGCCGGTCAGGTGTTAGATCCCTCTATAGCACTTTGATATACTAATACAATTATGCAATATACGATAATGCAAGCTAGAAATAGTGACAAAACTCTGCTAATTCCTAAATTTTTAATTGTTGACATTTATAAAATAGGCACTCACGAAATTGTAAATAATGTTCATGAAAATCAAACGTCAGATGTTATCAAATCGTTATTAAAAAGCGGATACAAGGGGCCAGCCATTTCGGTTTTTGAAGTGAGAAAAGACATTCTATATGATTCTTTAGCTCTAAATTTATTTAATAAATTTAATATAGAGTATGGCAGAATAGGTGTTGCCGATGGACATAATCGTTTAGAAGCACTTAAGGAATTAAATATGCAAGGAAAATTGAAAACACGATTTATACCTGTCCAGATAATTCCTGCTAGAAAATCAGAAATAGTGGCAATAAAAGTAGAAAATCCTGATGAAAAAAAATGGACAATTGAACAAATTGAAAGTTGTTTTATTGAGGAAAACAAGACAATGCAAGACTTCAAAAATACTTCACATTTTGAAGTAGCTTTTTCAGATGGTATATGGAGAAGAATCCGCGAAGCTCAACCAGATATTGAAATACCTCTTAAAGAACTTATAAATTAAATTTAATTAATCTTGTTTATATTCTTTCTTCCCAAAGAATAGAAAAAGTTTTATTAGGTTAATTAATCCAACAGAATAAATATCTGTCATTTTCTTTTTGTGGTATTTTAAATCTGTTTTCCAACCCCACTTCCAATGTGTATTTATTCCCGAGGAAGGTACCCAAAAGACTTTCTTCTTGTTCTCATACATGAATAAATTCAACTTTGATTCAAGTTGCCATCCTTTACTAGAGCTTTCTAAAAGTTTTAGTAAATACTCCTTTTTTACTATTCGTTCTCCAGTAGATAAAACATCTCCTCGAGTTATTTTAACTAAAAATGGAGCCTTTATTCTTCTAAGAATAAGCATGTCAATGTCTTGAGTTTTTTTAACTGCCTTGATTGCATTTTCAATTTCTATATAATTTAGATTTCGAAGGTCAGCATCGAGTAATAAAATAAAATTATTCTGAGTATATTTTAGTCCTTCAAGAATTGCTCCTGATTTACCAACGTTATTGTTTAACCGAATTAACTTAATACTTGGATAAGTTTTTTTTATTTCTTCTGATTGATCTTCATCCGAAGCATCATCGACGCATATTATCTTTGATAAGTTTTTTACCTTAACTATTTCATCAAGAACGGTATGTAAGCGTTCACTTTCATTCCAAAAGGGGATAATGCAGGATACTTTAGATTTATTTTTATTCACATTATCCACACACGAATTATATCAAAAAGGTTCGGATCCACTTTCTTGTTTCTACATAGAGCCTTGAGAAAGCTTAAAACACCAAGATCGGGCTCGTAAAGGATATTAGGTCTTTTTACGCACAATTTAAAACTGTTTAAGAAAGGCTTATTTTTTCAAGGAATTGTTTTATATCTTCATCCTTTTTTTCAAATCCCTGGATATATTTTATTTCTTCCGAGTGATCAATATCTTCAAAATAACCAAGTTGAGTACGGAATAGTTTTTCATTAAACTCAGATTTAAAAATGGAATTAGTTTTATCAACCAAGTCTTTAAACGAATATTTTTGAAAAATAAAATATAAATCAACATAATCTTTCCATTTGGCTCTGCGACCTAAGGCAAACGCTTTCATCGCACCGAGTGTAAGAATATCC
>Ga0075668_112_pt1 | contig 39327 bp, 43 predicted proteins | sample RifGroA2_FD_68412 | JGI IMG/M metagenome (GOLD analysis project Ga0075668, IMG submission 68412) | Microgenomates (Roizmanbacteria) bacterium GW2011_GWA2_35_19 | reverse complement strand
CTTGTAATATTCTAGATCGAATAATTTTAGACACTCGTCACGGTATCCGCTATAGTTAAATCCTAAAAAGTGTATACCATCCGCTGACCTCTGCTCACTATTCTATTGAGAAAATCTTCATTAATTCCTATACTGAATTATTATGGGCGAGATTTCGCTATCTTTGGCACTTAATTTTTTTTTGTACTTAGCTATTCCTTTTGCACTTGCAGTTGTTGCTAAAAAAACCAAGATATCGCCTCTCATTGGTTACATTGTTGGAGGACTAGTTATTGGAAATCTTTTCCCGGAGCTTTCAACAAGCGACTCAATTCGTAGCTTTGCCTATTTTGGAATTATATTTTTACTTTTTACTTTAGGTCTTGAAACTAACTTTGGTCGGATTTTGGTACTCAAAAAATTTATTGTTATTGGGGGCTTATTGCAATTATTTTTTTCAACCCTCTTTGTATTTTTTTTCAGCGTGTTATTTAAATTTTCGGTATTAGAGTCTTTTTTAATTGGTATTGCTTTATCTTCTTCATCAACTACGATTGTTGCGAAAATTATTCAAGACAGGGGAGAGGAATCATCATTTATTGGCGAAATTGCAATGGGAATTCTTATCTTTCAAGATATTGCCTTTATTCCATATCTACTGATATTTTCATCGATCACAGGACAAGATATGCCGGTATGGGTGATTGTTAAAGATACAGTGGTTGGTTTAATTGAGGCAGGATTAATAATTACATCGCTTTACTATCTTGGCCGAAAGATCATACCTATTATTTTTAATAAAGTCGCGCGGATTTCTAGAGAGCTATTTGATCTTTTTATTGTTGTTTTTATTTTTTTTGTCGTTGGTTTATCAATAATTTTAAAAATTCCTACCTTAATAGGGGCGATGGTTGCGGGAGTCCTTTTGGCCCAGACAATTGAGCACTATCATATATTTTCAGAAGTGAGGCCGCTTAGAAATCTACTTGGTGTAATTTTTTTTGTTTATATTGGAAGTCACATTCAGCTCGCGAACGTAATAACTCATGTGCCACAGATTTTATTATTTACGGTAGGGGTTATTATTATTAAAGCGGTAGTAATATTAATAATATTTATATCTTTAAGATTCCATTCTCGAGCAAGCTTCAATCTTTCTATGTATCTTTTCCAGATTGATGAAGACGCCTTTATACTCATGTCCTCAGCTTATTTAAGTAAGGTAATATCAATAGACAAATATTTATTTGTTATAACTTCTGTACTTATAACTTTTATTTTGACGCCAATTTTCATTGCAAATAAAGATAAATCATACAGGGCTATAAGATCTTTCATAAAAAAATACTTGCCATTTTTAGAAAACTTCATCACCTATAGAATCGACAGCAACCAATCGCCAATAGATGAACTAGTCATTAAAAATCATGTAGTTATTTGTGGTTACGGTAGAATAGGTAGTTATATAGGTAGGTCCCTCACAATGGCGGATATACCATATGTAGCCATTGATTATAATCTATTTATTGTCGAGAAGGCAAAAAAGCAAGGAGTTAATATAATATATGGAGATCCCTCTGACATTGATATTTTAGATTATGCGCAGGTAGAGGACGCCATAATTTTAATTATGGCAGTTCCGGAACGTTATATCCAAGAAGCAATCGTGCTTAATGCTAAAAAATTAAATCGAGACCTTTACATTATCAGCCGAATCCACAAAGAAAAAGACCAGATACGAATGAAAGATTTAGGAGTAGACTTGGTAGTGCAACCGGAATTTGAAGCCTCGCTCTCAATTATTAAAAGAATTTATCGCTTGCATAAAATAGATAAGATCGACATTGTAAATAAAATCAAAAGACTAAAAATAGAACATGGAATATCATAAAAAAATCTCAAATGTCAATCCGCCAGCTGGCGGACAAATCTCAAATCGGAGTGGGATTGTTTTTGGGTTTCTTCTAGTTTGTTTGATTTACTACATAATTAAATCTGCAGTCTCTTCGATATTCCTAAAAGGCAACGATAAGATTAATGTCGTTTTTTATGGTAAAAACACGCGACTTTATTCAATCGATGTGAATGACACAGACTATATTTTGACTTTCCCGCCAACATCAAAAGTACTAATACCCGGTGGCTACGGAAAATATCGCCTTGGAGCGATGGGTAAACTTTCATCTCTTGATCGCGACCCGGATTTAATCAAAAGAGCTATGTCTAGTGCGACCTCATCATTTGTTGATTTATATTTTTACTTTAATTCGGAAATAATATTCTATGAAGACTCAGGAAACCATGAATTGTTCCCAACCTTAAAAGAATTTTTTTTAAGTAAGTCTAATGCTAATTTAATCGACCGCTTTTTTGTATTTGTAAATTTATCTAATAGAAATAAAAATTTTTATAAAATTATAAACATAAGTGATAATTTTTCTGAGGAAAATTTTAGTAAAAATTATCAAGGTAGTTTTTACAGTAAAATTTTAAGAGAGGAAGGGGAAAATCTGCAGGTTCGCTACCAAAAAAGCTATCAAACCGCAAAGATTGTGAGCCGTATAATTGAAGGAGAGGGGATAAGGGTAGTTGACCTTAGCGAAAGTAAAAATGCTTTAAAAAACTGCAGGCTTGTTGTTAAAAATGAAAAAAAACTAACAAAAACAGTCAAAACTTTAGCCAATTTTTTTCATTGTCAGATTATAAGCGGGGAGACGGAGATTTCTGATATAATCTTAGAGTTGGGAGACCTGGAAGAGAAATGGGCCATTGAGTGAAACTCTAAATACTAAATTCTAAGATCCAAATAAATTCTAAACCCTAAAATCTAAATACGAAACAGTTTTTTCGTTTAGTGCTTAAAATTTAAGATTTATTTGGGATTTCGAATTTAGAATTTAGGATTTAGTTACATATGTTATATATTTTTTTATTAATTCTGGCGGTTTCTTTTATTTTGGCCTTGCGGTCAATGAAAGATTTTGGAGTACCAAAAGAAATTAAGCGTCTGCTTGATAGAAAAAAAGCTAAAGGGACAATAATTTTTTCAAAAAAGAAAATGATTCATTATTCTTCCGGTTCATCTTCTTTATCTTCCGACTGATAGGGGAGATATTCTTTTTCTTCGTTTAAAGTTTCTGCTAGTTTTTCTAAATCATTGTCAGTTAAGTCCTCAAATTCTTCTTCTCGAGCCTCGACTTCATCACCACTTGCTAAATTATGCAGATTGGCACTAATGTTTATTGGAAACGAAGCGTATTTACTAACTTTTTTCCCTTTCTTTTCTTCTCTTAAAAAAATAATTGTTTGTTTTAAAGCAGCCTCTTTTACAAAACAAGAAAAAGTACTGCCGGCCTTTACAAAAATGGTTAAGCGCTTAGATATATCATCAGGCAGGCAACCAATATATTCTTTGTCTTGAGTTCTGACTTCGACCCTTCTTTTTTTGACAGTCAAAAAAAGGGATTGTCCAATTGCAAGTTTTGCTAAAATTGCTTTTTGGCCACAGTTTACCAGAGTGACAGTCTTTGTCTTACCTGGGATGTCGAGGAATAGATATGGATCAAGGTTTATATACTTCACCTGTTTAATTTTTTTTGATTCAAAAATTCTTATTCTTTCTAAATTTTCACTAACGATATAATTACTCGGCTGAAGCTTTAGGGCCTTTTTGTAGTACGTTTTGGCTAATTGTATTTTTCCGTCCTGCAAATACGCAAAACCCAATCTTAAATGAGCGTCGACATTTTTTTTATCCTCTTTAATTATCTCTTTGTTTAAAGATATAGCCTTACTCCAATCTGCATTTATTGCGGCATCGATTGCGGAAGTTTCTTTATTTAAATTTCTATCCATAAGATTTCCTTTAAAGTATATTTTAAATTAATGAAATGTCAAGTATAATGGAAACAACTTATGTCCATAAAGTCAAAAGTCTTTAAAGTCCTTAAAGTATATAGTTCTTATTCATAATTTGAGTGCGACTTTATAGACCTTATGGACTTTATAAACTTTATAGACTTATTATGTCAGGACATTCAAAGTGGGCGAACATAAAAAGAAAAAAAGAGGCTAATGATAAGGTGAAGGGGAACGTATTTGGGAAAATGAGCCGGATTATTACTTTGGCTGTACTTGAGCATGGCGGGCTTACTGACCCTGCCCACAATGTAAAGCTTAGGCTTGCGATTGAAAAAGCTCGTGCAGTAAACATGCCTAATGACAATATAAAGCGAGCGATTGAAAAAGGAGTCGGGCCAGATAAGAGCCAGCTTCAGGAAATTTTTTATGAAGGGTTTGTTACAGACGGGATAACATTTATTATTCAGACTACAACCGATAACCATAACCGTACCTTGACCGAAATAAGAAATATAATGGATAGAAACGGTGGAAAGATGGGGGCCGCCGGGTCAGTGATGTATCAGTATACGAAGTGCGCCAGAATGGTTATAAACAAATCAAATGCTACAGAAGAGGCAGTCCTTAAAACCGCGGATAAACTCCAGGCTTTGGACATTGACGAAGACGAAACACACTATTACATATATTTTCCTTTTGAAAACTTAGGCCACCTGAAAAATCTATTAGATGATCTAAAGTTTGATTCGGCGGGGATCGATTTTAAGCCTCAAACTCATATTGAGATAGCAGATCTAAATAAATTATCAAAAATTGAAGCCTTAATTGATACTCTTGAGGCACTTGATGATGTCCATAAAGTATTTACCAATCTATAATGAAATTTTTAAAAAGTGTTCCTAAAACATTCCAAAAACGAGCCTTAAAGATCGACAAAAGACTACGATTGGTCATCTCAGTACTTGCTCTTGGATCAATTATATTTATATCGACCTTTTTCTTCTTTGACAAGGCATTTTTCTTCTTACCACTGTTATTTATAGCTACATATTTTTTCACATATTTTTCACTTGCCGAAGGGGTTGACAAAATGGGTAGATTTGGCTTATTTCTAATGCCAGAAATGACTACGATCTCTTTTTATTTATTTTATTTTTTATTTCCCGGTAGGTGGCTGACAAGATTGCCTTTCATTATTTTTTATGAAATCTCAATTTATGCGGTTCTACTTTGTTCAAATATTTTTAATGTCGGAGTAGAGAAGAGCTTAGGGCTTTATAGAGCGGCTTTTTCCATAAATTTCCTTTACCAAACAATTATATCTTTTATTGTATTTAATCTTTTTTTTGCCACAAAGACAAATTTTTTAATAAATGGAGTGGGAGCGGGGATAATTGGATTTTTGATGGCATTAAATTTATTATGGACCATAAGGCTCAAGAAGACTTTAGAGAAAGAAGTCCTTCATTATGCCTTATTAATAGCCCTTATATTATCAGAATTGGCAATGTTAGTATCATTCATTCCTCTTAAGACACCGATTTATTCACTTTTCATGACAGCCTCATATTATAGCTTGGCCGGACTTATCTATAGCTACATGGATCAAAGATTATTTCAGGAAACAATTAGAGAATTTGTACTTGTCTTGAGCTTCGTTTTGGCTATAACAATATTTTCAATAAGCTGGTAATACATATACCCCCAAGTAGAGGATAGAGGAGACTCTCAATAGTTTAGAGGTAAATTAAATAAGTAACGGACGTGAATAAACATCCTATAGTAATAATTAATTAATAACTATAGGGTAGTAGTTGAGGCTAAAAAACAAATCCGCCAGCTGGCGGACAAATATCAAACGACTTCAGTCAGTGATAGAATTGAGGCTAAACAAAAGAATTAGATTGCCACTATACTCCAAGTAGTATATATATCTACTGTGGACAAGTGCGGGAAAATGAAGCTGTTTTGTTATATTTAGATTGTAATAACAATCTAAATAGATAGATATTAAATAAACAGAAACGCGTATATTTAGCTTCAAAAACACAAATATAGAGCGATATAACAATCTAAATAATAGTAGCGTCTATCTTAAGGAGTAAGCCATACGCTAATTTATAAGAATTTAGCTTCAAAAAGTAATATTTAGAGCATATTTACAATCTAAAATAAACATCTCTAATAAGGGTTGAGAGAAGAGCGCAACTTGGGATCTAATTAATTGAAATTATAGAACTGGAAGCCTTTAAGTAGTTGCTTGATTTGGGAGCTCTATAGGGAGAGAAGCTCACAGTCTTGATTCTCCAATAAAGATATTGGTCATTATAACCCAAAGACCAAAAAGCAGGATTTTTAGAGTGATAAACACCTTAGGGAATAAACACATATAACGTCGTAAATTGTATCTTTTACGATGTCTTCCGTGGCTGAAAGGAGAGAAGTGGTTACTAATTTTCATTTTTCAATTTTCAATTTTCATTGAATTAATTATTTATTATTACTCTATTCCCCGTAATTAATGCCCATTTATTCTCCCTAAACTTCATAGTCAAAAACCATACTATAAGATTATAATTAACGTAAGGAAAATGCGGGAAATATTGATATGAAGCGCTAATTGCTACTACTACCCTGCTTTACTACACGATAGGAGAGAGAAAGTATCCAATAATGTCTTTAACTGCTTTTGGGTGACCTGTTATGGTCTGGTAGTCGACTTGTGTAAGCCGCGGGACAATTGGCTTGCCTTGCCAGTCAACCATCTGTCCACCGGCCTCAGAAACGATTATACAGCCCGCGGCTATATCCCAGATACACGCATGGCCATTAATGCTTAAATTGAAGATATTTTTTGCCGTATAAGATAACTCAACGGCAATTGACCCAATATTTCTTAGAGATCGTATTTGAGGCAGAAAATTTTGATAAATTTCTAACTGTCGATTGTGAATTTTAGCAGCTGAATTTAAATAACCATTTATTAAACTTTTATTTAATGGCTGATAAGCAATCTTTAAACGATTACCATTTTGATAATGTGATCCTTTTCCAAGTTCTGCATAAAACATTTCATTAAATACAGGTACATAAATGACCCCTGACTGAAGGACGCCTTTATAAAAATATCCGATTGATGTCGCAAAATATGGGAGGCCGGAGGCAAAATTGGTCGTACCGTCAAGCGGATCAATCACAAAAGTATGGAGGCCGGGCTTACTTAAATTCTCCTCACCGATAAAACCAACATCATCTTTTTCAAAACCCCTTAAAGCCATCTCCTTGACAATTACGTCAAATACGATTTTTTGGGCTTCAGTATCAGCCTTGGTTACTAGCATTTTATGGGAAGAATTTTTGTAGGCTATCACTAAATCCTTTTGATAATACTTAAGTAAGACGGATCCGGCCATCAAAGCTGCTTTTTTAAGAATATCAATCATTGTAAGTATTATAACATGAGTAATTGGCTTGAAACAGACTTGATTAAATTTTGCCGATCTATAAGCAGAAGCATAACTTAAGTGCAAATCAGTCAGATCAAATGAACTGGTATAATGATTTTTAATGAACGTCTTTGAAATCAAAAAATTAACTAAAAAATTCGGTCGTGCTCTTGCTGTAAATAATATTTCATTTGCCTTAAAAAAAGGTGAAATCTTAGGACTGCTAGGCCCTAATGGTGCTGGTAAGACAACTACAATCCAGATGCTACTTGGGATTACAACACCCGACTCTGGACAAATCCTGTATTTTGGCAAAGAATTTTTTAGTAACAAAGGCGATTGCTTGTCTCGTATAAACTATGCCTCAGCCTTCAATACGCTCCAAGGCAGGGAGACAGTGAGCGAAAATTTGACAATAAGCGCACTATTGTACGAGGTTACCGACTACAAAAAAAAGATTAAAGAACTTGTGAATTATTTTGGAATGTCGGAGTTAGTCAACGCCCGATATAACAATCTTTCAAGCGGTGAAAAGACAAGGACAAATTTGATTAAGGCGCTACTTAATAGTCCTGAGATTTTACTTCTTGATGAACCGACCGCCTCGCTTGACCCGGATATCGCTGATAAAACATTACAGATGATAGAAAAGTTAAGAGCCGATCACAAAGTATCGATTTTGTATACCAGTCATAATATGAAAGAAGTCGACCGGATCTGCGACCGGGTGATTTTCCTTAATCATGGAAAGATTGAGGCTGAAGACACACCCCTAAATCTTACGAAAAGGATCGACGAAGCTAGTCTTCGCCTGACTTATGATGCAAAACAAATTCTAGTAAAAAGCTACCTAGAAAAAAATAAGCATAAGTATAAATTTGAAGGTGATGATACCGTAATTATCGAAACAAAAGAAAAACATATCGCGAATATAATTTTTGGATTATCCGGTGAAAATGTCTGGATTACAAATATCGAAATCGAAAAGCCAACCCTCGAGGATGTCTTTATAAAAATTTCAAGAAATAAATAAATATGTCACTAAATAAAATAAAAGCTATTTTATTACATGAACTTTACGTAACCAAGTATTCGGTCGAAGTAATTAATGATATTATTTTGTTCCCACTTTTTTCGATTATTGTTTTTGGATTCATGACTCTTTATATGGCTGGATTTGCCGGAGAGGTAATTGCCCAGCACGTCCTTACTGGTATGATTCTTTGGCAGGTAATTAATATCACTCAGTATTCAATTGCGGTCGGCTGCCTTTGGGATGTATGGTCTCGGAATCTCACCAATATTTTTATCACCCCAATAACTACAGTAGAATACTTAATATCATATTTAATATCCGGAGCATTTAAATCCCTCTTCGTACTGATTTTTGCCAGTATTATGTCAAATTATATTTTCAAATTCAACATCCTAAATCTAGGAATAGCAAATATCGTAATTTATTTTATTATTCTCACGGTATTTGCTTTTAGTTTTGCGATCATTGTCCTTGGCTTAATATTTCGACTTGGGACAAGAGCACAGGCTCTTTCATGGGGACTTTTAAATATATTTCAGCCACTCATGGCTGTCATTTACCCGGCCTCAATACTGCCGGTACCTTTCCGGACGATTGCCTATATGTTACCACCGACCTACATATTTGAAGCCGCACGAGCGAGTATAAATAATAAAATAATTAGATGGGACTACATTGGTATGGCCTTAATTTTAGATATTATATTTCTTATTGTTGCGATAACAGTTTTCAATTTATTATTTGAAAGTTCTAAAAAATCAGGCCAATTTGCAAGACTTGAGACTTAAATGTTTATGACCTATTCGACTTTTACTTCGGAATCAGTCTGCTCTGGGCACCCAGATAAAATCTGTGATCAGATAAGTGATGCGATACTTGATGCTGCACTCAACGAGGATAAGAATTCACGTGTCGCCGTTGAAACCATGGTAACAAAAAATTTCGTTGCCCTCGCTGGCGAAGTAACCACTAAAGCAAAACTTAATTATAAAGAAATTGCCCGGGGTGTAATTAAGCGCCTTGGTTATGACGACATAAAACTAGGATTCACTTATAAGTCATCAATGACAATAAAAATACATACTCAGTCGCCTGAGATTGCAGTAGGCGTCGATAATCTTGGAGCTGGAGATCAGGGAATGATGTTTGGTTATGCAACTGAGGAAACTTCAAATTTTATGCCAGCTGCAATTGAAATAGCTCATAAATTAGCACATGGGATTGATAATTTAAGGACATCAGGAAAACTTCCTTATTTACGACCGGATGGGAAAACTCAGGTAACGGTGAAATATGAAAACGGTCGGGTAGTCGGAATAGAAAAAATTGTCTTAGCTGTCCCCCATCAAGAAAAAATTGAATTAACACAGGTTGAAGAAGATTTATATAAATTATTAATTAATAATGTATTAAATAATTACAAATTAAAAATTAAAAGAAATCAATTGATTGTAAATGGTACAGGTGTCTGGCATATCGGTGGGCCCGCGTCTGACACCGGGGTTACGGGGCGGAAAATAGTTGTAGATACTTATGGCGGATATGCTAGGGTTGGGGGCGGATGCTTCTCTGGTAAAGACCCGACCAAAGTAGATCGATCGGCTGCCTATGCCGCTCGATATATTGCAAAAAATATAGTTGCATCAGGTTATGCAAAAAAATGTGAAGTCCGACTTGCCTATTTTATCGGGGCAAAAAAGCCTCTGATGCAAGAAGTGGAATTTTTTGGCACAGAAAAAAAATCAGAAAAATTTATTAAAGATTTTATGAATAAATTAATCGATACATCTTTAGCTGGAATTATTAAAAAATTCAATTTAAGAAGACCGATTTATTTTAAGACTGCAACTTATGGCCACTTCGGCCGACCCGAGTTTCCATGGGAGCTCACCCCGGGGGTGTAGTTAGAGACTTCTAGAAAGCGCCAATTCCACCCCAGGGGTGTAGTTGACTTGAGAATAAATCTTTGATAAGATCACACCGTTAATCTATGTATGAGAAGTTAGTAGCATCTTTTTCTACAACTGGAAGCGAATCCCCTGTTCGTAAAGTGGAAAGATTACCAGCTCACTTAAGATTTAAAGAAAAATTTGATAAAACGCTCGATTTAATGGAATCTTTTGAAAGCAAATACATTAGAGTTATTGGTCCGAAAAAGCAAAATTTAACTTCTCAATTCGCAAGAGAACTTCACGACGGACTTGGACTGAGAGACATAAAAGAAAAAGGTGGAATTGCTACTGCGGAGGACAATATATTTACGAACATGATTAAGCTTTTTGAATTAAAGCATGGAAGCGAACGTAAGAACTTGAGATTAAAAAATGGATTCTCAATAGGCGCGCTCGCTGCGCTTGGAGCCGGTAAGACAACCGTTACGAGAGCGCTTGAAGAAAGACTAAGACGTAATGGCGAGCTCGTTGAGTTTAAGGAAGAGCGACATTTAGGAAATCCTTTTTGGAGGCGCTCACAGGGTAAGGAAAAAAATAATAAATTTATGTTACGGTCGCAGGCTCATTTTTTACTTGGAAATGTTTTAGCACAGCTCGAAGATGGCCTTAAAAAAAGGAAAAATAAAAATGAAATAGTGATCTCAGACACTAGCCCACTCACCGATTTTTTTGATGTGGTCTTTATGGTATGTACATATGGATAAGTTTTCAGAGGATGAATTTAAAAGTTATCAGAGATTAGTTGAACTTTTTAAACCGATAATTCCTAAACCCGACTTGCTATTAATATTCGCTCCAAAAACTGAGAAGACAAGTGAGGGATTGAATGTATATGTAAGTAAACTTAGGAAGGGAGTAAAAAATAGACTAATTATAGATAAAAAAAGAACACAAGAGATCGAATTCACTCGAAATAAAAAAAGCTTAAGAAGACAAGTTATCATTGTCCAATTATCGGTTGCATCAATCCAAATGTTTTGGGGAGTACCCATCCTTCAACTTGACGTAGATCCCTTGAGAATTTATTCTGACCCAGAATATAAAGAGGAAATACTTGATCAAATACAACTAGGTCTAGCTGACTATGATAGGATTAAAGCTGAGACAAAAATAATACGCAAAGCAGGCAGAAAAGTAAAAAAATTAAATCCACCAAATGCTTTTCTTTAAAGTCTTGAAATGAAAAATTAATTGCTCCAACGTTGTAAAGTTTTAGGCGCAATACTTAACAATTCGTTAGTTGAACTATAACCTACGGAAAATCTCATAAATCCATCTTTTATTCCAAATGCTTGACTTGGAGCACCAACAATGTTTAATCTTTTAATAATATCAAACGGATCAACACCCTTCTTGACTTTGAGCCATAAATATAAAGGCACGTCTTGATCGACAGCTTCTGGATTATTTGATTCGTATCCTGGTATAGATATTTTTTCCATGTCAACAAAGAAATCTCCCCCAACTTCTCTTAATGCTTCTAATAATGCAAATTGTCTTTGCCTCAATAATGCAAAATACTTTTCCAATATCTCAGGGTTCTTGTTAACTAGATTACGAATAGCCTGGAATTCAACATCTAATTCACCAGAGTAACCAGGCATAGAGTCCATATTATCATCGTCTTCAGATTGACTTAAAGGCTTTTCTAATTCTGCCTCGACCTCCTCTATAAATCCTGTATCTAAGGTCATTATCGCTCCAATTCTTGTTCCTGGTCTCGCTAGTACTTTTGATTCTGAAATAGCAAACAGCGCTTTTTTATCGGCTCCCGTCTCGTGAATTACAGCCATTATAGCCTTGGCTTTATGATTGGGAATCATCGACATATAAGCCATATCAAAAACGAATTGAACTTCAGGGTTATATTGTTGCATAGTTTGAATTACACCACGGAGAGTTTCAGGATCATAAGACATAGCGGTTGGATTATTAGCAGGGGTTATTAAAAATACATTTGGAATATTTTTTCTTTCTCCTTGTTCAAAATATTGTGCTAATCTTTCACCAGTAAGCTCCTGCTTCGGCAAATCTGAAGAATCAATTGAATCAGCTGTGAATCCTTCTCTTCGAGCAGTTTTTAAAGTCACAACAAAACTTGGGACGGAGGCAAGAAGTCTTGGAGGATTATTATGATCTTTATTATATCTCCAATTTAGCATTCGAAAAATACGGGTTAAAGCCCCCATGCCACCTTCTGCCATCCAAGTATTTTCTGATGTTGCTGAATCAATGCCTATTTCTCTTACCTCTTCAGCAATTAACTCCCTCGCCTCTTTGGTGCCTTTCGCATATGAGTCATAAGAAGTTAAAAAAATTCCTTTATTAGCGTAATCTACTAATAATCTATGCTTTTCTTTTTCTTTTTCCCAATATTTATCTTCGATGCGAGGATCAAGATATAGGTCTCCCAATAAATGGAAAAAATCTTTTTCAAGCTCACCTTTTATACTGCCTGGGTAAATGTCACCAATAGTTCCGTCGACGGGAGCTAATTCGGAAGGTAATCCTTCACTTTTTATTTTTTCGACACATTCAGCACGACACTTCCTCATTCCTCTTAGAATATTAAAACTCGGAGTAGTTGCCCTTCTTTTCCAAGTCTCAACAACCTCATCTATAAAAATCTTAGATTGTGCGACTTTAGCAGCATATTCATCGGCTGGCATAAGTTTGCCAAATTATATCATTAGAATGCGCCTTTTTAAAGTTTTGGTGCGCCAAATGATATAATGTGATATATATGTTTGGAAAAGTTAGGAACTTTTTTGTCTGGGGACTGCTTTATTATCTACGCTTTTTTGCCTGGGTGGCACTTTTCTTAAACCGCCCTAAGAAAATTATTGGAATTACCGGGTCGGTCGGTAAGTCCTCGGCTCGTAATGCAGTTGACGCAATCCTTCGCGACCATTTTAAAACAATGGTTGTAAAACAGGGAAATTCCGAAACAGGGGTACCACTTGGAATCTTAGGAATTAATCCCGGCAACTATACTTTTTTTGACTGGTTGAGAATTATTTTTACCTGTCCATTTAAGATTGATAATTTGAAAGGGTCGGAATACCTAATTGTTGAAATGGGGATAGACTCACCTCTTCCTCCAAAAAATATGGATTACCTTTTAACGATTATAAAACCGGACATCGCCGTTGTTTTAAATGTGTATCCAGTTCATACTGCTCAATTTGATGTTCTATTTAAAACTATAAAAAATAAAGTTAAGAAATCGAAAATGATTTTGGAGAAAATTATTGAAGAAAAAATGAAGTTAATAACAGTTGGAAAACCGGAAATTGGGATTTACAATTATAATCTCAAATCTGCCTCCTTCGTTAAAGCTATGGAGGGCAAGCAAAACTCAAATCTAATTAGTTTTGGGAAAGAAAGTAATTCAGACTTGGTGATGTTAAATCATAAGGTTGATTTACAAAAAACAAACTTTGAATTTTTGTTTAAAAAAGAAAATAGACAATTTAACTTAGAAATTAATAATTATATTTTGCCAGAAGGATATGGAGAAGTATTTGCAGCGAGTATATTAGTTGGCTTAGAACTCGGACTTACTATTGAACAAATAATTTTTGGATTACAAAAATATTTCTCACTCCCGGCGAGCCGAGGATCATTATTTAAAGGGCTTAAGTCAACGCTAATAATTGATTCATCATATAATGCATCACGAGAGGCAGTAATCAACTTCATTGACTTGACATCAGATCTATCAAAACAAGAAAAACGACCATTGGTGTTTGTACTTGGTGACATGAGGGAGCTTGGGGATGAAGCCCGTGAAGAGCATATGAAGATAGTCGAAAGAATAATAGAGAAAAAACCTAATCGCGTAATTTTGACAGGACCACTAACCAAAAAATATATCCTACCTGTTTTGAAAAAAAGATTTAGAAAAACGGTAAAAGTAAAATGGCTGAAAACTTCGATTCTGGCCGGAGAATTTTTGAAGCGACATCTCCCCTATCGAGGCATAATTCTGCAAATTTTTTCTAGGAAATGTCTAATCATAATGAGATCGTCATTTCGACGAACTTAGTGAGGAGAAATCTAGCGTAGCGTTGATAAATCAACGAGCAAAGGATTTTTATCTTTTATAAAAATTAATTTCTTCTCTCTTCTCATATCCTTTACTTTCTTTTCAATAACAATCGCATCTTCTGGAGAATTAAACTCATCAAACCAAATAAGTTTATAAAGGTGATACTTTTTAGAAAATGAATTATTTGTTACACCAGTTTTATGTTCATATAATCTTCTTTGTAAATCGTTAGTAATCCCGGTGTAAAAGACTGTGTTTTTGTAGTTAGTAATGATATAGACATACCATGACTTATTCATAAAATTATTATACGCTTCGCTAGATTTCTCGCCTACGGCTCGAAATGACTCCAACCACTCCCTTGTCTTTTCGAAGGAGCAAAGCGACTGAGAAATCTAGTCCCGACATTATGTCTGTGGACGTGAATTATGTTTCACCAGATATTGGACAGTACCTGGCTTCACTGGATTTCTCACTTCGTTCGAAATGACAAAAGGGGTGGCTCGAAATGACAAGAATGAAGCCGCCAAATAACCTCAAACTGTCTTTAGTCATTTCGAAGAATCCGCCAGCTGGCGGAGACTGAGAAATCTAGACCGAAGGTCGTGTTTTTCGCATCGCTGGATTTGATAAAAATATTATGGAGTATAACTTCTTGCGAGGGAATCTTTATCTTTCTTTTTTTCCAGTGCTAAGCTAATGATTCTATCCAATAATTCTGAATAACCAATTCCGCTTGCACCAAATAATTTGGGAAACATGCTGATCTTTGTAAATCCAGGGATTGAATTTAGTTCATTAACATAAATTTTATTTTTATCCGTTAAGAAAAAATCAACTCGGGCAAAACCGGCGCACTCAAGGGTTAAGAATACTTTAATTGCCTGTTCTTGAAATTTCTTGGTTAACTCATTAGGTAATTCGGCGGGGATTTTAAGACCGGCCCCATTTTCATCAATATATTTTGCTTCATATGAATAAAATTCATGATGGGGAATTATTTCTCCAGGGACTGATGCAATAGGATCATCATTTCCAAGGACTGAGCACTCAATTTCCCGTCCCTTGATGTACTCCTCGATCATTATTTTTGTATCGTATTTAAATGCATCGTTAATTGATTCTTCTAATTCTTTTTCATTGTGTGCTTTTGAAATTCCAACCGATGATCCTGAATTGGCTGGTTTCACAAAGAATGGAAATTTGAAATTCTCTAATATTTTTTTAATGGTTTTTTTGCTAAAATGACTTTTTTTTATCACATAAAAATTTGCGACATTAATTCCGGCAAATTTAAGTAGTCTTTTTTGGACATCCTTATCCATTCCGATTGCCGATCCGGTAACTCCAGCTCCAACATAGGGGGCATTAAGCATTTCAAGCATTCCCTGAAGCGATCCATCTTCTCCATATGTGCCGTGAATTATCGGGAAAAATATGTCAATCTGCCCCATCTCTTTTCCGGTTTTTAAAGATAAAAGTTCCGCCTTTTCTGGTCGATTAACAGTTGTAATAACCGAGCTATTTCTTTTGTTTAATGCGATAAGTTTTGGATTTTGAGCGTTAAGCAAGTAGTTGGCTGGGTCCCCAAGTAGCCAATGGCCCTGTTTATCAATTCCAATTAGATACACATTATATTTATTTTTATCGAGGGCTTCATATATCGATTTCGCTGATTGAAGAGAGACCTCGTGCTCGCCGCTTCGTCCACCATAAATCAAACCAACATTAATTTTTTTCATTAAAGCGAAAGAAGTAACTTTTTAAATTCATCAAAAGTGGCAACTTCAACTTTTCGACCATTTAGGAAAAATGTTGGCGTTGAGTTGACCCCGATTTTTTCTCCCTCAGTTAAATCATTCTGAACATTATCTTTGGTAGTTTTTGACTCTAAGTCACTTTTAAATTTTTCAATATCTAATTCTAAACTTTGTGCTAAGTCAGTAAAATATTTTTTCGTATCTTGAAGCTTACTCCACTCTGCTTGCTTTTCAAAAAGCAAGTCGCCCATCTCAAAATATTTCCCTTGATTATGGGCGGCTTCGGCTGCATAGGCGGCAGAAAAAGCGAGAGGGTGGATTTGATAAAGCGGAAAATCTTTAAAAACAAAAGCAGCATCAGGAGTGGCAGTTTTTTCAACTGTTTTCAGAAAATCATGAAAGCTTTTACATGAAGGACACTGATAATCACTATATTCAATTAAAATATTTTTACTGTCTTTTTTCCATTTAACATGATCAGTTGCCCTTATTGTATTAATTTCCGGAAACTCTATTTTTGCTGGCACATTGGTAATCTTGTAAGCGAAAAAAATAACCAGAAACACCGCAATGACCGATGCGACACCGATGAAAATATTTTTATTATTCATATGAAATTTTGGTGTAAATTAGTAGATACATTTTACCACAGACAATTATTTATTTCGGGTTAAGGGAAAAATATACATCACAATTCCTGTGAACATCATTAGTAAAAAGACGATTGCAAAAAACGGACTAAGGTTATTATGGATATAACGTACCATACCAAGATCAATGAAAGTTAGCTTTTCAGAAATAAATGGATATTTTAATACCATGCCACTTACTGACATCGAAAGACCAATAACTGCAATAAAGACCACAAGAAATCGGTGAACTTTTTTTGAAAATAAATAAAGTTTGGTCATACTATTGATAATCTATATTGTATATTTTAAAACAAATTTCTTAAATTAACCTTAATTTAATCTATTAATTTAAAATATTCAAAAATTGTCAATAAACCATTTTCGTTAACGCTTTTACCAACAAAGGAATTTTTATCAGTCGAATCGATCATATTAATTAATTGCGGGCTAGCATTGCCCATAATGCCTTTATAGCCGCATAAACTCATAAATCCCCAATCGGTTTCCCCATCGCCAACTCCTAATGCTTCGATTAATGAAAGATTATAAATACTAGATATTTTCTTAATTGATTCTTTTTTAGATATTCCTAAATTTGTGATCACGCCGAACTCTGTTGGAAGTGCTGTTAAATGTGTTCCCCACTGCAATGAAAGCATATTTGAAAACTTATTAAAAATATCAATGACGAGCTTTTTTTCTTCAGGATTTTTTGGAATTGGCATAATTTTTACAATTGGGTCAACGTTGATTACTTCTTTCAAAGACGCAACTACAGATGGTTGTCTATATAAAATGTCAGCATGTTTTATCCTTAATACGTCATTGGCATTTTTAGATTCAATTGAATACTTATCTTCAGAGTATAGTTCGATATATATGTTTGCGGCTTTAAGTTCGTTGTATATTTTTAGAACGATGTCTTTATTAATTGCGTCAATTTTCAATACTTCATCAGTTATAAAATTTTTTATAATTGCGCCTCCGTCTCCGATATGAAGATCATCAAGCTTGGCTTTAAGAGCAATGTCTTTTATTGCAAAAGTCCCTTTTCCAGTACAGAGACTAACAATAATTCCTCTTTCACGAAGCATTTTTAATGAGTCAATGACTTTTTTATTTGGTTCAGGCCAGTTATATCCTTTTTTATTTCCGACAAGAACTCCATCGACATCCAAAAAAATTCCTTTGATCATAAATTAGTTATTAATCTTCCGACCTTTTATTCTGTTGCTTTGCCATCGAATTCTTCTTCATTAGAAATTGCTTCTTCTTTGGTCGTCCTTACAATTCCGTCTTTATGATGAGCGGGTGAATAGATTGTATAAAGCTTAAGATCTTCAGTTTCAGATGTATTAATTATATTGTGATTTGCTCCAGAAGGCACAATGATTGCAACTCCGTCTTTAAGAGAGTATTCATTTCCATCGATAATACATTTTCCCTCCCCTTTTTCAATTCGAAAAAACTGATCGTTATCAGAATGCACTTCAATTCCGATTTCCTCTTTTGGTTTTAAACTCATAAGAACCAACTGACATAGATGCCCGGTATAAAGAACCTGTCGGAAATTATTATTTGCCAAAGTGAGCTCTTCGATATTTGACGTGTATCCTTTCATAAGATAAAAAATTAATTTTTAACACCTGATAACAATTATATATCTTTTAACTTTCAGTCATCAACTTTATCCAATAGTCAATTTTTTCATAATCAACAACCCAGAGACTTTCTTGCTTATTACAACAGGGGGTTTTTATTCCGTAGTACGGACCATTGTTAATTCCATTAACATTAAATCTAAAAAGAAGTCCTTGATAATTAAGATCTGTTTTTTCTATTTCTGGTCGGGCATGAATTTTTGATTTAACGTTGTCAAAGTTATATTCTTCTCCCCTACCCCAAAGTTCAGCGGGTCCAACAGAAAGCCAATGATTGAATACGCTAATATTAATTGAATCAACAGGATTAAGTAGTAAATAATTTTTACCAATAATTTGTGTATCGATTGTATCGATGAGATTATTGAAATTTTGGTAATTGTAAAAGAGATTTAGACATATATTAATAAATTCTTTTGGATTTTGAAGATTGCATTTTTTATCTAAAAATAAAGTCAAAACAAAACGATTACTATCATCCTTTGAATTCCAGATATATTCAACAATTAACGTTTCAAATTTTTCTTTAGATAAATAGTTATCGATTTCGCTATTAACTGGTTTCGAATTTTCAATTGGCAAAATCCATGATTCTTCATATTTTCTATCTTTCGCAAACTGCATTATGTCAGGATATGATGTAATTATTTTTGAAAGTTTATCCCTAAGCATATTCTCATTTTATCAGAAATAGACGTCCTTTTTATATATTTTCCAGTGTAATGTTACACTGATAAGATTTTAAGGTAGGTGAGCTCGGGCGATTAATACCTATTCGGTGATAAATTTTCTTCAACAAAAGTAAGGGCAGTGCCGGCGGCGTTAGCTCTGCCGGTTCGGCCTATCCGATGGATGTAGTCTTCATAAGTCATCGGGATATCATAGTTGATGACATGGCTTACATTGGCAATGTCAAGTCCTCGTGCAGCGACATCCGTCGCAATCATTATGGAGACAACGTCTTCTTTAAACATTCTGATTGCCTGTTGACGCTGAAATTGAGCTTTACCACCATGGATCGATGTTACCTTAAATCCTTTTTGAAATAGGTCTCTTGAAAGCCTTTCGACTCCATGTTTAGTCCGACCAAAAACTAAAACTTTTTTGAATTCATCGGTCTTTAATAAATATGTAAGCTTTTCCATTTTCGCGCCGATTTTACTGTCGTGTTTTACTAGATCCTGCTTAATATGGCTTAAGGTCTCCCCTGTCTTTACAGATATTGTGACCGGATTTTTAACAAAGGATTCAATTAGTCTATTAATAGTCGGCGAAACTGTTGCTGAGAAAAATAGTGATTGACGCTCTTTTGGTAAATGAGAAATGATTTCTTTTATATCATGGATAAATCCCATATCAAGCATCTGATCGGTCTCATCTAAGATAATCATTTTAAACATTCCGAGCTTCAAAACTCCTCTTTTGATCAAGTCTTTGAGTCGGCCAGGAGTACCAACGACTACATGAGGATTACGCTTTATTTCATAAATTTGATCCCTCATTGAGGATTGTCCTATACAAAAAGCTGAAAGGACCGGTAAATTACCGGTAAACTTCCTGAGCTCATCGCGCGTTTGCATGGCAAGCTCACGGGTGGGGCTAATAATTAAAGCTTTATAGCTATAATCTTTAAGAATTTTTTCAACAAGAGGAATTAAGAAAGCAGCTGTTTTCCCAGTCCCTGTATTTGCAATTCCAATTACATCTTTTCCCTCACGAATTGCTGGAATTCCTTTTACCTGAATTGGGGTAAGGGCGGTATAACCATGTCGAGCAATTGTTGCCTTAAGCTGTTCTGGCAGATTAAGTTTTGAGAATAATACTTCATCAGCTTGTATGGCTGGCTGAATACTATTGTTAGTCACGCTGGCCTTACGGATAAACTCATGAATATTTCCACCCTTCATATTACGACCGCGACCACCACCAAAGCGGGCATATCCAGGCGATCTGCTGAAACGATTAAATCTATTAGGTGTTCCAAAACGTTTATTGTACATAAAATATATATCGAAAATTAATAAATAAGATGTAAGAGCGTATAAGCTCTTCTAAAAATAATGAAGAAGAACTTTAAATTTAATACTATCCTCACAACCTGTTCAAAGTATAACAGAATTACTCAAAATAGCAAACTGTTCTTTACGTGATATAATTAACTAGATGAAAATTATTACGATATTAGGCTATATAATTTTTGCCAACTTATTTTTTTTCCATGATAGTGGACCCGTCTCCTTTGGTCTTCTGACTTTAGGTAGGTTTTTATTCTTGACACTAATTTTTAAATCATTCAAAAGTTTTAAAAAAGATCTCCTCGCTATTTCAGCTATTTTCTTCGCATTAGTATTCTTTAGTCTCGGACTTCTCTTAAGGGCAAATGTATTTATACAATCTCTATTAAACTTCGCTTCAATTGCTGCACTTCATGTGTATGCTTACATTTTATGTAGCGAGATACCAATGGTTAGATCATTATTTGAATTGATCCTTGCTCCTGTTTATTTTGTTGGCTCGTATATTAAGACCTTTTTTAAAACTATAAAGATTATGTTTTCTGGTGATTTAAAAGAAATTGGTCTTCAAAAACTACGTACTGGTAGAAGTCAGACCGTGCAATCGTTGATAATCGGATTCATCATTGGTCTTTTTATTATAGGAATACTTATTTCAATGTTTACAAATGCCGATCCGATTTTTGCATCATTTATTAAAAAAATAGTATCAGAAGAATTTTTGCAAAGTCTTTTTATGAGAGTAGTTTTGAGCATATTAACTGGCTTTATTCTTTTACCTCTTCTTATATTAAAGAGAAAAAGCATTTTTAATTCTCCCCTGCAGCTGCTCAAGCGGATAAGTTTTAGACATGAAATGACTGTTGTGATGACACTCGTTGCTATTGTTATTGGACTCTTTCTTTTTATACAATGGCCTTATGTATTTGCAAAAGTACCATTTGAGACTGACCTCTCGAAATTCGGAGTTGCAACTTATTCAGAATATGTAAGAAAAGGATTTCTTGAACTTCTAAAAATTTCTATATTTGTATATGGATTGATTTGGGCAGGGCTAATAATTCTTCGTGAGAATATATCAAAAGGAAAAAGTCTTCTTAAATATGTACAAATTGTAGTTCTTGCCGAGTTCTTTATTTTTATATTTTCAATATTTAGAAGAGTTTGGCTTTATCAAGAATATCACGGATGGAGCATCGTCCGCATTTATGGGAGCTTTGTACTTCTTTGGATTTTTGGAATTACTATTTTTCTTGGACTACGTCACTTTTGGCAAAAAAGATGGGTAATTGGAGAGATGATTTTTACTGTTGCGATTATTTTTTACATAGGCTTATTTAATATTGAATCATTCATCGTTGAAAATCACCCACCCACGGTGAATAAAAAAGTTGATTATGTCTACTTATCCCGCATGTCTGCTGACGGTTATAATGGTTGGAAAAAAGCTTACGTCCACGCAAAAGAAGTGATCAATAAATATGAAAATAAAAGCACGCAAATAAACCGAGATGAAAGAAAAGAGATAGCTTATGCTGGGATAATTATTAGGGAGTTGTCAAAAAATTATAAAGACTTACTTAAGCAATATGGGACGACAATTGAATTAAAACAATATTTAACTGCAATTTATAATTTTCAAAAAGAAGCAAATTACGAGAGACATGTAGAACCAAACAGCATGATGTATTCAACCAGTCAAACTAATAACATAAATGAAATGTTAGGCAAAATAAACGAAGGTAAGGTTGATTATAAAAAAACACTTGATTCTCTATATGTATCCACTTCGGAAGAAAAATTTAAATTTGGAATGGGTAGCACTTATACAAATCAAAGTTTTTATGAAGTCCCAACTTACAGCACAGTTACCTATTCATATAAAAAAGTAAAAAACAATGACAAAGATAAAAAAATTATCTATAACAAAGAGAGTTACTTAGATCGATTATATGTATGGAATTCATCCAAATTTAATGCTTATAAAAATATTATGAAAGATGAGCGGTATGAGGAATTGCTTCAATTACAAGGAAAATATTTTAATTTATATATGAGAATATTTAGTCAACCTCCAAATGAAAGAGATTTTGATATGGATATCTCCCTCGACTCCCCTCTCCTAGATTAGTTTATCAGCGTAATGTTACACTGATAAATATTATTGTAGAAAATAATCGCGGATATATTTCAGAAACTAGTTAAGTAATTTTCTTCAAATAATTTTGCCGATGAAATTTGACGTTTCTTGAATTTGTTGCAAGATCTATAAAGATGTTAACTCCATCAATGACTCCCAAGCGATTTCGAACGATGTATGTGATTCCATTAATTACTGCGACTCGATAAGGCTTAATGCTTGTATTAAATACTTCTTCAGTGATACTTTCTATTTCATTTGCATTTAGCGTTGTATCAATATCAATTTGGATATGAGGTAAAAAATAATCAATTTCCAGATGATCTTGTTCAACGGGGACGAATTCAATAAGTGGCTTCTCCCAATTTGTAGTATCGCCTAAAAATAGCCATAAAGCAAAATCATTTGACTCTTCTTCATAAAGAAATTGATTAGTTTTTATAGCAAGATTTATTAACCTTTGTTTTTCAAACTGCTGTGATTTTACCCGGTAGCCAAAACCAATATGATTAAGTCTCACAATTGAATTATTAGTGTTTAAAATCATCACAAGGTCTTTAAATAACTTAAAGTCTACCAGTTCATCTTTCAGCTTGCTTTTTTGGTCTTCTAGAACTGAAGCGATATCACCTATCGGAGTGACTATATGTGAACTAGTCATCTTGACTAGGCAATTATCAAAATCCAAATTATTATTTGAAGTTAAAATTTTAATAACTTTATTTAAAGTATCGTTTAAATTTTTCATAGTGCGGGAAATACGGGTATGGAATTATTTTGTCTTTATATTTCCAGACTTAATTTCATTTTGAAACATATAATACCCAATTTAGTTGTTCTAAAGCGAACTATTCTATTGGAATTATACTTATTCTTTTTTTCTTCAATCTCCACACAGCCAAATCTAACAAGATTTTTTTTAAACAAGCCGTATTCTATATCCAAATAATAAGAAAAATCATCGATTCCTTTATAGAAACTTTCTAATTGAAAATGAATTTTAATTGTTTTACAAAATATTTCAAAATCAATCCATAGGTACTCTTTTTTTAAAAATGCATTCCAAATAACATTTTGATTTTTTTGTATTGTATCCATGACTGTTATATGACCTATATCTGGGCTTGGGCAAAAATATTCCCAACTTATCCGCCTCCAATAATGAAGCACCATATTCCAATATTGAGTTATTGAGTCAATATTATGCAAAAAACTTTTCCCATTTTTAGAAATTAATATTTTATTTTTTCTTTTATATGTAATATGCATTGACTCAGAGATTATTTTTATTTGTGTCAAAAACTCAACCACTCTCTCACTGTTTATTTTCCATCCATATTCTTTAAATTGATTAAATATTTTTTGTTGGCGGAATTCTTTTTGCAAAGCCGCGATGTCTCTTAACGAAATATTTCCCGTAGTGGTCCTTTGGATATTATTATTTTCTACATATTTCAAAAATACTATAAAATCATGAAAAAAATCATTTTTAAATATTTCTATGTCTAATAATTTAGCATCATCCATACGATTACTGCTTGTTTTGCCAATGTTTTGGTTTTATAAATAACATGTCAGTCAATTTTATTTCAATAATTCTGTCAAAACGGAATTTTCTAATACTTTTTTTTAAGTGGCAAAATCCTTCTCCATAGGGTGTACTGGTTTTATATGGGTCAACAACTCTTTTAGCCATGCCGGAAGTTGTTGAATCATAAATAATTTCAATTGATTTTTTAAGTCTAACCGCTCTAATCCAGATCTCATAAGTTTCTTCTTCATATTCAACGGAAGGACGAAGATACTCATCTTTATTATTAAGTTCATGCCAATACGTTTTTCCTAAAGAATACAAAGCGTCTTCATTGTAATTATTTTTCATTTTTCGTAATCGATATAAAACTAATTTTTTTTCATTATCTTGTAAAGTATTTTTGGAATCATGAATTAGCGAGTCAATGATTTTTTGTTCTTTCTCAGACCAATTGTAAAATCGACTGAATGTCTCTGATAAAGTAAGTAAAGCTAAATATTTATACATTTTTTGTGAAAATATCATAAAATATATTTGTAGGAGATAAATTTATTTTTTGATTGCCTTAACCATACTCTCATTTAATGCCGTACTGATGATTGTCTCTAATTTTTGGTATTCTCCAGTATCAGCTTTTTGAAGCGATTGAATATACTCTTTTCGTTCCTTGTTTTTTTCAGTTTTAATTTCAATAATTGGTAAATTTAAACGCATTAGAATATAGCTCGTAAACATTCGTGATGTTCGACCGTTATAGTCGACAAATGGATGAATAAAAACAAAGCGATGTTGAAAACGAGCTAAAAGTTCAATTACTCGTTCTATAAATTGATCATCTGTGGATTTAGGTAATTTGGATATGGTAAATTCAATATCATCGCACAATACCTTTATCATTTCAGCAATTTTAGAAAAATGAGGAGCTTCTTTCCCAGAATAGGTCACTTGGATGATCCTGAATTTGCCCGCGTCGTCTACCAGAATTTCAGAAAAACTTGCCTTATGGATTTGTTTAATAAAACCTGGTGTTATTTTATTTGTTTTAGCCTTCTGGTTAAGGAAAAGTAGACCCTTTTTGGTGCCCAAAACCTCAAGCTCTAATACTTTTTGTCTCGGCAAAATTCCATATTTTGTCTGTTTATATGAAGTAGCTCCTGTCTTGATAACCATGAATGAAATATAATTTATTTAAGAAATGAAAAAACATCTTTTCTAGATATTTCCGGATGCTCAATTTTAGTATTACGATAAACCGCCTCGGGTAAAAAGACACTAAAAAACCTTTTCAAAGCAGATTGTTTTTTTTTCATCCGAAAAAATATTTTATAGTTAATTTTTATTTGTCTGTTCACAATATTAAAATATTAACATATTATTCCAAAAAGTGTTGACTTATATTAAAAATATAATCTAATTTTCTAGGATGCGGATATTGTCTCGCCAAAACTGAGCCAAACAAAAATAAATCCCGTCTTCACCCGACGAAGTCGGGTTTCGGCGAGGCGAAGGCGAAGCACTTGGGTCTGGAACAAATTAATCCTTATAATGAGCTAATCCTTTAAGTACAGATTCACAAGTTTCTTGTGCCAATTGTGCTATTCCATTTGTCAACTCGAAATCTCCAACAGCTTCTCGACTTAAATGAACATAATTTCTAAAATCTCTAAGAACCTGCAATTTATATTTATTAGATTCTGTAATAAATTTCTTATTATAAGATTCATCAATTAAAATAATGAAGTCATCACCCTTTTTTTTAGTTGCATAAGCTAAAACAGCTTCAAGAACTCCTGAATAAAGAATAATTGAAGGCTTGTTTAATTGATTTTTTAAACAAATATTACCGATAGCGTAATCTCTAATAAGTAACTCAGCGAATTTCTTATCTTTTACCCAAGCAAATAAATTTTTCCTTCCAATTATTATTTTTTCTTTAGTCAAAACGCTCAAATGTTTTCCAATATTCCATTTAGCCATGTCATTGTAATTATACTATTTGAAATATCTATTTAACATTGTTTTAATAGTTTTCCTTCCATAACCACTTTTAAAATAAATTTCTCTGTTTTTTGCATCAACTTTATTTAGGAAAGCTTCATAAAATATTAATTTATATGGAATGAAAGGTTTTGTTGCCTTGCTTTCTCCTAAATTATGTTCTCGAAATCTTTTTTTTAGATCTGAAGTATAGCCGATATATAAACTATTATTTTTTTGGCTTTGGAGAATATAAACGTAGTAGAACATATAAACGGCGAGACGTAAGAAATTTTTAACAAAATTTCAACGTCCCAGCAACGTTGAAATTGCTTTGCAATTTCTTATCACGAAGATATGATAAGAAAACAGCCTTGAATCTTTATGAAAAATTCATATATCATATGATCATGAAGATTGGAATATTTTATGCCACTTATTCGGGTGGGACTCAGATGGCTAGTGAGTTTTTAGCCGAAAAGTTAAAGTCCTTAGGACATGAAGTTACGTTAAAGCAAATCTCAGAGATCTCGTTTGATGAAACTCTGACATATGATTTAAGAGTCTTTACTTCTCCAAGTTGGGATAATGAGTCAGAGGAAGGTCAACCTCATATAGACTTCATTTCTTTCATACAAAAATCGGCTGGTAAAAATTTCAGCGGAAAGCCTTGTGCAGTTTTTGGCTTAGGCGACTCAACTTATGCTCATTTTTGTGGTGCTGTCGATATAGTGACTGACTATATTAAAAAAAATGGAGGAAAAATAATAATCAACCCACTAAAAATAGACGGGTACCTTTTCAATACTGAAGCGAATAATAAACTTCTTTCAGATTGGGCTAGCAAGCTTAAAGTTTAACTTCATTTGATATAATTTATCATAACCACCGCTTGTGGGCGGTGAGCGCTTGCAAATAAGGTTTACCGGTGTAGTAAAATAAAGATGTTTTAGTAATGATTTTGTTTTTATGTCATCCCGCCTTGGGCGGGATCTAGCGAAGTCAAGTACTGGACGGTACTTGACGAGGCGTAACGGCCTTTGGCCTGGATTTCTCACTAACGCTCGAAATGACGATGGTTTTTTTGTTTTTAATTAATTTAAGCTTTTTGGATTGAAATTTTATACCATCACCTCTATTGGTGGTAGTTGATTTATATTTACAGCCGGGGTGGCGAAACTGGCAGACGCGCAGGTTTTAGGAACCTGTTCCTGTAAGGGATTGAAGGTTCAACTCCTTTCCCCGGCACAAAGAAGGTTTCCCGCCTGAGGAGACGGGACTAACTCGCAGTAAAACTCATTAAAAATTCGTTAACTGCGAGTTGAGCAACTCCTTTCCCCGGCACTATGAACACATTAAAAACTTTTTTCTATTCGCTCAGAAGATCTTTGTTTGAGCCAACCTATTACAACGATATTGTAAAAGCCAAATTCAGTTTTTCGCTTAAGTATCTTTGGTTTTTAGTATTTTTAACACTTGTTGTTAAAAGCTTTGGCTACGGTGCTTCATATATAAAAAATCGTCCATATATTAAACCAGGTGTTGATAAATTCGTAACCGATGTAAGTAAATTTTATCCATCGGAGCTGGAGCTTCGAATCAGACAGGGTGAACTTTCAACTAATGTTAAGGAGCCATATATTTTTGATCTGGAAAGAAAAATACCATCAGACAAGCACTTAATTATTATTGATACTAAAGGGTTGATTGATAACTACCCCTCATATAATACTTATGTTTTGGCAACTCGAAAAGCAATGATTTATCCTTCAAAAAGCCAGAGCAACAGAACGGAAACCTCGATATTTTATTTCAAAGATATAAAAAATAGTCTGACTTTCAATAGAAATAGTTTTGACAGAATAATAAATATGGCTAAACCATATTCATTAAAAGCAACATTTTATTCAGATATATTTATAGCTCTGGCAATAGTTATAGGGCCAATTTTCTTATCTACATTTACACTTTTTGGGATTATATTTGGCCTGTTATTCCTAAACTTTATCGTCTGGATTTTTAATTTATTGATTAAGAAAAAATTTAACTATTCTACTTTATACAGGTTAAGCATGCATGGAATAAGCATGCCGATTATATTATCCGAGCTATTTAAACTTGCAGGAATTGTATATGGGTCTATTTATTGGATATCCTATTTTATCTTTATGGGTGTAGTTTTATTTGCGCTCAAAACAAAAAAATCATAAAAAAACACCCAGATGAAGAATCGCTCTGAGTGCAAAAAAAGTCAAATTTTTTAAACAAATTTTATCCGTAAAAGGTGTTTTGTTTGTTAAATTACTTTTTTTAGTTTGTGTAACTCCCTGTAATTACACTTATATTATTTTTAATCCTTAATTCTGAAAGAATGCTGAAGAGATTTGCTACTCAACAAATCTAAGAAATCGTTGAAGTGAGGTGTTGAAATTTTCGTCAAAGACAATCCCCTTCCAAGGACTTCCTGGTTGGACAATATTGACAACGACAATATCAGCGCTATTGAAAATTGCCGACTGAAGCTCCTTTTCATCTATTCCTCCGGCAGCGCCAACCTCTATATCCCACTTACCTTTAATTTTAGCGACATCTTTGTATTGGAGGATTTTACCAAAAGCATTTTCTTCATCGCGTCCCCTGTGGATAAAGACAACATCGGGAGTGACATTACTTTTCCAAAGAGTCTTAAGTGGATTTGGATTATTCATCATATCAATCACTGAAATTATGCCGAGCTTTTTGCAGCTATCAACGAAAATCTGGAGAGTCTCTTTAGAAGAATTCCCCATTGCAGTCACCGAGGTCGCTCCTGCCTCTTTTGCCATCAAAACCTCGCCCTCTGCGCCGTCATTAATTTTAAGATCAGCGCATATCTGACCTCGCCAGTATCGACGTATTTCCCGGATAGCACCCATCCCCTCTTTTTTTAAAAGCGGAGTGCCAGCTTCGATTATAATGTGTTTATAGGAGGATAGATAAGGCACAACCCGGGCTATCTCTGACACCGAGTCATTGAAGGCTAGTTGAATAGAACACTTTCTCATATTTTATTTTCGAGCGGTGAAGGCTTCGAAAAAAGTATTCGGTAATGTCATAATTATCTTTTCTGACGGGTCTGCTGAAATTTCTTTTAATGTCTGCAAAGTCCTAAGCTCAAGGGCGCCTTTAGCGCTTGATAGAATTCTCGCCGCGTCAGCTAATTTGACCGCAGCTTCTTTTTCACCCTCGGCTTTAATAATTCTAGCTTTCTTATCGCGCTCGGCTTCTGCCTGTTGAGCCATAGCTCTTTTCATATCGGCTGGAATTTCGATGTTTTGAATTTCGACAGTTAATATATCGACTCCCCATTCTTCAGCGGCACTATCAACAATACCTTTTATATGTTCAGCGATTTGAGCCCTTTTTGAAAGGACCTCATCAAGGGTAACACTTCCGATTACGTCTCGAAGCGACGTCTGAGCTTTAGCCGAAATTTGGTTTTCAAATCTTTGGACTTTGTAGATTGCGGTTGCCGGATTAACTACTTTAAAGCGGACAATCCCGTCGATCATGCAGGAAACATTATCTTTTGTAATTGCCTCTTGGGTTGGGATATCCATGACTTGCTCACGGATATCGACCTCCTGGACCGTCTCAAGCGGGACAAGGACAATATTAAGACCTGGCTCAATCACGCGGTTAAATTTCCCCAAAAACATGACTAATCCTTTATATCCTTCAGGTATCACGCGAAAAAATTTGATTAAAAAAACAATTAAGGCAACAAAAGCAAATACAGAAGGAACAATTAAAAATTCCATATTATCTTTTAAATGGTAATTAATAAAAATATAATGCAATAACTTTCAAATTACAATAAGAAAAAAATAATAGAATCAATCATATCCACCGCCTGTGGGCGGTGAGCGCTTGCAAATAAGGTTTACCAGTGTAGTAAAATAAAGCTAACGCTCGAAATGACGATGGTGTTTTTGTTTTTAAATAATTAAAGCCTTTTAGGCTTGAAATTTCATACCGCCACCTTTGGTGGTGGTAGTTGATTCAAAAAATGATAATCGTGTTATTTGGATATCCAGGAACAGGGAAAACTTATGTAGGAAAAATATTTGAAAAATATTTTAGCTTCTATCTTTATGAAGGAGACGTAGACATGCCAAAATCAATGAAAATAAAGGTTACAAAAAATTATCATATTTCCGATCGCGACCGAGATAAATTATTTGACAACATTGAAAGAAAAATAAAGGTATTAAGAAATATATATAAGAAACTTGTTATCACCCAGACCTTTATCAAAGAAAAATATCGAGAACAGATATTAAAAGCAAATCCAGATGCAAGGTTTATTTACATCAAAACAGACGATGAAATCCGACAAAAAAGATTAGCTAAAAGAGAGACAGTCCCCTTGAGTCGTAACTACGCTGATCAAATGATAAAAAATTTTGACAAACCAAAGATCGATCACTTAATAATATATAACAACAAAGATGGAGAAAACGAAATAAAGAAGCAGATTTACCAGTGTAATGTTACACTGGTAAGTTAAGAGATAGTATAAGAAATAATTTTTTTTGCGATTTCGGATTTTGATACTAAGGGAATTTTTTTGGCCACTCCGTTTTTATTATAAATTATGACTTCGTTATAATCGGATTCAAATCCCCGATCGGTCTTACTTATATCATTCAAGACAATGAAGTCAGCATTGGTTTTTTTCATTTTTTTCTTTGTTTTTATAATCGTATCTTTATTAATTCCCGATTCGGCCTTAAAAGCGATAAGTTTTATTTTTGGATTTATTTTTTTTATTTGATCAATTATTTTTATTTGGGGAATAAGATTTAAAGAGCGTGAATTACTACTTAATATTTTACCTGAGTATTTATTTTCGACTTTAAAATCAGATACTGCGGCGGTATGAAAAATGTAATCAAATTTTTTAATATTTAATTTAATCAAATTACTTAATTCATCAACGGTTGAAAATTGTTTTTCCGTAATAAGATATCTTGGCGATACGGAATTTTTGGCCCGAAGAAGTAAAACATCTGCGCCGAGCAGATAACATTCTTCGGCAAGGGCCACTCCCATTTTTCCAGAACTTCGATTTCCAATAAATCTCACGTCATCAATTCTTTCTACTGTTCCCCCTGCCGTAATTAATATTTTTTTATTTTTTAATTTATTTATTCGACTAAGAACCACATCAATTTGATTTTTAATGAATTGAATTTCGGCGAGTCTCCCATTCCCTTCATACCCGCAAGCAAGCTTTCCTTCAACTGGCTCAATTATCTGATAGCCAATTTTTTTTAATTTATGAATATTATCCTGCACAATCGGATGATTCCACATGTTTACATTCATGCTCGGGCATAAAATAATCGGTGCGGAGATTGCAAGTGCCGCCGTTGTCAGGTAATCATCAGCGACACCATTTGCAAGTTTTCCGATTATATTAGCAGTTCCCGGGACTATAACAAATAAATCTCCCCGGTCGGCCAAATCAATATGATCAACTTTTTGATTTTTCAATATATCTTCGGTTCTAAAATTTTTAGAAAATATATTAATATATGCTTTGTTACCAGTTACTCTCTCTATTTTATTAGGTGAGATAATTCGAGTCGCCGAACTTGTCATAATCACTTCGACATTTTGCCCATCTTTTATCAACAATTTTGCAAGCTCAACAACTTTATAAGCAGAAATACTGCTAGAAATTCCGAGTACAATAGTTTTTTTCATGGTAATGATTATATAATAAACATATTAAACAATTGCTTTAATTAATTAAATAATTAAATAAATGAAACAAATAAAAATAGAAGATTCGTGGAAAATGCATTTATTAAGAGAATTTGATAAAGAATATTGGATCAATCTAAAGGAATTTGTGAGAGATGAATATCTAACGAAGAAAATTTTTCCTCCTCCAAAAAATATTTTCCGCGCTTTTGATCTATGTCCATTTGACAAGGTTAAAGTCGTCATCGTTGGTCAGGACCCATACCATGGAGATGGTCAGGCAAATGGACTCTCATTTGCAGTCGGAAAAGATATAGCCCTGCCTCCTTCACTTAAAAACATTTTTAAAGAAATAAATTCAGACTTAGGAATTACACCTTTTGAAAATGGAGATTTATCAAGGTGGGCAACTCAGGGAGTGCTCATGTTAAACAGCGTCCTTACAGTCGCAGCTAACCAACCGACATCCCATAAAGCCAAGGGTTGGGAAATATTTACAGACGCTATAATAAAGCAATTAAACGAAAAAAGGGAAAATATTGTTTACATGCTTTGGGGAAAATATGCGCAAGTTAAAGGTGAAGTAATTGACAATAATAAAAACTTAGTCTTGATCTCAGGTCACCCCTCGCCCTACTCTGCCAACCTGTTTTTTGGCCATCACCATTTTTCAAAATGTAATGAGTACTTAATATCTCATAGAATTAATCTTATTGATTGGAGATAAACTGCAAAGTAATATAGAATCATGGGCATTTTCATAATTAAAGATAAATTTTGCATAAACAAAAAAGCAATCCTCATAATTATAGGAATTTCACTTCTTGTAATAGTTAGTCTTTTCAAAAAACAAATTTCTTTTAAAGCTAAGGCGGAAGTCCAGCTAAATAATAGTATATGCGGGATAGATCTTCAGACAATGAAAACAACATCAGATTGTTGTAATGAACCCGACAAGCTAAATGGTTACAGATGTTATATAAATAATTATTCAATAGACTGCAAGACAAGAAATGTAATCAAGTGCAAATGTGATAATATTTCAGGTAAATGTTCTGAAAACATTACTCCAACAAATCAAATTCTAAAAACTCCCACGCCTACTCCAGTGTCAAAACCTAGCCTATGTGATTTATACGGTAAATATGCAACTCCAGACAGGTGGCAGAAACTGTGCTGTAGTCAATCTGATATTGATACGGGCAGATTTAAGTGTATTAAAACAGAATCAGAATCTGGCTTTATAAAAACTCCAGTTTATAATCAATTTCACTGTTCAGCCCAGAGATACTGGAAATGTGAAGGCGGGTGCAGTGAATATAATGGAGAAATATATCCCACCTGCAAAAAAATTTCTTCTGGACCATACATTGTGATAACCCCAACTACAACAATATTAAATCCAACCAAAACCCCAACGCCAAAACCAACTTTTAAGGTTTCTCAATCTCCAAAACCAGTCACTCCAACAGCGGTGACAGTTCAATCACTTCCGCCAGCCAAAGTGAATATGGAGTTTTTGGGGGGAAGCATATACAATTTTACAATTATTGAGGACAATGGACCGGTTTATGGTATTAACACATACGTATTTAGGATCGATCTTAATCCCGATATGAGTACTTGTCGGACATATGTTAGTCTCGATGAATTTTACAAATATGGCTTAGTCGTGCGAAGCGCTACTATAAAAGCTTATCATGAGGCCTCCAATTTGGTAATTAAAGTTTATGATACTCATAATGGAAGTTTAGAAGTATTTTCAAAGACGCTTCCATATAGTGATTTCTGGTCTATCTATGGTGATTATATTTCCGTTACGTATTGTGTTGAATAAAAATTTTGTTTCAAGGGGTTTACAAATAATACTTCGTCGTTTAATATAAAGTAATGGATATAAACGAAGCCATTCTCCGTTTTTTGGAATATTGCGAACTCGATCGAAATCTGTCGCTTAAAACAGTAAAAATGTACGGCTATTATTTGAACTTTTTTAAAGAATGGCTCGTCAAGAGTCGAAAGCCTAAAGTCGAAAGTCCAAAGTCTGAAGGAAGTAATACCTACACTGAGGCAGGAATAAAAGTGGAGGAGATTACTGATGAGACGGTGAGGAATTTCAGACTTTTCATTTCGCACGATTATAAGAACCCATATAAGGGTGTCCTGAAGCGCCAAACCCAAAACTACTTCCTGGTAGCACTCAGAAGCTTCCTCCGCTACCTGATAAGACAGAAGATGGCGGTACTATCCCCTGAGATGATAGAACTGGGTAAAAATCGTGATCGAAACATCAAGTTCATCGCGGAGGATGAGCTTAAAAAGCTTTTCAGTGCCGTTCCCTTAAAGGACAAATCCGGTCTTCGTGATCGAGCAATTTTAGAGGTTCTCTTCTCGACAGGCCTTCGGGTTTCGGAGCTTACAGGGCTCAATAGAGAAAGTATTAATATTGAGAATGGTGAGTTTGGAGTTATCGGAAAAGGCGGTAAAGCGAGAGTGGTTTTTTTGTCAAAAAGCGCCAAAGAATGGCTCTCTAAATACTTAAAATTTCGCGATGACCCATATCAGCCGCTATTTATCAGGTATGCAGGGCCAAAACCAAAAGGCGGATTAACAAACGAAAATTTAAGGCTTTCACCCAGGTCGGTTGAGCGGATGATTGACAAATACAGAAAGATTTCAGGATTGCTATTTAGAATTGGCCCACATGTACTCCGCCACTCTTTTGCGACTGACCTACTAAATCACGGAGCCGACCTGAGATCGGTACAGGAGATGCTAGGGCACAAAAACATCGCAACAACTCAGATATATACCCATGTTACAAATTTTAGGCTGAGAGAAGTACACGAAAAGTATCACTCGGGTAATAAATAATAAATCACAAATAACAAATAACAAATAATAAATGAATATCAAATTTCCCTCCTTCGCTAAAGCTATGGAGGGCAAGCAAATTTCAAATATCAAAATAAAAATCTTACTTTGGTTGGCGATACTATTATTTATTGGTATATTTTCTTATCTAAGTATCAAGCGATATAAGACCTTAAATTCGTACTACTACGACCTGGGGATCATGAATCAGGTGGTATACAATACGTCTCGCGGGCGATTTCTTGAAATGACCAATCAAGATCTTAAAAAAAATGTCTCCCGCTTAGCAATCCATTTCGATCCAATTCTTGCTATTTTTGCCCCCTTTTATCAGTTTTATGAAGGACCAGAGGTTCTACTTATTGGCCAGGCAATAATAATGGGGTTAGGAGCATTGGCTGTTTTTTTAATTGCTCAAAAAGAACTGAAAAGAAATCTAATAAGCTTAATGTTTGCGTTGTCATATCTTACATATTTTGCAGTCCAACGAGCGGCCCTTTTTGATTTTCATAGTGTGACGCTTGCGACTACCTTTTTACTTTTTGCTCTCTACTATAATTTAGTAAAGAAAAATTTTTGGTATTACTTATTTATTATTTTAAGCCTGCTCACAAAAGAACATGTTGGTTTAGTTATTCTATTTTTGGGCGCTTATTTATTTTTTGTAAAAAAAGAAAAGAAGACAGGGGTCATAACATCACTACTTGGTCTAATTTTTTTTATATCAACTGTTTATTTTATAATCCCATATTTTAGAGGTGAAGCGCACTTTGCCTCAGGGTATTTTACCGACATTAAATCAAGAATATTAAAAATAATTAATGATGGCTTGCCTTATGCCAGAATGATCTTATCTCCTCAAATATTTGCGTTTTTTTCTCCTATAACTTTATTAATTAGCCTTCCCGAATGGGCGATCAATATTTTAAGCATTAACTCAAATCAGAGATCATTTTACTTTCATTACAATTCAATCATAGTTAGTCTCTTGTTTTATTCATCAATAATTGGATATAAAAATTTCCTCAATTTAATTAAAGATAAGGGTGCAAGAACAATAGTATTTCTAATATTTATTATTCTGAATGTAGTTTCAATTTATCGTTATAATCCCCTCCCCGAGCAAGTTCGACAGCCTGCTAAATATAAAGATATTAATACCATTAAGAAAAAGTCAATTGAATTCTGGGTAAAAAAACTGGAAAGTGAAAATATAAAAGTTGCAACGACTCCAAAATTAGCCCCGTTTTTTACAAATAGAAAATATTACTATAATTTTTTATATGATAGTGCCTTTGCTACAATGGGGCAATTAGAAAGCGACATTTTAAAGGATGATATCGATAAATATGTTTTAGCTGATTATGTAATTATCAATAGATCTGAAATTGGAGATATTGGGAAAATGGGCCTCTCTGCCAAGTTTTATTTAAAATTATTGGCAGACCGCAACTTTCAGATGATATACTCTGACAATAGAGATGGAGAAAGTATAGAAGTGTACAAAAAAGTACTTTAATTGATTTAATTATTCTAATTGACCTAAACAATACCCAAAGACCAATTGGGACTTAGGATTTATTTAGATTAATTAAGTTAATTAGAAATTTTCTTAATATGCTATCAATTATAATTCCCTTTCATAATGAAAAGGAAAATCTACCAATATTAATAATGCAATTAACTAGTCAACTGCATTTGATGGAAAAAGACTACGAAATAATTTTGGTTGATGATGGATCCACTGACAATACAATCTCAAATCTCAAATGTCAAATGTCAAATCTACAACTCAAATCTCAAAATCTATACTACTTTACTCATAAAAAAAAGTTAGGGAAGGGGCAGGGGTTAAAAACCGGAGTAGAAAACGCCAAGGGGGAAACTATCGTTTTTATGGACGCAGATTTACAAGATGACCCCTCAGATTTACCACGATTCCTTGAGAAAATTAAAGACGGACATGATTTTGTGAACGGAATAAGAGGGAAAAGAAATGATAACCTACTGGTAAAATTCTATTCAAAAATTGTTGCTTGGTTTTTGCGAGAGTTTCTTCATTCTCCATATACTGATATTAATTGTGGTTACAAAGTTTTTAGAAAAAAAGTTCTTGGGGGTTTTACTTTCTATGGGAATAACTTCCGTTTTTTTCCCCTCGCCGTGTTTTATAATGGATATAAGGTGACAGAAATAAATGTGAAAAACAATCCTAGAATTTACGGAAAGACAAAGTTCGGTCCGAGCAAGCTCTTTACCGGATTACTTGATACTTTAACGGCTTTTTTTCTATACAAATTTGCCGAAAGACCACTCCACTTCTTTGGAACGATTGGTAGTGGTGTATTTTTAGTCGGCTTTCTAATCTCATTATATTTAACCATTGAGAGATTATTTTTTGGTGTTTTGCTTGTAACTCGACCACTTCTATGGCTTGGAATATTGCTTATAATTATTGGAATTCAAATCGGAATGACGGGGATTATTGGAGAATTAATAGTTTACCTCGATCATAAATCTGATAAAAGTAGTCCATAAAGTCGAAAGTCTGTAAAGTCCATAAAGAAATACGTACAGGGGTTTGACTTTAAAGACTTTATAAACTTTAAGGACTTTAGACTTAACTATGAATCCAATACTTGCTTTAATTATTGCTAACCTTGTTTGGGGCGCTGCCTCGCCGATCTTTAAGCTGGCGCTGACCAACATCCCCCCCTTTACATTGGCTTTTATAAGATTTTCTTTTGCAGCAGTTTTATTTTTACCATTTATAAAATTATTTTGGAAAAAAATCAATTTTCAAGAACTACTTGAAGTTTTATTAGTAGGTGTTTTTGGAATAACCATAAATATCTCTTTCTTTTTTTTAGGATTACCGAAGACAACGAGCATTAATGCTCCAATAATTGCCTCATCCGGACCGATATTTATTTACTTGTTATCCATTTTATTTTTGAGAGAAAGACCAAAAGCAAAAATACTATTCGGTATGCTCACCGCCTTAATTGGAGTTCTTATTATTATTCTTTCACCGATATTTTTGGAGGGAAAAAGGGTCGACTTTGGAGAAATAGAGGGAAATATATTTTTTCTAATTGCAACATTTGGCACTGTGATGCAAACAATTATTAGTAAAGACACGTTGAAAAAAGTCAACCCTTATCAGGCGACATTTATTTCATTTATATTCGGAGCATTAACTTTTTTTCCACTTATGATAAAAGAATTAAGAATATGGGAATTCTCCCAGTTAAATAATAATGGAATTTTAGGAATTGTTTTTGGAGTTTTCCTATCCTCAGCTCTTGCGTATTTATTATTTTATTATGGAATCTCCAAAATAAAAGCATCAGAAGTGGGAATGTTTACTTACATTGATCCAGTTGTTGCAATTATAATAGCGATCCCCCTACTTCACGAATATCCAAATATATTTTTTATAGCAGGATCAGTATTAGTTTTTGGAGGAATATTTTTTGCTGAAGGAAGGCTTCACTGGCACCCATTTCACAAACTCAAATCTCAAAGCTCAAATCTCAAAACTACAACTTAAATATCAAAGTTTAAAGATTTTTTTATTTATCGATGTATATTTGAGTTTTGACATTTAACATTTGAGATTGATAGAATAGTATATGAACAAGATTTTAATAACGGGAGTCGCTGGGTATATCGGCTCAATTGCTGCTGATCTTTTTCTAAGTGCGGGTTACGAAGTAGTCGGAATCGATAATTATCAGACGGGGTATCGTGGGCCTGTTGAATTGCTTAAAAAAAGATATGACGATAAAAAATTTCGCTTTTATGAAGCTGATTTAAAGAGCGACCTCTCCCCTATTCTTTCAAAGGAAAAAGATATAAATGCGGTAGTTCATTATGCCGCATCGTGCGTTGTTGATGAGTCAATGAAGGATCCATATAAATATTTTAATAATAATCCAAACTCGACGCTGAATTTAGTCGAATCACTTCTTAAATTTAATATCAATAAAATCGTGTTTTCATCAACTTGTGCGGTGTATGGTGAAGCAAGGCAAGTCCCAATCGACGAAAATCATCCTACTGATCCAAACAATGTGTATGGCGAATCAAAGCTACAAGCGGAAAAAATAATCCGTTGGTATGGCGATATTAAGGGAATGAAATATTTAATCTTCAGATATTTTAATGTTTCTGGAGCGTCAACTGATGGAGCTCTCGGATATTCAAAAAATCCATCGACTCATTTGACTGAAAATGCAGTCCGGGCTGCTCTTGGGATCGTTCCCTTTTATTTGACCTACCAAAAAATGGAGACACCTGACGGATCTCCAATTCGTGATTATGTAAATGTCCTTGATCTAAATGCCGCCCACATGAAGGCAGTTGATTATCTAATAAATGGAGGAAATAGTGAAATAATCAATCTGGGAACAGGAACAGGTAATTCAGTCCTTGAAATAGTAAATAAAGTGCAGGAACTTACCGGAAAAAAATTTAATATTGAGCAGGATAAAAATCCTCGATCAGGTGAGGCGCCGAAATTAATAGCAACCATTGATAAGGCAAAAAAGATATTAAATTGGTCACCAGAAAAAACAGTAGAAGACTCAGTCAAATCACTTCTAATTTGGTATAAAAATCATCCTGAAGGCTGGGAGTTGTGATAATTTGGAGCG
>Ga0075668_102_pt1 | contig 70562 bp, 56 predicted proteins | sample RifGroA2_FD_68412 | JGI IMG/M metagenome (GOLD analysis project Ga0075668, IMG submission 68412) | Microgenomates (Roizmanbacteria) bacterium GW2011_GWA2_35_19 | reverse complement strand
CGTCACAAGTTTTCATGGTCAGTTTGATTCTATGCCTATATTTTTTTTGCTTTTATCCATATTTTTAATGAAAACTAAGCGAGAATTATTTTCTATATTTGTTTATTCGTTTTCGATTCTTACAAAAACGTGGCCAATATTATTTATGTTTATTTTCTTTAAATACCTCAGGAAAAAAATTAATATTCTATTTATATTCTTTTTCCCCGTTATTTCTATCATTATCTATTCTTTTTTATTCCACACTTCGATTAATCGAATTATTTTAACGGTGGTTAAGTATCAAGGGTTATATGGAATATGGGGAGTTACCCAATTTTTATCGTTTTTTACTCGTCGCTTTATTGTTCAAAAAATAATAACCTTAGCATTTATAATAGGTTTTACCCTATTTATTCTAAAATATAATAATAAAAATATATTCCAAAAATTCTTAATTTCTTTTTTGTTCTTTTTTTCCTTTACATCCGGATTTTCAATCCAATATTTATCATGGATTATTCCATTTTTAATAATCACAAATTCTAAGCTTTCCTTGTCCATTATTATTCAATCAACAATTTACCTACTCTCGCATTACATTGCATGGGTTGCTTTTCCAAATACTGACATTTTCCCTGGTTACATTAAAATAATTCAAAACATTACTGGTTTTGCATTATGGTTTAGCTTTATAAAAGCATGGTGTATATCAGCAAATATTAGGCTTCCAATAGCTCCGAAACCCACGCTTTGTAGCAAATAGTCCATAGACAAGTAAGTTTATAAAGCCTATAAAGTCTTTAAAGTGAAAAAAATCATTCGTTATTTACTTATAATTACTTGTTTCTTTGTAACTAAAAATATATTTGCTTTTGAATATATAAAATTTCCGGGCAATCCTCTTCCCATCACCTATGATTTTGGTTATCAATCGCTCCTTCAGGCGCATATTTATAAAGACGGAAATATTTATCGTGGTATTCTTACGGCTAAAAAAGCTCCAACAGATAGATATTCACTTGTTTTAATCGAATCCATTGATGGTTTTTCCTTTAAATTAATTAAAGAAATCATTGCAAGCGATAAAGATATATCTAACCCACGTTTATTTATTGATGGAGCTGAGACAAAAATTTTATACGCACAAAGGGAATCGGTAGACTTTTACAAGATATATTCAATAAATTGCAACGATGAATTTATCTGCGATCCACCTCAGCTACTTCTTGACCCGAATATAAATAACCTAAATGAAAACCATGGTCACTTTGCACCTTTTATAAGAAGAATTAATGGTCATTATTTTTTATTTTATGGAAGTTGGGGAAATAATGGGTTTAGCACTTATCTCGCACACTCAGATCATTTTGGAGATTGGCAAAAATGCCCGAATTTTGTATTAACTGGCTTAGACGGTGCATTTATAGATATTGACGCTACTAACATAAATATCTATGCCCACCAATCAAATTCGACAGGGATCCAAAAGCTCGCAGCCACACTTCCTTTAACTTGTGATTCGATATTTAATAACCTAGGTTACATCGTCACTAAGTCGACTACTTACGATCAAAGACATATAATTTTTCCTTCAATTATAAATAATGGAGACCAGCAACTGCTGTATTACACAGGACTAGGAAGCGACAATATATGGCACCTAAATCTTGCTTTTAACTCTGAAATTTCACCTACATCGGCGCCTTCACCAACATATACTCCGACTCCTACCATTATTCCGACTTTACCTATCATAATTACCCCAACTATTACTTTATTTCCAACCGCTACTCCAAGTCCCGTCGACCGAATTCCAATCGTTCTCTTACCAGGATTCTTAGCTTCATGGAATAAAGAAGCACTATTACATAATCAAATTGTTCCCCGAAGCGCTTGGAAAATAGCTACGTTTGTAAAAGAGTACGAAGGCCTCATTAAAACATACGAAAATTTAGGATATCAAATCAATAAAGATTTGTTTATTTTTGCCTATGATTGGAGAAAACCTTTATCACAACTTATTAATGATCTCAACAATTATATTCAACAATTATCAATTAACAATCAACAATTTAATATTGTCGGTCATTCCCTAGGTGGTCTAATTGCACGAATTTACGACCAAGAATTTAACCCTAATAATATCGAAAAAATAATAACAGTCGGATCACCTCATAAAGGAGTCGCCGCAATGTACAAACTAGTTGAGGCGGGGGAATTAGAAAAATCTGATAATTCCCTTTGGCTTTCGGCAAAACTCTTACTGAATCTCAATAGGAAAAATCTTGAGTCTGATAAGCAGTTGTTATATAGATTATTTCCTATATTAATTGATCTTTTCCCAACATATGATTTTCTCAAAAGCCAAGGAGAACTAATAAACGTAAATGATATGAATATAAAAAATTTAACACTCCTCAAGTACGCGAATTCAAATTCCTCTAATATTCAGTCAATCGTTGGCGAAAGAGGCAATACACTAAAAGGTTTTACTGTCATGCCTCAAAACATGCTTGATAAAGTTTTAGGAAATTATCCCGACGGACGCCCTATCTCTGAATATCACGACATAGGTGATTATACCGTCCTTTCCGAAAGCGCTTCACTTCAAAATGTCCGAAAACTGAATTTAAGCCACGGAGAATTAATATATAAAACTTTTGGCATAAAAGAAATATTAAATGGGCTTGGGATTGTCTTTCATGATGACCAAATAGTTGAAGGGTCAGGAACCGTCATAACGCCCTCAATTATATTTTTAATTAAGTCTCCTGGCAAAATAGAAGTTGAATATGATAATAGGGTATTTAAGGAATCCGACGGCATAATATATATTCCAAATGCAGGGTCGGGTGAATATAAGTTAAAAGTCATCGGGATATATAATGGGTATTACGAAGTTGTAATTGGCCAAGTTGGACAAAATAATGATTCTTGGAATACGATTTATGGAGAAATCAACAGCTTAATTCCGTCGCTCCAGACTGACTCATATAAAATATACTTCGATAGTATAAATCCATTTAAATATTTTGTTGATAAATCAGATCCTGGTAAACTTATCAATGAACTTGTTTTATATTTGAAATCATATAATTACAAAAAAAATACTCAAATTATTAAAAACATTGGTAAAATTCACAAAACTAATGTAAAAGATCATAAACATTTATTTTATGCAATTAATAAAGAATTAGTGAAAATTGGGGATTTTACCGGACTTGAGAAATTGGAGAATATTTATTCAAAAATGATTGTTTTTGAAAATAATGCAAAGAATTTAGAAAAAGATATAAATCGCATAAAAAGTGAATTTTTGAAGGAACAAAGTAAATTTTTAAAACTTAAAGACAAAAATACAAATTTTGATGAGAAATTGATTTATTTTGAAATAATCGATGAAAAAATCAAAATCTATGAAACTCTTGATAATAATCAAAATTCTTATAAAGAGATACTAATTGGGTCTTTAAAAAACCTCTTAAATAGAATATGAAAAGATTAAATTTAAACCAAAGTAATAAGCAATCTGTTAAACTGAATTTATGCCTAAAAAGACGCAACAAAAAGTATTACTTGCTGTTAGAATGCTCATTACTCTGGTATTGATAGGTTCAGCTTGTTACGTCGGCTTTTCTTATTACAAGAAAACTTCTTCCGAGATCTCTTCGCTTAATCAAATTAAAGCCAAAACTGAAAAAACTCTAAATTCTATTGCCTATGAAAAACTTCTTGACCTAAAAGTAATTACTAAAAAGACGGAGAAATTCGATTCAGCTTACGCCGATATTCTCACTCTCCTTTCAAAGCGGAATTACTCATCCGCCGAGGCTGACTTAATAACTTTTGAGAGGGAAATAACGGCTGAAAAGCAAAAAATTCTAGCTTCATTTCAAATACCTGCCAATGTCCCGGAAAATAATACCCCTCCTGGCGCCGGATACTCAAGTCAGGTCGTAAAGTCCGATGTTGGCGACTTCTTGGTTGGAATAGTTGCTGCCGACCTTAATTCTACCCGTGTAATTGTCGACACTGCTTCTGATGAAGATTGTAAGAATGATTGCCCAGTTTTAAGCCTTGGTGACTATGTATCTCGCTCAGGAGCTTTCGCTGGCATTAATGGCTCATATTTTTGTCCAGCTGATTACCCATCCTGTTCTGATAAAAAGAATTCTTATGACACTTTAGCCATGAATAAAAATAAAAAGTACTTTAACTCTGACAATAACGTCTATAGTACTGTCCCCGCCGTCATTTTCACTGGCAATTCTGCCCGATTCGTCGCCCAATCGCTTGAATGGGGAAGAGACACAAGCGTCGATGCCGTACTTGCTATGCAACCGCTCCTTGTATCAGGCGGAAATATTGTATTTAACGGAGATGGTGAACCAAAGAGAGGAAGTAAGGGAAATCGTAGCTTCGTTGGCGCCTCAGGGTCAACTGCCTATATTGGAGTTGTCTTTAATGCGACCGTTGCTGAAGCCGCCCACGTAATCAAGACTATGGGCATCCAAAACGCGCTAAACCTTGACAATGGTGGATCGACTGCCCTATGGTCTGGTGGCTATAAGGCCGGCCCCGGCCGCGCTCTCCCCAATGCCCTTCTTTTTGTAGGAAAATAAATAATATATTGTCAAATCAATATAAACTGATATAATTTGAAGATGGAAACAGTGAAAGTTGCACAAAAGCGTACTAGAAAACCTGGATCTGGAGGTACTGAATCTCTAATACTTGAATCCCGTGACGGCGCCACATCAACTGAGGTTGATACTGGTATGAAAAGTTGTCCAATTCCCGAGGGTACTTGGATTACGTGCTATTTAGGAAGAATTTCATCGGGTTATTGTGTAGGTTGCCTTGGATTAGCCCATCATTGCCAAGCAGCTGAAACTGCGAAGGTAAGTAGTACTTAAAAAATCCTATAACTTTTTAAAAAAAACTATATTAATTTGTATCCGAAATTCTTGCCTGAATTATCAGTCTTTTTAAAGTCGTGCCTGGAGGCCAACAAGTCATAAGGGTCAAAATCGAGGTATTTTCAGTCGCAAAAGAATTTAGATATGAAACTTCACTAGCTTCCACAAATTTTTTAACGGTAACTTCATAAATATATCTTTTATTTTTGTAGTACATCTCAATCTTATCCCCTTTTTCAAGTTTATAGAGCAAATAGAAAACGGAGTTATACTGGTTAGCTGTGTACCAATCGCGGCTGGAATGGGCAAAAATGAAGGTATTTCCGGCATTTCCTGGGTAGCCTGAGCCTAATGCGTGAGCTACTCCTTTGGTTAGTGCGACTTGATATTTTTTAGAGTCAAATGGGTCAACATTGCTAATTACTCTTGCATTAGCTGAGATCTTGGGTATGACGATCCCAAACTCCCGGTCAACCAGCTTTATCACTGTAACATTACGCTGGAATTTTTTTAGGGAGTATCTCGTTTCCTCGAATAGGACGCGATAAAAAGTTAAACTTAAAATTACAAAAGAAACAAAGACCATAGCAACCCCTGCAATTAAAAGTGGCTTGAAAAAGCGATTTTCTTTAGACAATCTTGTCTTTTCTCTTTTTGAAGACATAATATACAGCGTACCCGAAAGCGGCTACAAGTGCAACTATAAGGAGAGTTAGTTTTTTCTTTTTGGTGACAAAGTCAACTACTTTTTGAGTCATTGAGCCTTTTACATTGATTACTTCTGGTTTTCCTGATCCTGAGGCCTCGCCCTTAATCTCGCCTTCGGCAGTCCCCTCTCCAAGCACTGATCCGCCTGTCTCGCCGGCCAAAGTACCGACCGAGACCGAGATTGCTCCCTGTTCTGTGGTAGTAGTTGTGCCCGAAACAACGGTCACACTATCACCTATTGGCCCTGACGCATTTCCAGCCACATTAAAGGCTCGGATTATGTAGTAATAAGTCTTATTACAGTCAGGTACTGATTCTGTGAATGATCCTTCGGTATTTGGGGCGATTGTGATATCTCCAACCCGGGTTGATCCATCAAGCACAATTGAAGTTGTTTCAGATCTATAAACTTCAACTCGTGAAGTCATACCATCATCTGCAGTCTTGAAGGTTACTTTATATTGACAAGAGCTGATTTTTTCTTTTTTATAGTTAGTTGGGACTGTTGGATCGCGATCATCATAACCGACCGATACTAATCCTTGAGTTTCAGAGTCATCTGACACTACTCCATTTGAAGCAGTAGACTTGAAATAATAAGTTGAACCACTAGTGTTTACAAAAGATGATACTTCTTGACAGCTACCACTGTTCCCAGGGGCTGTGACCGCAATATCTGATCCATATTGAGTCCAAGCATCTGCCAAATTTTTCTTATAAAAACATTTTACAGTGATTGGGTTGCCCGATTCTGACAGATCAAGTGTAACAAAGTCAATTTTAAAGTTATTTATTTTTGTAGGTGTCTTTGGCTCAGAAAGTCTGATTGTAAGATCAGAAGCCATCACTGGACTTGAGCCAACTAACCAAGTAACTAAGCCACCAACTAACAATGTCGTTAATAATATCTTTGTTTTTCTTATCATAAAAGCTCCTGCAATTATTAATATCCCTAAGAAGGCCATAATTGATCCAAAATAGATCCAGAATGAATTAGCACCTGTTGCTGGTAAGTAAGTTGAGGCACCGAGTACTTCGCCTTCTACATCTACATTTCCACTTTCAGTTAGATTTCCATTGACTCGTACCCCAGTTCCCACAAAATTAGTTGACACAAATCCTTCGGGTTGAGCTAGTGCCAAAACTCGACTATCTGTTTCGCTTGTCCCGACTGCCCAAGCCGCATCTTTATAAAGTCCAAATTCCTGTGAGCCGTCGATTTTAGTTTGGTATTTAATGATTACTTCATCGTCAGCGTCCATGTCTCCTAAATTATACGTTCCAGGAGAGGCATAAAGGGGATCGCCAACTAAAGCGGTAATATCATCAACTCCATTTCGAATTATGGAAATGACATTTTGGAAACTAAAACCTTTTGGAAGCAAATCCTTGACTTTAACACCCAATACTTTATTATTTAAAGCTTTTATTTTAATTGTGTAGATAACAGTCCCACCGGGTGATTTATCTACTCCGTCATTTGATTTTGAAATCTGAAGCTCTGAGTTATCCGGCAGGTTACCAATTTCACAGGTTATATTTTCACCGGCTGCTACAGTCACTGAATGTTCATTACTTGTGTCTAAACCGCGACTCTCATCAGATAAACAGCTAATATTTGTTAGAGACCACCCTTCTCGTTCCTGTTCACTTAGTACATATGATCCAATTAGAAGATTGTTAAAGGTGGCATTTCCTAGAGTATCTGTAGTTTCATTTGCACTAAAGCCCTCGCCCTGACTTAAGTGCATGTCCCATCCCTCAAGAGTAGCCTCATCTTCATCCTTTATGCCGTCTCCATCGTTATCTTGATATTTTGTAACAATTATTTTTCCTCTTTGAGTATTGGTAAATGTACAATCAAGATTAGTATCTGTTGTTAGATTGAAAGAGTCCGCTCTTGGATCAAAATTATTTTCTATATCTTCATTGACAACACAATTAGCATCTGTAAGATCCCAACCTGTTTTTACAAGTTCTTCAAACCAGTACTCACCCGTTGGAATAGCATATGAATCAGGTGTTGTTTGATCTGCTAATACCGAGCTTTTTATTAGAGTTGGATCCCCAGCTAAACCTTGATTTAGGTTAATAGTAAACTCATCTGGAGCCTCGCTTGGATCAGTAATTTTGTCAACGGTAATTATTCCGATATCACGGGCATTGCATAGAGTTATTGAGGTTGTTGTGTCTTTGAATACATTGACTGAAGCTGGCAACTCCGTCTCTTCAGGTTCTTCACAAGAATAATCACTATCATTATAAAACCATCCCACAAAATGATAATTTGCTACATCATTGTTTTCATCAACATCATACGAGCCTGTGTCTAAAGACGATGCGGTAGAACCCATTGCCCGAGCTGGAGTTTGACTATCTAACCCCCAAACAAAACCTAAGCTATTAGCTTCAGTATTACCACCTTCAAATATTCCGTCTCCATCAGAATCAATTTGTTTATTTACTTCTAAAGCACCTGTATCGCGAGTATTTGTTATTGTACAGGTTACATCTTCTCCAAGACTAATCTCTACTGTGTCTCCATCTGTCTGATTCCCACCTACGCACACCCAATCACTAGCGGTATAATCTGATGGTCCGGATTCAGAAAGATCATAAGATCCCGAATCAAACGAGTCACCATTATTGACAGTTGGTCCAAATCCACTAAATCCCGTTGCACCTGTTGCGGTAAGAGTCCAGTCAGAAGCAACACTTGTTCCACCAACAACTTCTTTTACCAGTGTCAGAGTCGGTGCGTCATCATCATTTGTGATTGTACAGACAGCTGAATCACCTAGGCTAAGCGTGATTGTTGAACCTGTAACTGGATCTCCTCCGTTTTTAACACAGCTCCATGAGGACTCTGTGTAATTTAAAGGACCAGATTCATCTAAGGTATAGGTATCGGCTTTAAAGGAGGTTCCAGAGACAACATCGGCTGAACCTGATGCTCCTTGACCTGATAGATTAGTTGGAGTATCTCCTGTACCAGTTGCAGTTAATGTCCAGGCACTTTCATCAGTTGTCCCACCGTTGTTGTTAACAACTACTTTGTTAAGGGTTAGAGAAGGTCTGTCATCATCATTTGTGATTGTACATGACTTTGTGTCTCCTAATCCTAAAGTGACATTCCCTTGAGCGTCGCAGTCACCTGAGATTGATTCAGAATATCCGTCCAAGCCAGTTTCGCTTATGACATAATTACCAGCATTAAAACCATTTTGAACTCCCGATGTCACACTAGTTGAATCTACAAATAATGGGAAATCAGAAACTACTTTTGTTCCACCGTTGTCATTAATAACTACTTTAGTGACAGTAAGCATTGGTTGAATATCGTCATTTGTGATTGTGCATGTAACTTGCTCATCTAACCCAAGTAAGACAACATTTCCCTGAAGACCGGCATTGGTACAATCCCAACTTCCAGCTTCATAACCAGGGACTGTTGATTCAGAAAGAACATATGACTCATTTGCAAGTACTTCGTGAAAAGTTGATGCATCTCCAAAATCGGAAAATCCGGCGCTTCCTGATGCGGTCAATGTCCAATCATGAGCGACTGCAGAACCGCCATTATCAGTAGTTACTAATTTAACCAGCTTCAAAGTTGGAGCAATGTCATCATTTGTGATTGTACAAGTGGCTGATCCACCATTAGGCACAAAAACACTATCACAATTATCATAAGTAGTAGCATATCCAGTTTCTGGATCTTCAACTATGGTATAGTTGCCTGAATCAACAGTTGACTCATTTTGACCGTCAGTGTCAAAAAGTACCGAAGATCCGCCATTTACTTTGTAAGAAAAATCCTCAAAATCTTTGTTCCCACCATCATCATTTACGAGGATCTTTTTTACAACCAATCTTCCTGTTTGGTCATCATTTGTGATTGTACAAGTGATATCATCGCCAATATTTACGGTTATCTCATCTCCATTTTGAGTTCCACCGACACAGACCCATGATGAAGCGGTATAACCTATTGGTCCGCCAGTTTCAGCTAGAGTATAAGTATCAGCTTTAAAAGTACTGTCACTATCAACTGGGGTTGTTCCACTTAAATTAGTTGGTGATACCAAAGTACCGGTCGCAGTAAGAGTCCAAGCTGAATCACTTGCAGTTCCACCGTTGTCATTAATAACTACTTTAGTGACAGTAAGCATTGGTTGAATATCGTCATTTGTGATTGTGCAGGTTGCACTTCCACCAGGCGAGACTGCGACGTCAGTACAATTGTCATAAGTCGTTACATAGCCTGATACCGCTGGTTCTATGACTGTATAATTTCCAGAATCAACCGTTAAATCATTTTGCCCATCAGCTTCAAATGCAACTGCAGTATCACCATTGACTGAAAATGTAAAATCGGAGGCAGTTTTTGTCCCACCATTATCATTTACTACCACCTTTTTAACTATCAAAGTTCCCTGTTTTTGTGTGTTTGTGATTGTACATACTATGTCATCGTCTTTATCAACGTCAACATTTAATGGTCCGGTTCCGCTTTGTGTCAAAGCGGCTCCACCATCAAAAGTTGATAGTCCTCTATCAACACAGATGATTGAAGAATTATAGTCTGATAGATCCGTGGCTGGACTTGTACAAGCCGTTTCTCCGACTGAGTGAGTTGCGCCAGGACTTGAGCTTGTCCCTGCTCCAACTGTCACTTGGCCAGTTGTTCCATTATTTCCAACACAGCTTACTTCATCCGATCCATTAACTTGCAAATTAAATCTTCCTGGATCATCGGTTGGTGATAAGGTTTTTTTAACCTCAATTTTAGCTTCAAAAGGAACTACGATTGGAAGTTCAAAACCGTCTTGACAGTTACATTTCGATGGAGCGCCTGGAATCGCATCTCCTGGGACTGAACATGATATGTTTTCACCTGAGTTTTGATTCCAACTTGTACAGTAAGGAAGGTTTAGTACATTGTCACCGTCTGGATCATCACATTGAACCGTCATTGTTATGACCGGGTTAACCATTGCAGAACTACTTATATCTCCACAAGCGTTACCATCGAAATTATAGTTTGGAGGAACAGGGCTATTAGCCAATGTTGAGACTGAGCATGTGCCATTCATTGCGCTTGTTTGGCCCTGTGAAGCAAAATATAGACCAATATTATAGCGCTCGGTGGCTGTCGACTGAACGTTCCAAGTAGCCGTAAAAGTGGCTGTGTCGCCTGGAAAATCACAATCATCAGTAACGGTAATACCCGTTACGTTAGCGATAGATACATCGTTAGCTGTACAATTTAGATTTGATCCGTAAGCATCTTCAACACAGCTTCCAATGGCCGTTTGTACACCTGAAGGTGTCGATGAAATAGTTGGTGTGGGAGTTGATGCGGATGTCGGAGTAGGCGTAACCGTCGGAGTTGGTGTATTTGTAGGTGTAGATGTTGGAATTGGCGTGTTTGTTGGTGTTGTAGTCGGACCGGCTTCAGTATAATCAATTATTAAATATAGTTGAGAAACCCTTGCAATTTTATTTGCTCCATTTTCTACACCAAATTTTACTGTCCAACCATTTACTTCAGCTAGTGACCAAGCAACCCCGGTAAAAGGATTAGTTGTCATTGCGCGACTGTATGCAACATAACTACCTGTTAAATTATTATCACTTCCTAAACTTCTATCTGTAACTAGAGTCCCTTTTTCAACTAAAAGTTTGAGTTTAGATCCACCCTCTCCCTCTTTAGCAATTGCATAAAGTGTTACAGAATTAATTGTTGCTCCAGCTGGCACTCCTGCATTTGAAAAAACAAATGATTGTCTTTGAGCGTTCGTGCTGTTGGTTATATAAGTCGTATCACCATCATTAGCTGAAACAGCGGTTTCTTTGGTACCGGAATTTGCAGTCCACTGATCATAATTACCAACTGTTGTTGCTAATATTGATGAGCTTGCTGTATCCGTAAAAGTCACTGAGGCAACGACAAAGCCAAAAGAATCTTTTAGTTCTACTAGATAGTTTGGTCTGTAGTTTCCATCTAGTTGATAACTATATGTAAAACTACCATTCACATCAGTTGTTATTTGGTATTCTGAATCAACCGCCGGTTGATCTGAAGATAGCACCCGTAGGGTGTAACTGGTGTTTGCTGAAAAACCATGGCCTGTGATTACAGCTACATCTGTTGGAGCGTAATCTGGTTTATCTGTAACTAAACACCCGTTTAAAGAATCGGCGCGGCATGAGTAGCTTTCAACTAAGGCTGTCTCGACGACTCCATTGACTAAATGTGTCGTGATAACTTCTGTTGGTGAAGGTTGTGGAGGTGAAGGTGAATTGGTGACTTCTAGTGGATTAGGTGCCGGCGTTGTGTCCTGGACGGATTGCAAAGGTGTCTCTACAACTATTGTCGGACTTACTTCGGTTGTAACTTCAGGAACAATGACCGGAGTTTCTGTTGGGATCGGTGTTGATTCAACTGTTGGCTCAATGGTTACCTCGATTGTTGGAAGGACTTCTACTGTTGGTGTAACTTCTTGAGTTGGTTCGACGCTGATTTCTTGTGTTGGGGTTGGTTCATCAGTTGGTGTTATTTCAACTGAAGATGTAATTTCGGCTATTTCTCGCTGATTATATCACCTAATATTTTTAATGTCAAGCTCGCGCATCAATCTAAACTATTACTAACGTTGTACTAGTATACAGCATCTTTTTATGAAATCAATAGAGCAAAAAAAGTGACCGTTGAGGGACTTGTTCAACTGACAGTTAACGATCCGCCAGTTGGCGGAGAGTCTTACTGTCAGTTAATCCGCCTTTGGCGGAAACCCCGACCTCTTCAACCCACCAGCATCGCTTTGCGAAGCAAGGCGGGCAGGTGTGAATGCAATAGTGGATTGTGCAGGACCTGCCTGCCGGCAGGCAGGTTTGAACCTACGACATCTGCAATGTGAATGCAGCGCCCCGCCTGCCTTGACTTGTGGACCTGAGAGGACTCGAACCTCTGACATCTGCAATGTGAATGCAACGCTCTAGCCAACTGAGCTACAGGTCCTCGGCAAGTCGGGCAGGTCTACCGCTGAGCTAACGATCCAACTATATATGTATTATATATAATCCCTTGTTTTTTAACATATCTTTTCTTAAAATGAAAAGTTATGGGTCTAGTAAAAAATGTCATTGATTTTGTGATGGATATTTTAGAAACGATTGTATTCATTGGCTCACTTTTTATTGTCGTCTACTTATTTATTCTTACACCAAATCAAGTTAAGGGTGCTTCGATGGAGCCGACATTTATATCAGGTGATTATATTTTAACATCTCGAGTTACCTATAAATTCAGAAGGCCAGAGCGCGGTGATGTCGTTGTATTTAAGTCCCCTAAAAATCCCGATATAGAATACATCAAGAGAATTATTGGACTTCCAGGAGACAAAATAAATATTAACGATGGAGCCGTGTCAGTTAATGGTCAAGTGATTACAGAAAATTATATTTCTGCAACGACTAATCTATGGGACACCGGTTGCATAAAAAATAACGTTGAATATAGCGTGCCCGATGGTGAACTTTTTGTAATGGGAGACAATCGCCCAAGATCTTCGGATTCAAGAGAATTTTGTGCAGTACCCGCCCAAAGCATGATTGGCCAAGTATTCTACCGATATTTTCCAACAAATAGTGTTGGTGCAATTGTAAATCCTTTACCTCGCTCTATCAGATAAAAACTCTCTTATTAATTTTGAGGTTTTTTCAAGATTGCCAGGGATTTCGATAATTATTTTTCCTTTAACTTTTGTCTGAATTATTTTCATTTTTATAGAAGGATATCTCTTAATAAGATTTAAGATTATTTCTTTTTTAACTTTGTCTTTTAAATAAATCCCATAAGATTTTATCTCATACAGTTGCTCACGGATTAAATCCTCAGTTTGAAGTATATTTAAATTTCTTTCCAATACTTTTTCATAAACTTCAACAATTTTCTTTGGATCTTTAATTCGGGAAATAACAAATAAATGACTTATGCTAATAAGCTTTGAATAATAACCATCAACTACTAAATCAGGTAGTTTATAAATTCTGTTGTAATGACTAACATAAGAAGAATTAATATTTAGTTTTGTGGCAATTTCTTTTACCTTGATGTTTTTTTCTCTCATTAAAAATCTTATTAGCTTTGCTTTACTAAATACATCTTTTTCATCTTTTATTTGTTGTATTATCTCGTCAATATTTTCATTCATGCTAATATTTTACACCAGAATAAAAACTTTATAGACTTTCGACTATATAGACTATAAGAACTTATTCAGTCAACTCTTACGAAGACGTCTCCCAACTTTTTGTAGAATTTTACGATTCCCTTTTTGAGAGACATGATGGTGAAGTCACGACCAAGCATTGTGCCGGGACCTGCGTTTACCTTTGTTCCTCTTTGGCGGATAATTATATTACCTGGATTTACAGCTTGCGCTCCATAAATCTTGACTCCAAGTCTTTTGCTTCTTGAGTCTCGATTTCCTTTAACTGTTTTTTGTGCTTTTGTATGAGCCATTTTTTAAATTTTCAATTTGAAATTTTCAATTTTCATTGAATTTTTAACATCAAATTTTCAATATTTTCAAACTTGTTAACTGTGGTCGAAAGCCGGTTACTTTTCGGTATCTGCTTTTAGCCTTAAATCTTGCAACTCTAATCTTCAGTCCTTTTCCCTGAGCGATTATTTCCACACTCACTTTTTTTGTTAAATATGGAGTCCCGATTTCTATGCTTTTCCCCTCATCATCAAATATAGCCAACGTTTCGAGTTCTATTTTTTCTTTCTCTTTTTTCTCAAGCTTTGATACCGTTATAACATCGTTTTCCTTAACTAAAAATTGTTGTCCGCCTGTTTTAACGACTGCAAAAGTTACCATAATCTATAAATTATACATTATAAAACGCATTCTGCAATCATCATTTTTAAGGCAATAGAGCAAAGCCTATCATAAGCGCAAGTACTGATGATCCTCCATATGATATGAATGGCAAAGCAATACCGGCAATCGGAAGCAGGCCCATATTCATTCCAATATTTATAACTACCTGAAAAACAAAGTATGAAAGAATACCTAGACAATAAAGAAATTTAATTTTATTTTCGATATCGTTTTGAAAATAATATTTTATTATTTTTTTTGCAAGCGCATAAATTATTAAACCGTATAAAAATATTACGAAAAATCCGCCTACAAATCCAAACTGTTCAACTAGCGAGGCAAAGGCAAAATCTGTAGTATTTTCTGGTAAAAAATATAGTCGGGACTGGGTGCCAAGTCCAAGTCCTTTACCAAAAAAACCGCCAGACCCGATTGTGATGACTGCCTGTATCATGTTGTACGAGGTCCCCTCAATGTCAAGATGTGGATTCAAAAAACTTGCAATCCTTGCTTTTTGATAACCTTTAAGGAAGAGCCACCCAACAGGCGCAAGAAGACCGGTCATAGAAAATAAATATAACAAATATCTTTTTGGCTGATCTGAAAAAATTATTATTACCAAATATATAAAGGCAAAAACCGCCGCGTTACCAAGGTCCGGTTGTTTAAATATTATAAAAGCCGGCACAATAAAATATAAAAAGCTTTTTAAAAAAAATGAGAGGTTGTTTTCGAGGAGCTTTTTTCCTCTAAAATAATTTGCCATAAAAAGGACGAAGACAACCTTAAAAAATTCACTCGCCTGAAAATTAAAAAAATATAAATCCAGCCAACGTTTTGAGCCTTTGACTTCAAGGCCGATGATATAGGTAACTATTAGTATTGCGATCAATAGCCAGTAAAAAAAACTGGAGTTAAGTTTAAAGAAATTTCGACCCATGGACTTTATAATAAAATAGACAATAAATGTTATTAGAAAAAAAACTAGTTGTTTAAAAAAAAGGTCTTGGCTTAGTCCAAAAAGATTAAAAAGTCCAAATACCGATAGTAAAATGGAAGGAATTAATATCTCCATTATTTAGAAATCATAATATCAGGCCCGATGCTAACTTTGTGTGCCATGACGCGTTTTTTTATGAATTCGACATTTTCCAAAAAATTATCTGGAATAGTCAAATTAATATGGTCGGTTGGCTTAAGTCCCATTTCTTTTCTTTTTGATTGTATTGTTCTAAGTAGTTCTCTAAGTTGTCCCTCATTTTCTAAATCATCAGGTGACACCTCTATAAATTTTTTAGGAAATTTATTTTTTCCATTAACCTCAATATTTTTTACATTTAATTCTTTCAAAATTAATTCCCAAACTTTGTCAACAACTGAATCAAATTTCCCTTCAAGTTTTACGCTAAGCACAGCAAGTGGAATTCTCACTTTTTGGCCGTCGGCTTTTCGCTTTGCATGCCCTGCCTCGCTTATATTTCTTGCCAATTCCATATTCAAAATTAATTTATCATCGACCATTTTTTTATTAAATTTTGGCCATGTTTCAAGATGGACAGACTCACCATCCGTTAAATTTTTATAAATTTCCTCAGAAATAAATGGCATAAATGGTGACGTAATTATTGAGAGATTAACTAAGACAAAATATAAAGTTTCATAAAATTCTTTTTTATCTTTTTCATCATCTGAATTTACCCAGACACGATCACGACTTCGTCTTAAAAACCAAGTCGAAAGGTCTGATACAAACTTTTCAATTGCGAGCGTTGCATCCTTAGCATCAAACTCCCTCATCCTTTCTTCAACTTTTTGAGTTGTTTGGGCAAGTCGACTTATAATCCATTTATCCAAGACACCCTTAGGGTGACCACTATGCTTCTGGTCACCCTGAGGGTGTCCAGACCATTCATCTAAATTAGAATATTCAACGAAAAATTTATATATATTCCAAAGCATAAGATAAAACTGCCTTCTTACTTCGTCGGCTTTTTTATACCCGAATAGCATGTTGTCGGCAGGGTTATGGCGAGTAAACATCCACCTCATTACATCAACTCCAATTTTATCGGCGCCTTCGTTAAACTCAATCGCATTTCCCCAGCTTTTATGCATCGGTCTACCATCTTCTCCAAGTTGAGTACCAAAACCGAGGACTCTTTTAAAAGGTGGCTTATTCTCAAGTACGGTCGACTCTGCAATTAAAGCATAAAACCAGTTTTTAAACTGGCCAGGAAACGATTCGGTAATAAAGTCAACAGGGAACCATTTTTCCCATTCTTTTTTATTTTTTAAATATAAAGGTTCTCCCTGATTATTTTCAGCAATTGTAGAATATGCTACGATTCCTGCATCAAGCCATGGATTCCCTACATCATCAACCCTTGAAACTACAGATTCACATTTTTGACATTTAATTTTAACTTCATCTATATATGGCTTATGAGGAGTTTTTCCTTCAAATTCTGACCAGCCGGATACCGCGCGTATTTTTAACTCTTCCTTAGATCCAATTATTTCAAAATTTCCGCATTTCTCACATTCATAAATTGGAAGAGCTAGACCCCAATATCGATTTTTCTTTGAAATAAGCCAATCATGCATATTTTTCAGCCAATCAAGCTCTCGCTCTAATCCAAATTCCGGCATCCACTTTATTTTCTTTGCCACCTCCATCATTCTTTCCCTCAATGTTGACTTTTGACTTCGCGATGGTAAATCCATCGCGATGTACCACTCATCCTCGACTTTCCAAACTAATTCGGTCTTGCATCTCCAACAAGCCGGGTAACGGTGCTTGTATTTAAAAATACTAAAGACGCAGTCATTTCCTTTTTTATCTTCTTCCCGCAAAAAATCTAATATAATTTCCGGATGTTTCTTTGCATTTTTTCCAGTTAAAAATCCTAGTCCGGGAAGATAATCAGCGTTGTCTGCAATAACAGGTATCATTGGAAGTCCAAGTTTTTTACCTAATAAAAAGTCTTCTGTACCGGCGCTTACTGCAGTATGTACTAAGCCCGTGCCTTCTGCGGCCGATATCGGCATTATTTGATTATCAGTAGGTATTACAGTGTGAAAAGTATCAGGATTTTCTTCTGCGACTTCTTTTACAATCGGTAAGTTGTCAAAAGGAGAGGTATATTTTAACCCAACAAGCTCTTTACCTTTTACAGTTTTTACATCAACCGCAACGGCGATATTAGCAGGTATTGTCCACGGCGTCGTCGTCCACACTAATAAATATTCGCTACTTATTTTTGAATTTTGCTTGTCCTCCGACTTGTCCTCCGAAGTCTTGACGTAGGGGGAAGCCTTGGCGAAGGAGGAATTTTTGATCTTAAATTCAAGAATTACTGATTCATGCACAAGTTCTTTATAATCCTCTGTCAGCATTTCATGCTGTGATATTGCAGTCTCACACCGTGGGCACCAAGGCACCGATTCATGGCCTTTATAAATCCATCCATGGTCAAAGCATGTCTTTAAAAAATGCCAGATCATGTAATTATTTTCTGGACTCATTGTGAAATAGGAATGATCCCAATCAGCGAAGTATCCCAATCTTTTAGATTGTTCCGTCTGGATAGCTGAAAATTTCATCACTCTGTCTTTACAAAGCTGGACAAATTTTGCAATTGATTTTTTTCGGTCCCCTGGCACTAAATTCTCAATGTCTTTTTTTGATCTTAAACCCAATTCTTTTTCTACCTCAACTTCGACCCATAAACCCTGGCAGTCAAAACCGTTTTGAAATCTCTGCTTGTAACCCAATAAATTATGAAATTTCGGCCATAAATCCTTATACGTTCGTCCCCAAGCGTGATGGACTCCCATTGGATTATTGGCAGTTATTGGTCCATCTAAGAAAGAAAAATATTTATTAGATTTATTATTTTTTGTAAGATACTTTTTTACAACACCGGTTTTATACCAGTGAGCAAGCCACTTTTTTTCCATCTCAGGAAAATTTATATTTGGGTCAACTGGTTTAAACATATCAGTAGATTATAGTAAAAGCGACTTTGAAAAACAATCTGCATTCTCTATCAGAATCTTCAGGATTAGGTAATATACCACTCAAGCATAGCCTATAACCAATTTATAAAATAAATTATTAAAAGTTTAATATGAATATGAAACAGAGAACTTTTCAAAATCTAAGGACAGTTGTTTCTAATCAAAGAATTTATTACTGGTATATCCAACAAGAGACCATAAGAAATGCCAGTAGAACGAAATTTAAAAAAGGTTATTTATTAAAAGTTCATTAAACGTCGTGGAATACATTAATCCATTATTTTCGTTTATTTTGATTACTTACTTTCTCATTTTTATTTACAGTTAAAAGCCCGGATCTATTAACCAATCAGATAAAGCTTCAATTTGGTCTTTTGTAATTTTAGATAAAGACGTACCCTTTCCTGAGAATCTTAATCGAGTGTTATCTACTTTATGCCCCCACTTTCCATAATTATCTAAAACCTTAAAAATATTTGCATTTTGGCTCAAATCTCGTGCGATTTCAGAATATCGCCCACTCCCAATAAATTCTATGAGGTCAAACCAGGTATAAGTATTGTGGCCACCTGCATATAATCCTAATCCATAGGGATCTAATAATCCCCAATTAGCTCTCGTTATCATACCATGTGCAATAAATGACTCCTCGTTTCCATTTACCTTCTTAAAAGTCGTCAGTTTATTTGCGGTTCTAAAGGGGTTTTTTCTAAATTCTTCTCTAATACTATCGGCTATTATCGAAAGAATTCTTGGTTCGCTTTGAATTCCCAATATTGTCCTTGCTAAAAAATGAGTGGCTGATTCTTCTGGAAGTTTTTCTTGTGTTTGTACGGCTTCTTTTATGATTTGCCAGATTAGTTTATTTTTCCTTAATAAATCTAAGTGTGGATAAAATCGACTTAATTCAAGTCCAAATAGTATATTCACCTTATCAAAGGAGGTTTCATCTGAGGCTAATGTTAAAAACTGATTGGGATCATGCTCAATAAAACCCTGAGCGCTTTTTATTAATTCTCGTCTTAAGTCTTTTATAACCACATCGTCCAATCGTACGTTTCCATTTCTTATAGCTTCAGCATATTGATAAATAGGCTGAAGAATGCTTCTAAATCGGCCCACTGATTCTAAGATTACTTCATCAAAATTTGTTTTTTCGCTAGATATTTCTATTAATCCAGGAAGAGGAACCGCTCCGCCGGTTGTATAAACCATGTCTCCAATAGTTCTCAAAGCATGCCAGATTGAGTCGGCAGAAAATGCTCGCTCCATTGACAAAAATCTTATTGCGTTTTTCCTTTTGCCAAGTACCTCCATTCCCCCACCAGCCTCCATATAATCCATTAGTCCGCCGAAGACATCGATCGGTTTAACAGCAAAAGATACGTGACCATTGGCATCATTAACTATTTCTGGCAGTAAGCCAAAAGTTCTAATTTGTGAAAAACCAACAAGAGATTCAACTAATAAGTCTGTTTTTTGCTTGGGTTTTCCACCTTGCCAGCCTCTGAGAGCCTGCATAATGCAGGCTTTAGAATGGGCGAGCAGATAGGGATCAGCCAAGATTCTATACATACTACGGCTATTATCCCTTTTTACCATAAACGTGTAGTCAACTTTACCCATGCTCATCCCTTTCATTTGATTGCTTATTACAACTCCTGCAACATGCTGGTTTATCCTTTTTACTATTTCGCTACCAATTTCACCTAGGGTCTGCGGAACTCCAAAAACTAACATATCGACATCAACCACGGGCAAATGATCAAAAGACCCTCTTCCAAAAGCTGCATATCCTAATTTATCTAAATCAAAATTTTTTCCCCAATTCCCAAGAGTCCATCGAGCTATTCCATGGTTTATTAAGACAAAACCTTTTTTGTTGATAATATTTTGAATAAACAAACCAGGTAATGTTAAATTTCGAGTAAATCTATTCTGCCTTCCTCGAGTAAAAAGCTCTGTATCAACAGTATTCAAAAATGGCAGTTCATTAATAACTTTTTGTTCATCTTCAAGCATGATTGCTTTGATTTCCTTCTGCCTTTCCATATCTAGTACCGAAACTGCTTTACCGTCAATTAACACATATGGAGGCACTCTTAAGTATGGCATCCTTTTAAAAAATTCTTCTTGTACTTTAGGGTATAGTAGTAGCCAAACCCAATCACTCATATCTTTTAATAATTTTTCTGTGGATCTAAAAGATCGCACTTGATCTTGATCGTAATTTATCGGTAAAGGCAACTCGATTCCTTCGTCTATTTTAATTCCCTGATTTTCAGCAATTTCAAATACCAACGCTCTTTGGTATTCCCAAAATTTACTCGGGTTCTTCCTTATTTGCTCAGGCGAAATAACAATTGCGTCTGTCTTTCCAAAATATTCTCTCATGAAGTTTGTTTCTGTTATATTTCTCTTCATTCCAAAGTTTTCTGGTAAAACTAACTTATCCGAAAATCGTTCTTCTGGCAACGCCTTAACTTCAGGCTTTTCTGCAAAATCGCGACTCAGTATTTCATTTATGATCGCTTCTTTAGAGCCGCTCCAGTCAATGTATATATTCGGATTTTCTTCCTCTATGCTTGTTAGTTTTTTTATTACTTCAATTGGAAAGTCTAATAAAATAGCTATTTCTATTCCACTTTGAATGGTAAAGAATTTAGTAGGATTATTTTGAATAAAACCCCTTAGCACATTCTCAAAGCTCAAATCTCTTCTTAAATCTTTTATCAGCATTTCTCTAATTCCTCTTTCATCTATCAAAGAAGCAATATTTGGAAAATAGCTGGCAAATATTGAAAAACCTTTGATATTATGCTCTGACTTCATAAAATAATCAAAAGCTTCTCTTGGATTATTTCCTTTTAAATACATTCCAATCATTTCGGATAATGCAATATAAAATGAAACCTTATTCGAATCTTTAAAACTTGTTTTTAAGGCATTTTCACCGCTCTTTTTTATCCAAGCTTCAAGTTCGCTTTTAAAAGAGTCCTCATAGCTCATTGGCCTTTCAATTTCAGGAATTCCCCACTCTTCACATTTTTTTTGAACACTGATTCTTGATCCTTGTAAGGCGGCGCTTACAGCCAATAAGGACGCTAGGTTTAATCCAGCCTCTTGACTATTTGAAAAATCAACCAGTTTGAAATTTTTTTCTATTTCACGGGTTTTTGCAGGTAGATAAACTCCATCTATTGTTGCATGTATCTGCCTAAAATATTTAAAATGAGGTCTAAATATCTCAGAAAACATTTCACCAAAAGTAAATTCTCTGGGTTTTTCTGAAGGGCAAAGAATCTGGATAACTTCTCCTATTGAAGTCTTGTGATTATTGATTAAATCGTATTTTTCTTCTGTTCCCATACCTTGAAAAAATACAGAATTTTATCATTATTAAGTATAATTATCAATATTATAGGGTTATTTTTGTTATAATCAATACATGCCCGAAAGGCCTAATTTATATTTTGGAGTTTTACCCGATAAATATTATGATCTTTCGGGAGCTAAAATATTTCGATTTAACGGTGAAAAACTTAAATCAGAAACTATCGATGTTGTCCATAGAACAATTATAAATGCAGTTACTTCCGAAATATATGAGAGCTTTCCTATAAAATTCGACAAAAAAACTCGAAGCGAAAATATTGCCGCAAGAGCATCTTTGCCAATTTTTAATCTTTATGACCAGGAACTTAAAAATAGATGCAATTGGTTAATTTTGGAAAGCAAAGGAAAAACAGGCTTAGTAATGGAATATCTGCCGCGACACCAGGGAAATACTATTTATTATTGTTATGGAGCTAGTGAACCAATTAAAGAATTTGTTAAAAACGTACCATTAATAAATGCGTCAAATGAAAACGCACAAAACGGAATTAAATTTGTTCTTAATGGCTTACTTTTTTCCAAACAAACAGTGAACGAAATGATTTCACCGACGGATTTTACAGCTGGTGATTCTTCTCAGACTACACAGATTGTAATGAACTCTCGGAACTACCATCATCCTGAGAAATTGACCAAAATATCACAGAGCGTTAGAGGTTCTGTTGGTTTACATATGAGAAAATTAGATATAGCGGACGCTGAGTCAGTTAACCAACTTTCTGATACAAAAATCTCGGCAGAACGATTAAGTTTAGGGAATCATACTGGTGTCTTCAGGGATGATAAACTTATAGCCCTTGTTGGCGGTTATCCGTTAAAGATAATAATTGATATTGAATCAGAATTATTTTCCATTTTTATATCAGGAGATACAAAAACTGATGTAAATGAAAGAGGGAAGGGATACGCAACTGCAGCTAGAGTAGCGTTATTAGATGATTATTTCAAAACTCCAGGAAATCAACTTGTCGTAGCTGATGCAAATTCCTTTTCCATTAATCTGACACGATCTATTGGCTATCGAGATGTTATGCCAATTATATGGCTCAATTACCTTGCTGTTTAAATATAACTATTTATCCAAGTCAAAAATATTTGACTTTTTATGTTGTCGAAGATAAAATAAGCTAATCTGAGTAAATCCTTACTCAATTCTGAATACCGATGATAACACTTAAAGACCCTTTACCAAAAGATTCGTTGGAAAAAATAGCCAATAAGATGTTTATTCCGATCAAAAATAAACTTTGTTTAACTTGCTTTTTTGTGGAAGGATCTGGTCGAAGGACTTTAATAAATTATTTTTTAAATGAAAAAACAATTATTCATAAAATATTCGGTAAAACCTATAAAAAAACATTGTTCATCTACATTAATCCTGACCAAATGTCTAATGCTTCAAGCGATAATTACCTATCCCTGATACTAAACTCAATTAATATTCAAATAAAAAAGTTGAATTTAAAATTACCGCCCAATTTAGATTCTACATTCTCCTCAATAAAGGTGGGTCTCGAATTATTGATAACTAAAGGATATTGCATAATATTTTTACTAAACGACTTTGAATTTTTACTGCAATTTCCTGAGACCATTTTTCGTAACCTTGAGTCAGTATTAGCAGTTAATAAGAATCGAGTCAATTTTCTTTTTTTCTCCAGTGTTAATTTACTCGAAAATAGTATTTTAGATAAATTGCATAACTTTAAGTATGCTGTTACTCAAAGCTCCTACTATAATGAATTACTTAATCAAAAGGAAAGCGCATATATTTTTGATAGTATTGAAGAAAAATTATCGGTTAAAATTGGAGACAATCTTAAAAAGCTGATATATGAGCTTTGCGGTGGACACGCTCAACTTTTAAAGTATTGTACGCATATATTAAAAGAAAATAAGGTAGGTAAAATTATAAGTTTGGCAGAAACTAAGCTTTATCTTCTTAATAACCATCAATTAAAGAATATATGTTTCGATATTTGGCATAGTTTAAATGATTTTGAAAAGGAAATTTTGACAAAAATATGCGTATCGGGTGATATCCCACAAAGTCTTTTACCCAAAAGTGATTTTCTTGTTAAAACGGGCATTGTTAAGAAATCTGAAGATAATCATTATGTGATTTTTGGTCAGATATTCGACCATTTTATTCGTTCACAAGTTCCGAAAGAAAAGATAATTTATGACGAAAAAACTGACCGAATATTTTTTGGTGGGAAAAGTTGCGGAGACAAATTCACCTTACAGGAATTTAAAATGTTTACTTATTTTATTAAGAACGAAAATAAAGTAATTTCACGTGATGAAATAGGAAGGATTTTATGGGGAAAAAATTATATTGATAAATATTCAGATTGGTCTATTGATAAAATAATATCGGTTTTAAGGAAAAAACTCTCTAATATCGGTTTTTCAGGACAAAAATTAACCACACTTAAAAGAAGGGGTTTTTCTTTCTCTAACGAAATATAACAACTCAGAATCTTCAGGATTAGGTAATATAACCTTCAAGCAGAAAGAGTGAATGTAAGGTAAATTTTGTTTATATGATACTAATTTATACAACTTTTTTTATAATTTACATCCTTTTAGCTTATTGCGTGTTAAAGGGGCCAACAAATTATGATTAAAATGAATAGTCATCAGTTGCAAATTCTATTAATAACTCTCCAGCCTTACACTTTCCTATTTTTTTCCTTACTGGATTTATTTATATACTAAGTAATTATTTGTCTGCAAATAAATATTAACTATGTATTTTAAGTTAACTTCTAAAAAGGTTTTTTATAAATGTAGAGACTTCCTCTATTTAGGTCAGTTACATACAAATTATCGTTTTTATCAAAATATGTTGAAAAAGGTTGAGCATAAAAATCCTTTAACTGCCCATTATTATTTAAGTAAATGTTGATTCCTTTTTGACCTTTCTGATTAGAAATATCATTCACAAAATTTAAAAATCGAGAGTCTGGTCCGTCTAAACCATTTTTTCCATAAACCATAACATTCTTTGAATTAAAGCTCGGTTTCCATCCATTAAAATTATAGAAAATAACCTCTGCATTCTCTGACATTTGCGATATAGGAATTGATGTAATGTTTTCTTTAGAAATTACATCTTTACTATATTTAATCAACCTTCCTCCACCAAAATTTTCTAAGTAATGTTCCGAAATATAAAGATCTCCATTTTTGTCAAAAGCAATTGAGCCAGGATAACATAGAGTTTTTGGGAAATCTTTATTTGCATCGCACTTTCTTCCCCATATGGGTAAAATTATGTCAGGAATATCTTTTCCTCCTATAATCAAATCGACGATATACTCATTTCCTGAACTTGGTATTTTTATCCTAATAACTCTATCGTTAAAAGGTAATGATAACCAAATATATCCTTTTTTATCATCTACATAGATATCAGATGCAATACTAATAAAATTTTTATCTACCTTCTTACCTTCCACTAGCAATTCATTCAACTTAATAATATTAAAAGGCCTATCATTTTTCTTTACAGGTAAATGATATTGCTCAATAGTGTTAGAATCTGCAGCATTAAAATTATTTACTATAGCCCATAGTACCTTTTCGTCAGCAAAAATTCTCATGTACGAAGAACTATCATGTCGAAATTTTAAATTCGCTTCAAAATTGCCAAAATAACCATCATATTCTTTTCCCTTTGTTAAGGTGTTAAGGTTAATATTATTCCAAAAAGCTAATCTATTAGTGTCGCTTACAATCACTTGAGAATCCGTTACCGTAACTCCTCGTAATGATCTAAAACCCGACATACCAATATAGTTATGATTATCCTCTCCATTATCAAAAGAGTCAGGCTTTTTATATAAAAAATCGCCGTTATCATAAATAGATCGAAGATAAAGGATATTTTGCGATCCTCCAGAAACAGGTATCAAAAAACTATTTTCTGTAATTGAGCCTATTTCTCCGTGGGAGTCTATAATATTTTTTATAATCGCAGTTGCGTTTTGAACATTCTTCCATTCTTTGTTATAGTCTTTAATTATTATTTTATCTTTATAAGAAACTACAATTCTATTAAATTCTGGTTTTGTCTCAACGATAAGTAAAGATTGAGGAAGCTCGCCAGTCTGTAAAATTCTACCATTGCCACCACTAGTAGCATTCGAGTCATAAATTAATACTCGGTTATTGAAGGAGTCTAATACAATTGGTCTACCTTTACTGTCTACTCTTATGGCAGATGGAGAATTTAAATTATTTAGAGAGTTACCAGCAATATTGCTAAAAAAATCTTTTTGACCTAGTACTAAATCCGCAGCTTTTTGAATAACACCATTCACATTTTTAAATCGTAAAACTCTATTATTGCCGACGTCAGCAATCCATAAATTACCTAAATTATCTATATCAACCCCAGATTTTGCAAAATTAATTCCTAAACATAAAGTTGATTCATCAGGTGCATTTTTATCCTTATTGCAGCTTCTTGATTTATAATCTAGTTGACCCCAGACATCGTCAGCAATTGTGTCAGTCTCAAACGGATTGATATATTTTAAAACCCTATTATTAAAACTATCTGGAAAATATAAATTTCCAGCTTTATCTATAAACATATGAGCAGTCGATCCCCCTTCAAAATAGCTATGTTCATCGTCTCTAATACTACAAATCGTTGATCCACTTGAAGATATTTTAACTGGATAACTTTGAAAAGAAGCGTCTTGATTACATGATGATTTTCCATAAAAACTATTTTGACCAATTACTAAGTCCGGAAGCTTAGTTCCATCCTTTCCTAGATCAATATTACATTTTCCAATTTTTGTTGGTCTACCTTGACCGACGACACTTTCGCAATCACTATCTCCCGTGCACGGTCTATTAGAATCAGTTGAACAATAACCAAGATGTTTATACCCTAAAATCCTACTATTTTGACCATCAAACACGTACACTCGGTATGGTTTAATACTTTTATCAACCGCTACACCACCAGGACCTGCCAATTTGAATGGGACTGTTTCTTTTGGTATAACTTCGCCAAAGTCGCTGTGTCCTAATATTAAGTCAGCGATTAAATCATTCGGGCTATTTCTTAATAAGGTTGAACCTAATGAAGAATTCTTAGGACTTGCTTTACTTTTGAATAATATTTTTGATTTGGTTAAAAAACTAGCTGATATAAATGATAATAATAACAAAAAAACGAATAAAAACTTTTTATCAATGCAGATTTTGTTACGCCACATGGTTATTTTTTTCTTAAGAAAGCGGGGATGTCAAATTCAAGGGAATCATCAACGAGATCTTCATCTTCAATATTTTCTTCATTCTCCTGAAGCGAAGATAGGGTCGGCTTTTGTTTATCGTTCGATTTATTAAAAGATGACTCTTCAGGCTCTTTTTTAAAACTAAAAAATCTCATTTTTGTATCATCAAATTTTGTGGCTATAATTGTGACTTTTATCTGATCCATCATCCTGTCATCAATTACAGCTCCAAAAATAATATCAGCGTCAGGATCGGCACTTTTTGCGATTATTGAAGCCGCCTCATCAATTTCCGTCATTGATAAATCAGGGCCTCCAACAATGTTAAACAGGACTCCTTTGGCGCCTTCAATTGAGACGTCCAAAAGCTGCGATGATATAGCTTGTTTAATTGCGGCAATCGCCCGCTTGTCTCCCGACCCAACTCCCATTCCCATAAGGGCCGTACCAGCATTCTGCATAATTGCCCGAACATCAGCAAAGTCTACATTAATTAATCCAGGAGTTGTAATCAATTCAGCAATCCCTTTAACACCCTGATGAAGTACTCCGTCAATTTTTTTAAATGCCTCAAGAATTGGAGTTTTCTTGTCAATTATAGAAAGAACCTTTTGATTAGGAACAATAATGAGAGTGTCAACTTTTTCTTTAAGTTTAATTGTCCCTTCATCAGCGGCAAATTTTCTTTTTGATCCTTCAAAATCAAATGGCTTTGTAACGACGCCAACCGTAAGTGCACCAGTTTCCTTTGCAATCTCTGCGATCAATGGTGATGCCCCTGTACCTGTGCCTCCGCCTTCTCCTGCGGTAATAAATACCATGTCCGCACCTGATAAATCTTCTTTAAGTCGCTCGCGAGATTCCTCAGCCGCCTGCCTTCCAACTTCAGGGTCGCCTCCTGATCCAAGGCCCCGGGTAAGATTTTCCCCAATTTGAATTTTTATTGAAGCTTTATTACTCAATAGGGCTTGAGCGTCAGTGTTTACTGCAATAAATTCTACCCCAGCTATTCCTCCCTCAGCGATCATCGAGGATAAAGCGTTTCCACCTCCTCCACCGACTCCAACGACTTTAATTCGAGCAGCTTGCCCCGCTCTTGGTTTGATTAACATAATTTAATCTCAAATTTCAAATGTTAAATGTCAAATCTACATCTAAAAATCTAAAATCTTTTAGATTTGAAATGTAATTTTGAGATTTGAGATTTGATTTTTGAGATATTTATGGTATAAATTGTTTAAAAAAATTCTTTAAACTTCCCATCTGTCCACCGAGTGAAAAATCTTTCCAGATTCTATTAAAATTCTTAAATCCTGTTTTTTCAGTCATTATATTTCTTTTGCCATATAAAAGCAAACCGACGGTAGTTGCAAACTGTGGATCAATTATTTCATCAATCAAGCCCGATACTCCCTCAGGATACCCAAGTCTAATTGGAAGACCGACTACTTTCTTACCTGTTTCAAGCATTCCAACAGTAAGCGCTCCACCGCCAGTTATCACAAGTCCTGATGGCACTAGCTGACCGAATCCACTTTTTTCAATTTCTTCAAAAATTAATTTAAAAATTTCTTCAAGTCGAGGAGCAATTATTCCGTCAACCAGAGTTTTTAATGACACCTCATTTACATCTTCCGGAAGATTGAGCTCTCTGAAATCAAGTTGCGGAGTTTTCTTTTTCATTGCCTCCCTGCTCAATAAACTTTTACTGAGATGAAGTTTTATTTTTTCGGCTGAGTCCAGTGATATTCGAAGTCCAACCGCTATGTCATTAGTTATGTGTCTGGCACCAACTGCGATTGATGAAGAATATGACAAAGAACCATCAACATATAATGCGATGTCTATTTTTCCTCCTCCAATATCAACAAGTACTACTCCAAGCTCTTTTTCGGTATGAGTAAGAACCGCTTCTGAAGAAGCTTTACCGGAAAATACAAACCCACGATTTTCTAGACCCAAATCGTCAAATACCTTATCAATGTTTTTTAGGTTAGTTTGTGAGGCGGTAATAATATGAGTATCAACCTCAAGGCGGACTCCGCTCATTCCACTTGCATTTTTTATTCCACCTTGTCCGTCGACCATAAAATCACGCGATGAGACATCAATAATCTGTCTCGTTGTTGATAAAGATATCGCTCGTGCTGCTTCAATCCGGCCATTCTCTCAGCTTTTTCAACGCTTTCTTCGACAGATGAAGTGACGTCTTGTATATCGACAATTAGTCCTTTTCTCACTCCACGAGACTCCGTCGTATTAAAGCCGATTATTTTAAGTTCATTTACTTCCTCGGCCTTTATCCCGACGACAGTTGCTACCTTACTGCTTCCAATATCAATCCCACAAATCAAATTATCTGACATAATAAATAAACCCTAAACACTAAATTCTGAAATCCAAACAAATTATAATTTCTAAACTCTAAACTCTTTTTGTTTAGAATTTTGAATTTAGATATTATTTGGTTATTCGAATTTAGTATTTAGAATTTTACTATTGGTTTATCAAACCTCATATCAATTGACTGCCAGTATTTGCCTTCAATTTTAAACTGATGCAATATACTTTCCGCCTCGATAATCTGTTTTTCCTTATTCTTTAAAGTGGTAAAAATTATTTTTTTATCACCTACGTTAAATAGTAGCATATCGAAGTCGGCAATATCAAGATCATTAACTTGAAGACCGGAATCTTTCAAAAATCGCAAGAAAAATAGGCCTGATTTAATATCTTCATACTTAATAAAGTCTCCCGGTAAAAAGGAGAAATAATTTAGCTTTTGATAGTAATTTATTTTAGGTAATTGGTGAGAAGGATAATTTTTTTTGACTGTTAACTTTTTAATTTGTGGATTTATTTTTATAAGTAATTCTTCTGTTTTTTTTATGTTAATTAATAGAATATTCTTGTTGTTTAATTCTTCAAGACCAGAAATATTTAATTTCATTGGAGCTCCGAGAGATTTTATATTGATTTTATTAATTGTAAATATCAAGTCACAAAAATATAAGATGCTAAATACAAAAACAAAAGATAAAATACTAAAGAATAATTTCTTCAAGTTAACCAAGAATTTGGGATACCATAATTTTTGCGGCATTTTTTTTATATAAAGTACTTAACTTTTTAAAATTTTCCTTATATTTAATTTTATTTTTTATCATTAAGTTTATCAGTCGAAGCAATTTATCGCTTGGTTCAATCTGGTGAAAGATTTCTCCGATCCCTTTTTTAGCAAAAATTTCGGCGTGCTTTTGTTGCTCGCGTCCTGAAGACCATGGGAGTGGTATAAAAAGTGCTGGTGTAGCGAGATATAAAAGTTCAAAAAAAGTATTGGCGCCTGATCTTCCCACGACCAAATCAGAAATCGAATAAATATATCCAATTTCATCTTCAAAAAAGTGTTTTCTAAGATAGTATCTATTTTTAAGAGTCCCTGGCATTAATTTCTTTAAGTCTTCAAGTTTTTCAAAGTCTTGATATTCTTTGGTATCTCCAACCTGATGAACAATAATGTAGTCATTGAGTAATTGGCTAATTATTTTTTTTATATGTTCATTTATGCTGTGAGAACCAAGACTTCCTCCAGTTATGTAAATGACAGGTCTGTCTTTTTTTATAACAAAAGGTTTTTTTATCGTTTTAAAAACTGCGGCTCGAACAGGATTTCCACAAATAATAGTCTTTTTCAAGTTAAAATACCGGGTTGCCTCATCAAATGCTACAAAGATTTTTATTGCAAATTTACTAATTAATCTGTTTGCTAAACCTGGTTTTATTGTCTGCTCATGAGTAAAGATCGGTATTTTAAAGATGGCAGACCATATTACAATTGGCAAGGCCAGATAACTTCCAAAAGATATTACTTTGTCTGGCCTCTCATTTTAAGTTTCTCTATTTCTTTGTACTCAAGGGATATTGTTTTTTCTGAATCAAGAGCATATTTTCGCCCAACAAATATTATTTCTACATTAGGATTAATGTTCTTTAGTTCCTCAATGATTGCAAGTGCCGGAGCCAAATGGCCTCCTGTAATCAAAATCTTCATAATTCATTATAAACTATTTTTAACAATTAAATTTGTGACCACACTGACAACTTTTTACCCAGGTATTTGAATCACTTCCTTTTTTTTCTCCTCTAAAAGTATGACCACAATTAGGACAACTGTAATCATCATGCTTTTCTTCATCGTCTGCGTTCATTAATACCTCTTTAGACAGGTTTCCTTTTAAAAAACGATCCAGCGAGGAAAGATTATTTAGGTGATTTTCATAATTATTTATCATTTCCTCAAAAGAAAATTTTTGATCTGATCCACAGCTTCCGCCTAACTTTAAACTTTTTAACCCTTTCTTAGACATGTAGTTGATGATTAAGCTTTTATACGCCAACAAAATTTCTTTTCCTGAATATTCACCATTTGCTAGTTTTTGATGATTAATATTTGCTTTAATTCCCGTTTCAAGTTGTCCCGAAAAAGAAGATCTTAATGAAGCTAATGTTTCCCACAAAGTAAATTCGTGACCTTTGTTATTCTTATATATTACCTCGTCAAGATTAAATCTTTGATAAAAATCAAAAAACTGATCTATTGTTAATTTGGTGGATTTTGGGCTAGTGATTAGATGAAAAATTTTTTCTTTTTCCGTCGGTTTATTTTGTGCTTCAAGGTAAATATCACCCAATATTCGTCTGACAAAATTTTCCCCTCTTTCAGATATACTTACTGCAACATTATGTATTTTTTTTCCATCAAAATACATAAGATAAAGCTGGCCATCATGGTAACTCCCAACCTCAGTATATGGATTATCTGGGTCGTGGTCAAAGCTTGTAGGGCCAGGTGGACTATAAAGCGAAATAACAGTATTAGGCGTTTCAACCGACTGTCTTAAAGCAGTTGTTAACCCTAAAATATATCCACCGCCTCTTTCTCTTTGATCAAGATGCACTTTGGCTCCTGATGGATAAACCGTTATATCATTATCTGCGCTCAATCTGTAAAAATATGGTAAGGAAACAACATTGTCTTCAAGAACATGATTGACATACGAGTTTAAGTTTCTTTGAAAAAACTCAATTCTTTTTTCTCTCCCGATAGATTTTATATAATCAGATTCTGCCCCTGGATTGACAGAATATTTTCTTAAATTATATCCCTCACGATTAGTATAAGACAGCATTTTGGTGCTACTCTGCTCGAGCATTTTCAGAATCTTGTCGGTCTTCGGACTTTTCGATTCGCTTTGCTCGCTCAGTGCAAGCTCTTCAAAATACCGCTGCGGCACAGTCACGGATTCACACCGTGTTCCCATTCCCAAAAAATATTTTGGGCCTGTCTTCTCCTGCTTTTTGGTAACAGAATGACAAAAAACAAGATCTTAAATTTCAACAGAAAAAATATAATCTTATATTTATAGAAAGTCAATTGGTTTTCAAACTTTGACTCTTTTCTCAATGTTAAGAAGTATCCCAATCAGGGCAAAAGATATAAGTAGATTGCTTCCGCCGTAGGAAAGAAAAGGTAGGGGGACACCTGTCAAGGGAAAAAGACCTGTCATCCCCGCCAAATTTATGATTATCTGCAAATTGAAAAAAGCAAATATCCCACAGGCAATAAATCGAGATAATTTATCCGGGGCCAACCTAATTAAATGATATATTTTATATACAAAGATAAAATAGAGTGATAGCAATGCAATTCCACCAATAAATCCATATTCTTCTGAAATTATTGCAAATATTGAATCTGTGTGTGCCTCCGGTAAAAATAAATACTTTTGACGGGACGCTCCAAACCCGGCCCCAAATATCCCGCCGTTTGAAAGCGAAATTAAAATCTGATTTATATGATAGCCTATTCCCTGCGGATCGGTCGCCGGGTTAAGATAGGCTAATAATCGATTCAATCTATATGGTGAAACTTTAATTAATAAATAAAATCCTCCTAAGGCAATTGGAAATAGTGCCAGCAAGTTTAAGAGGCTCATTCCCGAAGCGTAATACATGACCATACTTAATAAGAAAACGATCATCGCCGTACCCATGTCTGGCTGCAAAATTATCAGAAAAACCAACATGCTAACTAAGAAAATAAACGAAGTGAACTTTCGTCTTTCTTTATTCACAAACCATGATGCGAGGTAAATAATAATTGAAAATTTTGCTATTTCAGTAGGCTGTACATTAAATAGTCCGAAATCAATCCAACGCCTGGCGCCGCCTGACGTAAACCCAATCCCCGGAATCAAAACAACACATAGTAATAATATTGTTATCGTCATGCTGATAAAAGATAAGGGATAAAGATTTTTGTAATCAAATATCGAAAAAAAGAAAGCAAGACCAAGAGCAAGTCCCAGCCACACAGACTGAACTTTCAAATAGTGTAGACTATCCCCAAATTCATTTGCAGCTCTGATTGATGAAGCTTCGAAGATAAATAATAAACCTAAAATGCTTAAAATTAATGGTATGGTAAGGAGAGGTACGAAGAACTTGTTACGGATGAAAAGCTTTTTAAACATTAAAAAAATTCTAATTTCTAATTAATCTAATTAACCTAAAGAAATCTCAAATTACAAGTACCAACATCCAAATGAATTGCGATTTATTTGTTTCTTGTGAATTGGATCTTGAAACTTATTTAGAATAATTAGAAATTAGGTTAATTTGATTAATTTTTTAACAATTCTGTTAAACTCTCTCCCCCTATGGAATTCATTATTAAACATCGCGAATGAAGTGGCGCCTGGTGAAAATAATATATAAGCTTTTTCTTTGTGACTTGACGCTTGACTATAAGCTTCTTCTACCGCCTTTTCTAAATCATTAAAGATCTCCTTACTTAATTTGTCAAGGCTAGACTCTCTCAGGGTGGCCAAGATTTGATCGGTGAAAGAACCGGCTAATAAAATAATCTTCTTTACCTTGCTCAATTTGCTCAATAATTTTTCATAAGGGAGATTTTTTGAATTCCCTCCGAGAACAAGATAAATATCGCGGTCGGAAAATGCCTCTATTGCTTTCTCTGTTGCAATCGGCGTCGTTGAAGTCGTGTCATTGACAAAGATAATATTATTTTTCTCCCCGATTATCTCCTGCCTAAAAGGCAACCCTTTAAAATTGGAAATAATGTTTATCGCTTTTTTTTCATCGATGCCAAGAATTTTTGCAACCTGAAGTGCCGCTGCCGCATTTTCTAAATTATGATCCCCTCTTAAATACTTTAGGTTATAAGGAAAATCTTTTTTTGAAAAATATTCTTGTGACGAGGTAAAAGCAATTTTTTTATTTTGAAAAAGTGAAGATACTTTTTTTGAGACAATCGCCTGGGGCCCCCTTGGGGTGAGGCGGTCGAAAAAAAGGGGTCGAACTTTTTCTATTTGGTTTGATAAATTATCATTTAGCAAAAAATAGTCACCCTTTTTTTGATACGTAAATATTGCCTGTTTGTCGTAAATGTATTCTTCGATATTTTTATAGTAATTTAGATGGTCAGGATAAATATTTGTTAGAACGGCAATATGGGGACTTACTTTTTCGCGGTGAAATCCTGAAAGGGCCCATGATGATAATTCTGCGACTAAATAATCTTTAGGAGTGGCAGTCTTAAGATATTCAATCGTCGAGATTCCGGGTAGACCGCCACCTAGGACGACCGGAAAACCGGACAACTTAAGAAGATTAAATATTAAATTAGTTGTCGTTGATTTTCCCCGGGTACCGGTAATCCCGATTATTTTACCGGGATAATACTTGGCAACATATGACATCTCCATCTCGACCGGAATTCCTTTTTTCAAAGCCGAGGAAATTTCTGGAGCATCCCACAATACCGACGGCCCCTTAAAAATATAATCAGTATTTGTGAAGTCGTCAATATTATGACCACCTAAATGTAGTTCAATCGGATAGTCTTTTAACAGTTCTATTGAAGTCCTTAACTGTTCTTTAGTTTTTTTGTCGGTCACTGTCACTTTGGCTCCGAGCTCATTGAAGAATTTTGCCAACCCAACTCCCCCCATCTGCAACCCAAGGCCTACCACAAGAACTTTCTTACCTTCATACTTTTGCCTTAATTCATCTATTAATTTTTCATTCATATCTTGATTATATAAGATTTAACCGTATTAACATAATTAGTTCTCTTTGCTTGACCTTGCTTGTTTATAAGAGTTCACAAGTCTTGACACAGATTGTCATTCCCTCGAAGGAGGGAATCCAGACTAAATATACTTTATAAGGTATTGTTCGACTGGATCCCCGCCTCCGCGGGGATGACACTAAATATTGATTGACATACTATAATAGTTTTGTCAAAGACCCTGAACTCTTACACTTGTTTTATTAAGTTGAATAAAGCCTATAGTTATGATAAAATAGTCTTTCATTATGGTAGAAGTTGAGCCTGTTGATTGGGAAGTTTTTAGATTACCCTGCGGTGGAAGGGTCGATGAACCAAAATTATTTATATGCCCACTTGACTTCGCCTTACTCACTGATATTCCTTACCTATTTTTTATCTCAGAAAACCTTAGCCGAACTTCAAAACATAATCCTTCGAGACCTGCTTCAAATGGTCAAAAATCACCTCCAAAGACAAAAATAATTATTACTTATCGAAAATAGAAGGCTTAAAAATCAAAAATATCATTTCATAAACGCGATCATGAGGCCGAACATGACGAAGATGATGGAAAAGAGCCAGAGACGCATGACTACTTTAGGCTCTTCCCAGCCTTTATTTTGAAGATATAGATGAAATGGTGCAACCGGGAAAATTTTCTTTTTCAAGAATTTTTTGCCTAAAAGCTGAATTAACGATGAGGCTATTTCAATAATAAAAACTCCACCCATAATGGGAAGGGCAAAAGTCTTGCCAAGAACTAAGCCAACGACCGCAAATGTAGCGCCGAATGAAAGCGATCCCGTGTCTCCCAAAAAAATTCTCGCCGGGTAAATATTAAAATACAAAAATGCCAGAAGCCCTCCAAGCCAGGCGGCAATGAAAAGAGAGGTAGGGACGTCAAGAATCGAGCGTGAAATTACCCAAAATCCTATTAATGAAAATGTCAAGATCCCTGAAGCCAGACCATCCAATCCGTCAGAAATATTGACCGCATTGGCGAAAGCTACAATTACAAAAGAAGAAAAAATCATATAGAGTATCCCCATGTCAAAAACTCCGAAGAATGGAACATGGATTATCTGTATTTTAAGTTCTGAATAAAGCCAATAAGATATTATTAACGACAAAATTACTTCTATTATTGCTTTATGCCGCATCCGTAAACCTATAAACTGATCTTTCCTCCAAACAAAAATCTTCTTTAAGTCATCAAATAAACCTAGGAGTCCGAACGAAACAAAAGTAAAAATTAAAATTTTTATTTCTGATGCAATTGAGGGGTAATTGGTTAAAATCTTTTTTTGCAGTATCCAATACATCAAAATAAATAGAATAAAGACAATTATTGTTGTGATTAATATAAGTATCCCACCTCCGACCGGGGTCCCCTTTTTATGTTTATTAAACTTATCAAAAATTGGCGTCGGCTTATTGAAAGCGTCCTTCGTCTTCTGGTGAGCCCTTTGAAATTTTAATTTATATAAAAAATCAATAAAGGGGACAATTAAAGTAAAGTTTAATATCAAAGATGCAAAGACAGCCAATAAATAGATTGAAATCATAATTCAACTACTAGTAGTTAGTTAATAAAAATTAATAAATATTTTCGGTATAAAAATGATTGACGCGATTGTTAAAGCTCCAAGCGCATAAATGAGCATTGCGGCAGCCGCTACATCCTTTGCAATTTTTATATCTTCCCGTATTTTTGTATCGATTGCATCCGTCGTCTCTTCAAGGCCAGTATTGATTGTCTCAATTACAAGTCCCACCGTGATCAAAAAAATTATAAATAAAAATTCGTAATAAGAAATTTTATAAACAAATCCTCCAACAATTGACAAAATTGATAAAAAAATATGAATTCTATAATTAGGCTGAGTCTTGAGTGACCATAATAATCCGTTTAAAGCATGTTTAAAAGAAATTGTATGACGCTTAAGCATAAAATATTTTTTTTAGAACTTCCGTAATTTTTTTTGAATCATGCCTTAATATACTTCGGTATAAAATATCTGATTTACTTTTCTCAATTTTATCATTATCGACTAAGTCGCTTGATATCACTGTAAATGCTTTCTTTGTCAAGTCGTTTTCTACCTGGACTTCATTATTTTTCTTGTACCATGCCTTAATCTCTTCATCTATCTCCCCATTATTAATGAGAACAAAGTCGGGAGCTCTTCCTAAATATTTTTTAAGATCTATGAGATGATCTGAAGCTTTATAATTTGTAGTCTGTCCGTTTTTTGTCATCAAATTAAGTATATAGATGATTTTTAGATTAGTTTTTAGTATCGCCTCACGAATTCCTTTAACTAGAAGGACTGGGATTATACTCGTATATAAATCTCCGGGACCAATTACAAGATATTCAGTAGATTCTATTGCGTGAATAGCATTTATGTTTGCAGTTCCTTCGGGACTTAAATAGGCTTTTTTGATTTTTGATCGTTCAGCATGATTCTCGTCAATTAGTCCTTCTCCGTTGACTATTTTTCCATTTTCATACTCGGCTGAAAGATGGAGTTTATCTAAAGTCACCGGGATAACTTTTCCTTTGGTTTTAAGGACATAAGAGGCAGTATCAAGAGCTTGATCATATGTAGCGCTTACTTTTTCAAGAGCAGCTAAAAACAAATTTCCAAAATTATGTCCTTCTAAGTCGCCCTTCTCAAATCGATATAAAAAAAGTTTTCTCCATAAAACAGGTGCATCAGAAAGTGCTACAAGACACTGACGCAAATCACCAGGAGGCAGGATTCCTAACTGGTCACGAAGTCGACCGGTTGATCCACCCGAATCCATCATCGAAACAACGACCGATAGATTTTCGTTTAAATCCTTAAGTCCTGACAAAACCACATAAGCGCCGGTTCCGCCACCGATTACAGTAATTTTTTTCATTTGTTAGTATTCTCTCTTTCTTCCCCTCCAATTAAATAAGTGTTATCTTCTAAATCAAAGCGAGCAATCTCACGTGACATAATCAAGCAATTAACCCCTACCTTAACACCAGGAGTTAGTGTTGAGTTGACGCCAATTTTTGAGTTTTTTCCAACAATCGAACCCATTTTTACCAAATCGGTGTTAACCTTTTCGTCACCTATTAAAGATGTCACTGATTGACCATCAAAGCGTAAATTAGCAGTCACTGCCTGAGCTCCAAACATTACTCCGTCGTCAAGGACTGAATCCCCTATATAGTTTCTGTGTAAAAAAACCTTATTTCCAATATAGCTTCGCGCGACTTCAGTGTATGACCCAATCAGGCAATCTTCGCCTATCTCGCTGTTTCTCACTAAGCAAAAATCGCTTATTACAGACCCTTTACCGATAAAGGTAGGTCCGGCTATTTTCGCATGATCGCCTATTCTTACGCCATCTTCAATTACGACCGGTCCTGTAATAATTGCACTTTTTGCGATCTCGGCTACTTTAGAAATCTTAGCTTCTTTAATACTTTCAAGCTGAGTCCCCATCATTGTAAGTACATGCCATGGGTATTTGAGACTTCGCCAATAACCCTCGTAAATAATATAGTCCCGCTTAATTTCTGTACTTAACAGATAATTAATTGCTTGTTCATAATGGTCATCATTTACAGCAGTTGTCTGTTCCAAGGCTTTAATTAATTCCCCAAAATCTGAGTAATAATCGGCCATCAGTTTTACATAATTAGAGGGAATATTTTCCTTTTTTGGTTTTTCTACAATCTCGACCAGCTCTTTATTTTTAGCAAACCTTAGGTACCCACCAGGAAAGTATTCATTTTTCTTTTTACCGACGAAGACCATTTTGTTTTTTGATATTGCAGTCCCTGCAATTTTTTTAATTATCGAGTAATCGATTACATCGTTTGCATTAACAATAATTATTTCTCCTTTTATAAGACTTTTCAGTGTATATATTGCTCCCGCTTGTCCGGTCAAAGTGTCTTTTTGAATAATAACTTGAGCGGTTAATCCAATATTTGAATTATCAATTAATCTTTTAATCGCAACCGCATTATTCTTATTGGCAATAATTGTCAAGTTAGCAGCATATTTGGCTAACTCTTCGATTTGATACATTATCAATGGTTTGCCTAAGAAAGTGAAAAAAGACTTCTCAGAAAGTGGCCAGAAACGCGTAGAGTCACCGCCGGCCAAAATTAAAGCATTTTTTATCCTTCTCATAGTTGTATTTTAACACAAACCCTGCTTCTCTGCCCTTTTTCCAGTGTAACATTACACTGATAATATTTGTATGAAGTTAAATCTTTTTGATATTGCCGCCAAGTTTTAGAATTTTTTCAACAAAATCTTCGTATCCCCGTTCAAGAATTGAAGCGCCATTGACGACGGTTTCGCCAGGTGAAAGCAGTGCTGCGCAGGCTAATGCTGCCCCCGCTCTTAAATCTGATATTTTTAAAATGGCATTATGTAATTCTTGCTGACCTTTAATCCTAATGATTTGCTGATAACTTTTATCTTTTTCGTGATTAAAATGATAAAAAATATGTGGCTCACTGACCTTTAAATCAATAAAGTCAATATTCGCCCCCAACTTTTTTAATTCTTCGACATATGAAAATCTATTTTCAAAAACCCTTTCATGAATGATCGCTGAGCCTTTGGTTTTAAGCATTAATATCGCCCAGCTTGGCTGCCAATCGGTCATAAATCCAGGATGAGGAAGTGTTTCGATATCGATTGATTTAAGTTCTCCTTGATAAAAAAAACGAAATACTCCGTTTTCCTTTTCCTCAACGCCTGCCCCGGTTTTTTTGATAATTTCAATAAACGAGTAAACTAGTGTCTTATCTATTTTCTTTATGGTGACATCACCACCTGAGGCAACTGCCAAAGTCGCATAAGTCACAAACTCATTCCGATCAGGCATTATCGAATAAGGTAATAATTGCTTTAAACCGTTATTCTTATTTACTTTTAATAAGTTGTCATTTTTTGTGATCAGTGCACCAGATGAATTAAGAAATTTAATTAAGTCATCAATTTCTGGCTCAGTGGCTACGTTTTCTATTTCAACACTTGATTGAGTCATTAGTGAAATAAGCATTAGTAATTCCGTACCTGTGTGAGTCGGCTTATTAAACATAAAATTGCCAGAAGGGGACCTCTGAAGCTTCGCGTGATAATAGCCAGATTCAGAATCGTAATCAACTTCAATCCCTAAAGCTTTCATTCCATCGATTATTCTGTCAATTGGACGAGCTCCTATACGGCAACCTCCTGGATTTGGAACATAGCATTCTTTAAAATGGTAAAGCAAAGGGGCAAAAAGCATGAATGAGACTCTAATTTTTGATCCATATACTAAATCGACTTTATTATTATGAAGAGTCGACCCATCGACAATAAGTCGATTTTTGCTTTCAAATTCTGCTTTTGCACCAAGAGATTTAATTAGCTCAATCAAATCCAATACGTCGTTAATCCGTGGAATATTATCAAGTACTACAGGCGTTTTGAACATGAGAGACGCAATAATAGTCTTCAGCGCTACATTCTTTGCCCCTGACAAAATTACTTCTCCCTTTAAAGGTTTGCCACCCTTGATTAAATATGAATCAGCCATATTATAAAATCTTAAATTCTAAATATTAATAACCAAATAATAACTAAGCACTAAATACTAAACAGTTTAGTGTTTACGATTTAGAATTTATTTGGATCTTAGGATTTAGTATTTAGAATTTTGTGAATGCCTATTTAAACGACGACTACTTCTTCTTCCAACTCTATTCCAAATTTTAGCTTAACTCTTTCCTTAATATCAGATATTATTTTGAGCAGCTCTTCTCTTTTTCCCTGACCTTTATTAATAATAAAGTTAGCATGGAGTTTTGAAACATAAAAGTCGCCAACTGTGTATCCTTTCATACCTGCCTTATCGATTAAATAACCAGCTGAGGTAGTTGGTACATCAAGTTTCAACTTTTCTTCTATTGAGATGTTTTTGAAAAAACAGCCTGATGATGAAATTCCGTGAGGTTGGGTTTGTTTTCGATAGTTTAGTGCAACTTCTGCTCGCTTTTTTAAAACTTCTGGATCTTCTTTTTTCATACGAAATACCGCTTCAAGTACAAACTCTCTTGTGTCCTTAAGAATTGAATAATCATATGCAAACTTAAAATATTTTCTAGTCACTTTTTTTACCCTACCCTTATTGTCTACAAGATACGCGTATATTAAGTTGTCTGAAAAATAAGTAATAGGTCTTGTCCATTTTGAATTCATCGCAACCGCCCCTCCTACGGTACCAGGTAGCCCTTTGTGATATTCAAATCCTGATAACCCACGATCAATAGTCTTATTGATAAGTAATGACACAGGATAGCCAGAGGATACATTAATATCAACGTATTCATTCGTTTCAGCAACGACTGTTTTCTTAATATAACTATTTTTTATTACTAATCCATAAATTTTTTTTCTCGTTATTGCGACGTTTGATCCTCCCCCAAATAAAAATATGGGGAGTTTTTTTTCGATCGAGAATTTTTTTGCAGAGACAATGTCTTCCCTAGTTTCCGCGTCTATAAAATATTCTGCAATTACGTGAGTTCTTAAAGTCAAATAATGATAAAGATCTACTTCTTCCTTTATATTCCATTTTCCATGCTTGATAATCCGAGCAATCACATCTTTTAATTTATATACGCTACCGGCACCCATAGTAAAGATTATATCTCCTTTTTTCAAAACTTTTTGTAGTTTTGAAAGTAATTCGAAAACGTTGTGAAAACGTAGTAAATTTTTTTTTGAAGAAATATTTATTATATCGTCAGTTGTTATTTTAAAATCTCCTCTATTTTCCCGGGATGAGGAGAATATTGGAAGTAGAAAAGTATAATCTGCTTTTGACAGTGTTTCCGAAAATTCTTTTAATAGAAATTTAGTTCTTGAAAAAGTATGAGGTTGGAATATAACCAAAATCCTTCTACCTTTAAAGCGCTCCCGGGCGGCTTCAATTGTTGCCTCAATTTCAGTCGGATGATGGGCATAGTCGTCAAAAAGGTAGGTATCGCTTTCTTGATATTTTTGTTCAAATCTACGCTCAGACCCTTTAAACTGTGAAATCGCTTTTTGAATTTCTTTTGATTTATATCCCATTTTATGTAAAACAACTATCACTGAAGCTGCGTTACTTACATTCATTTTTCCATAAAGTGATATTTTGAATTTACCGATTCCGCTTATCTCAAATGATGAGCCTTCGCTATCTATAATAGGGTTAATTATTTGAAATTCTGCATTCAAAGAAAATCCGTAAGTGGTAACGTTTTTTTTATTGAGTTTATGATAAATTTCTTTTATGTTTTTATTATCAATGTCTAAAAATAGCTTTTTATTGTCAAAGAATTTCAAAAAGGCTTGTTTTGTCTCATTCAAATTTTTGTAAACGTCTGGATGATCAAAGTCAATATTTGTACAGATGATATAGTCAGGATCAAGTTTATGAAATTTTGGAGTTAGATCATAAGGTGGATTAATCCCATATTCATCAGCTTCAACTACAAAATATTTACCCTTTTGAAAGTCGCCACCTTGATAATCGGTAAAAAATGGTACCCCAACAATATAGCTCGGATAAGCACCGAGTTTATTCAACGTATAGGCCAAAAGACTTGAGGTTGTGGTTTTTCCATGACATCCTGAGATTGCGATTCTAAGCTCAAATTCCTTCATTATAAGTCCGAGTAGTTCCGCTTGTGAGATCAATTTATACCCTCTTTTCTTTCCTTCGATTAGCTGGCTGTTTTGTAGCCCTTTGTTTGCAGCTGAATATACGATCAAATCAATCTCTTTTGGTAGATTTTTTAGACTGAAGTCTTTACTCCAATTTATTTTATTTTTTTTTAAAAGTCGATCGGTGATGAATTCTTCGTCGATATCCGAGCCTGTTACTATTTTTCCAGCCTTTTTAAGAAACACTGCTAGATTCGCCATCGCCACCCCTTTAATACCTACGAAAAATATATGTTTTATTCCGTCTAGCATTTAATGACTTATTATACACTTTTTATGACAAAACTGAACATTTCGCCAAAATTTTCCTTTTTATTAGTCCTTCTGAAGGAAAAGAATCTAGCCTTGTCACATTTTGTACAAAAGGGAAAATAATCAATGTTCTTTTTTGAAATCCCACTCTCTAATAAAAGTAAATAATTTAATAATGTTAAATTTAGATGTATTTTGCCGCCTCGATGATGAAATATTTTTTTTGAATATCCGTCGAATTCTTCCAAGAATTCATAGTACCTATCTTCGTCTATATCGTAACAGCATTCTCCAATAGTCGGGCCTATGGCTACTTTTATTGATTCCTCTTTTGCTCCACATCCGATCATTTTGCCAACCATTTTCTGAGCCATTCTTTTGACAGACCCTCTCCACCCCTGGTGTGAAACTCCAATTACACCATTATTCTTATCTACAAATACTAACGGGCAGCAGTCGCCAGTCCGAGCCGTCAATATAATATTTTTTTCAGATGTAATAACTCCGTCTGTTTCGACAATTTTTTCAACGTTATCAGAAGTTTTAGAACTGTATATTGAAATATTTGTTGAATGGATCTGTTCCAAAAAAACTAATTTTTTGAAATTTATGCCATTTGAATGAAAAAAATTGAGTATGTTTTCAATTTTTCTACCATCTTGTAATTCCCGGGTTGAAAAACCGGAAAAATATCCTTCATCGTTTATTAAAGATGAGTAAAAGATTTTTAGATTGGAATCGTAGGTAATCATTTTTTTAAATCCTAAATTCTAAATACTAATAACCAAATAAATACTAAGCTCTAAATACTAAACTGTTTAGTATTTAAAATTTAAAAATTGTTTGGGTCTTAGAATTTAGTATTTAGAATTTTTATGGCTATTATTACTGCTTCATGCTCGCTCCAGGGATATTCTCTTTCACCACGACATAAACTTTTTTCATGACCTTTTCCTGTTAGCACTACCACATCATCTTCTTTCGCTAATGAAATGGCTCTATTTATAGCGTTCTGCCTATCAACTAGTGTTTCAAAGTTTGAAAAACTGGCCATCCCTGAAATAATACCTTTAAAAATATCTCCTGGCTTTTCTGTTCTATAATCCTCTTCTGTCAAGATAATATAGTCGCTGTATCGGCTTGAAGCTTTTCCCATTAGCGGTCTTTTACTTTTGTCCCGTAGCCCGGCCGATCCGAAAACGTGAATCAATTTTCCCTTATTTTTCAAAAGCGGACCCTTAATTTCTGATAATAAGTTTTCAAATGCATTGGGAGTATGGGCAAAGTCTATAATTACTTTAAATTTTTTATCATAAACTATTTCTAACCGCCCCTTCGGTAATATGAAAGTTTTTAGCGCGGATTTTATTTTTTTATCAGATATTCCAATTGTTTTACACACTGTATATGCAGCCGAATAATTATATTTATTAAACTTGGTTAATTTTGTGATTTTATCTATGGTTTTTAAGTTTTGAGTTGTAGATTTGAGATTTGTCCGCCAGCTGGCGGATTGATTTTTGATATGTTTATACGATTGGTCATCTTTATTCACTATAGAAATCTTTGACATTTTCAATAGCTTCATTTTTACTAATAAGTATTCTTCATAGTTTTTATGGTAATCCAAATGCTCATGAGTGATATTCGTAATCAGGCCAATATAAAAACTTATTCCCCATACCCGATTTTGATCAAGTCCATGAGATGTAGTTTCCAAAATAAAATATTCATCATTATTCAAAACGGCTTTTTTTAGCATTTTTTGAATTAAAAACGAAGAAGAAGTAGTCGTATGAAGGCCCGTTTCATATTCTTGACCGGCCACACGGGCTAAAACAGTTGAAATCATCGAAATTCTGAATCCGGCTTTTTTTAACACATGATAAATTAAGTGTGTCGTTGTTGTCTTACCATCGGTACCAGTAATTCCTATCACTTTAATTTTTCGGCTCGGAAAACCATACCAAAGATTAGCCAATATGGCTTGGAACAAATGGTATATGTTTTTTAGTTTTTGAATGGTCATATATTTGTGTTTGAAATTGGGCTTGGAAACGGGTTAGGAAGCTGGCTTATAGAAATTAGATAATTATTACCACTTTCCTTTTCTGTTTTCTTGTCCCGCCTCAAAACCCATCTTCTATATTCTCATTGTTCTGGTACTATATTATAATAAACTATAAGTTCTTTGGCTATTTCAAAAAATAATGGCGCAGCAGTTTCTGAGCCCCATGGCGAAGTCCCCGGCTCCTTAAGAATTACCAACGTTAAAAATTTTGGTCTCAAAGCAGGTGCAAATCCAATAAATGAAGCAATTGTCTTTGAGGGATCATAAATGCCTGCAATCGGAATTTGCGCGGTACCTGTTTTCCCACCTATTTTATAGCCTTTTGGCCGATCCCACTTTGCCTCAGCGTTTTCAACAGTTGAAACTAACATTTTTTTAATAATTTCAGAAGTTAATCCTGATACGACTTTTCTCTCTACTTTTGGCTTTACTATATCAATTTTGTCAGCAGATTTTATTTTTTCGACAATATAGGGCTTCATTAAGTTTCCACCATTAATTACAGCCGCAAATGCTCGAATCATCTGAATTGGTGTAATTCCAATCCCTTGACCGAATGTTGCCGTTGCAAAATCTATCTTATACCAATTATTTTTTGGTTTTAAATAGGTCGGAGATTCACCTTGAAGATCAATACCAGTTAACTCTCCAAATCCATATTTTTGCATATATGAATAAAGCTCATCTTGACCTAGCTTTTCCCCAACCCAAACCATACCCACGTTGGATGATTTTTCTAAGATTCTTGTCATCGAAACTCTCCCTTCATACTTATCATTCCATGTTTTAATCGAGTATTCGCCTACTCGGACTGCTCCATCTTCATTCATCTCCGAATTAGGCGAAATTTTTTTTTCATTGATTGCAGCCGCCATAATCAATGGTTTAAAAATAGATCCTGGCTCAACTACGTCAGAAATTGCTGAGTTTTTAAAATAGTTTTCAGAGAAGTCAAAATATTTATCGATATCATAGTCAGGTAAACAAGTTAAGGCTAATATTGCCATTGTGTATGGGTCGGCTATGATTACACAGCCTTGGCGAGCTTTATAATTTTCTATTCCTTCTTTTAACTTCCTTTTTGCTATTTCCTGGATTGACTTATCAATTGTTAAGACTAAATCTCTTCCATTTTCAGGATCAACTTTTTTTTGCGCACCGATAAAAATAGGTTTTCCCGAGGCGTCCCTTTCAGATTCTAAAAATCCAGGTAATCCTACTAAATCTTTATCGTAGTAGCCTTCTAAACCGAAATAACCCAGGTCTTCGCCTTTTTCATTTTTGCCTACAAATCCTAATAAATGGGCAGAGAGAGAAGCTTCCGGATAGTATCTCTTCATTTGATATTCAAAGTTAACCCCTTCTAGTTTAAGGGCTTCAATTTCCTTTTTTTTCGTTTCATCTAACCCTCCAGCCACCGCTTGGTAAACCTTTTTTTCGTCAATGTAGGACGAAAGCGAAGCTTCTTCCATCTTAAGTTTTTCTGATAAAAATTTTATTAATTTTAATTTATCGGTTATTTTTTTTGGTTCAAGATATAACAAGTAGCTATTCTGATTTAGCACTAACGGGTTAAGAGAAGAGTCAAATATCTTCCCCCTTTCACTCGTCAGTCGTTTGGTCTTTAAGTATAGATCGCTCCCTACAAAGTCCCTTGATATGACTTGGATGTATACCAACCTGACGATTATTGCTATGTAAAAAAGCAAAAAAACAGAAAATAAAATTTTTATTTTCATCTTTAATTCTTAAGTGCTACTCCTAATTTATTTAGGAAAGTCGGAGTCCCTTTTTTGACAAATTGAAGATCGATAGCTGCTTTTTCGGCGTAAACGAGCGAAGATAAAAAAGACACCTCTTTTACAAGACCAATATTTGCAACATGTAAATCTCTGGTTTTTTTTTCAAGAGCCAAGATTTCGTCGCTTACTTTGATGGAGTGGCCAAAAAGATAAATATTAGCAACCACCATGGCTAAAATTGTCATCCAAAACAGTAGTTTATATAGTTTACTCATATCGAAAACGCCCTGATTTTGGCGCTTCTCTCAAATTTATAACCCGATTTACTTCTAATTGGTTTTTTCTCAGATAATTTATAATTGTTATTTTTAACAAAATTTTTTACGATTCGATCTTCAAGCGAATGAAAAGTAACGACGACTATTTTTCCATCCTTATTAATAATTTTTACAGCTCCTTCTAGTCCTCGCCTTAAATTTGAAAATTCATCATTTACCTCTATCCTCAAAGCCTGAAAAATTTTGGCGTACGTATTATAGCTTTTATAGGGTATAACCCTATTAATTGCTGTAATTAAGTTTGAAACACTAATTATTTTCTTGCTAATTTTGACTTCGTGAGCAATTTCTTTCGACCTAAGCTCTTCAGAATTTTTTGCAAATAGTTCATAGAGCTCGCTTTCTTTCAATCTCCAGATTAAATCTGCGGCTGTTTCCCCACTATTCACATCAATCCTCATATCCAATGGGTCATCTAAGTTTTTGTACGAAAACCCCCGACCAAGACTTCCAAGTTGGCCCATTGACAATCCTAGGTCAAAAATTATGCCGTCTACGCTATCAAAATTATTTTCTTTTGCGATTCTTTCAATATCAGCAAAATTCCCCTGAACCAGCTTCAAAGTCATTCTGGAAAGTGAACGAGCAAACTGCGAGTGAGCGGTTTCAGAATGACCTTTTAATTGACTAATGTCTAAATCAATCGCTAAAACTTTTCCGCCTCTGCTCATGATTTCTTGACTATATCCGCTTTCGCCAAATGTGGCATCTATGTACTTACCATCTTCTTTAACGTCAAGACTATCAATCGCTTGTTGTAAAAGTACTGGCGTGTGCATAAATTTAAATCAAAAAATCAAATGACAAACTACAAAGCTCATATAATTCATTTGACATTTGACATTTGAACTTTGGATTTCGAATTTTTTGTGTATTCCTCCCACTTCTTCGCGTCCCAGACCTCGAAATGGTCGCCAACTCCGATTACAACCGCTTTTTCTTTAAGTTGGCCATATTCAAGTAAATTTTTTGGGATGACAAATCTACCTTGATCGTCAATTTCTAGGTATGCCAAAGCGGAGAAAATGGACCTTCTTTGATCCATGTCAGTCGGCTGAAGAAGCGAGGGATTTAATAATTCCGAGGCTCTTTTTTCCCAATCGTCTTTATCATATCCTGACAAGCAGTTTCCAAAACCTTTTGTCAATATAAATACATTTCCTTTTATAAGATCTCGGACTTTTTTTGGTAGTAATAAACGGCCAGATCCGGAGAAATTAATTTGATATTCACCAAAAAACACCATATGTTTTCATTACACACCATTTTACACATCTTGTCAAGCGAATCTCCCATAACATCCTAGTCACCCTAAGGGTGTCCACGCACATTTATTTAAATCAAATGAACGTATAGAAAAAAATAGATCGTTTAAATATATTAAAACTCTCTGTAGAAAGACTCGTGAAATAAAAATTGTTTGATTATATCTTCATAAGGAAAATAAATTAGCCTCACCTATCTCCAACGGCCGTTTCAAATAGGTAGATGAAAGTAGGTTTTTAATTTATCTTCGTATTCAACTTTTTCTGCAACTATATAACTTAGATATTTTCCTCCCTCAATTATTTTTTTTATTAAAATGATTTCTTTTTCGCATTCATATGGAAAGACGTAAACGCTTTGTTGATACTGATAAAAACCGATTTCTTTCAAAAATTTCCGTAAATAATATCGTTTATTTCTTTGTTCTTCAGGCACATCAAATATCACCAAAAACCACTTACCTTGCCATTTTAATTTTTTTCTCATTGCAAGTAAACTTTGAATCGAATATTTGAGAATTTCTATATTCCAGGCATCTTCCACCTCAATATAAACTTCGCTATTTTTTATTACTAAATTTAGTATCTTTCTTTTTTCTAATAGTTTCAGAGTTCTTTTCACTTTTAATTTTGGCAGTTTGATTCCCTTGATTTCCTTAATGAGTTTTATGAATGAACCAATTATGATGGGGAAGTTAGGTGTTATTAATACTGTCCCTCCTAGAATAGCTCCAATTCCGATTGTGGCTAAAATTATTTTCGCAATTTCTCCTTTTTTAAACTTTTTCATCTTAGCCATAATTGACTATACCTATTTGTGACGGCCGATGTCAATAGGTTTACCAGAACATAAAAATATTCTTACTTAAAAAAATTAAGTTTAATCACGTATAAAATATGCAGTCTAAAGTTATATAATAAAGATCATGGAGCGATTTATAAGGAAGACTTCCGATTTTATTTTCCAAAAACAAAAAAGCATTTTTTCTTCGGCGGTTTTACTGTCGTTTATGATTGTTTTGACTTCGTTATCAGGATTTTTGAGATATAGGATACTCGCCGGTTTTTTTGGGACAGAAGAACTTGATATTTTTTTTGCATCGTTTCGAATCCCCGATCTAATTTTTGAAGTATTGATTACTGGCGCCCTAACTTCAACATTTATCCCTATTTATTTAAAATATCAGGAGAATAAAAAAGAATTAAGTGAAAATATTTCGTCTATTATTAATTTGATATTGGTTTTTTTACTCCTTTTTGTTGTAATCATTTCACTTTTTCTTGACCAATTAATTCCACTGATCACACCAGGTTATGGAGTGGAAAAAATGGAGCAAATAATAGCTTACTCTAGAATTTTACTTTTAGGCCAATTACCTTTTTTTGTCCTTGGAAATTTTTTAACAGGAATTGGACAGGCTAACAAGACTTTTTTACTTTCGGCTACCGCCCCGATTATCTATAATCTGACCATTATTGGCGTAACAATTTTTTTCTATCCAACTATTTCACTATTAGCTCCGATTTGGGGAGTAGTATTTGGGGCTTTTTTACTTTTTTCTATCCAATTACCCCTACTTTTGAAGTCTGACTTTCAGTATAAATTTATACTTAAAAAAACCCAAGGCCTTATTGAGTTTATTAGGTTGGTTATCCCCCGAGCTTTTACGGTTGTAGTCGCCCAGATTGATGCAACAATCGACCTTTCATTGGCTACACTTTTAGGTGGTGGGGCATACACTATTTTTTATTTGGCCCAGCATTTACAACTTTTACCGGTTTCAGTCATCGGGATTGCTTTCGGTCAGGCTTCACTCCCATACTTGACTGAAATATACAGGCAGCAAAAAATCGACGAGTTTAAGAAAATTATTACTGATTCTATTTTAAATATTTTATTCTTGACAATACCTTTGGCATTATTTTTTATCTTTGCCAGAACCCCGATTGTTCGTCTCTTTTTCGGGGGACAAAAATTCGATTGGGATGCAACCGTCCAGACTGCAGTGACTCTCTCATATTTTTCAATATCGCTTCCATTTCATAGCATTTATTACCTACTGACTAGATGCTTTTACTCGTTTATGGATAGTAAAACCCCATTCTATGTAAGTGTTTCATCAATTTTGGTAAATACGATTTTAAGTGTCCTTTTTGTCTTTTATTTTCACTTTCCAGTTTGGTCGCTCGCAATAGCCTTCTCAGTCGCAATTACCTTAAATAGCGCTGCGTTGTTTACAATATTATGGAAAAAGACGAAGGGCTTTGATTTGAAATTTATGTTTAGCGAGATTGGGAAAATAGCTTTTGCAAGTGGAGCATCGGCTGTTATAGCTTATTTTATAATGAAATTATTTGATGGTTTGATTTTTGATACATCTTTCACAATCAATGTTTTCTTTCTGCTTGCTACTACCTTTATAATTTATGGACTACTTTATCTATTCGTATCTTGGGCCGTTGATCTAAAAGAAATATATCTCATTTCAAAATTAATTCTCAAGGCAAAGCTGTTTCAAAAAAGAATTACCGAAATAATCCAATCATATGAATAAATCTGTCGAAGATAAAGTAAAATCTATTGCAATTTCGGCCATTCAAAAAAAACTATTAGGAAAAAAGTTAACTTATAGGGAAATATATGCAATCATGGATGAGATTGCCCACGAGCACCTAACTGATATATTAACGACTTATTTTGTCGCCTCATCTTTCAAAGACGGATACTCGCCAACTGAGCTTTTTCAGTTCACTAAAGCAATGGTAGAAACCGGGAATAAACTCCACTTTAAAGGAATTGTAGCTGACAAACACTCGGTCGGTGGTATCGCTGGGACGAGAGCGACTATGATCATCGTGCCAATTGTTGCGGCAGCCGGATTTATCATCCCCAAAATATCATCTCGGGCTATCACGTCTCCGGCTGGGACCGCTGATGTAATGGAGGCAATTGCAGATGTTGACTTTACCCCATCTCAGATTTATAAAATAATTGATAAAGTTGGCGGGTGTATTGTCTGGAATGGGCAACTTGGTATCGCCCCAGCTGACGACATCATAATCCGGGTTGAAGAACCATTATCATTTGAGTCTTTTGACAAAGTTATAATATCGGTAATGGCCAAAAAAATAGCTGCGGGAACTACTCACCTTGCCCTTGACCTTCCAATTGGTAAAACTGCAAAAATTCACCATTTTACCGATGCTGAAAAAGTGGCAACTAAATTTAAAAACTTGGCGGCTCATTTTGGAATAAAGACAGTAATTGATATAAACGAAATGCTTGAACCGGCCGGTCGTGGAATTGGACCGATTCTTGAAGCACGCGATGTCTTATACGTTCTTGAACAAGATAAAGACCGTCCGCTGCGTCTTGAAGCTAAAGCTTTAAGACTGGCGGGAATGCTTCTTGATATTTGTTACAAAGACAAAAAGATGAAATCAAAAATTAAATCGGGAGAAGACGAAGCCCGGAAAATTTTGGAATCAGGTGCAGCTCTTAAAAAATTTAGGGAAATCGTCCACGCCCAAAACGGGAACAAAGATGTTTCAAGCGGAAACTTGAAGCTTTCTAGTCATAAAAAAGAAATTAAATCACTTGTTTCTGGTAAAATAAAGGATATTAACAATTACAACCTCAATACAGTCGCAAAAGTACTAGGGTCGCCGGATGATAAACAAGCTGGAATCTATATGCTTAAAAAATTAGATCATAGTGTAGATAAAAAAGAAGATATGCTGATACTTTATTCGGGAGATAAATACAGGCTAAAAGAAGCTGAAGTTACGCTCCATAATTTACCAATTTTTAAAATAGAAAGATAAAATAATGAAAAAAGGATATATTATTTCTCTAATAATTTTAATGTTAGGTATTTTTTTCTTTCTTTTTTACAAAGAAGGCACTATGCCTTTTAGTAAAGAAGATAATTCTTTGAAAATATTCGTTATAGAAAGGGGCGCTCCGTTACAGACAATTGTTAATAATCTAGAAAAGAATGATCTTATACGAAATAAAATTGTCTTCTTCCTGATTGTGAGACAGCTTGGTCTTGAAAGAAAAATACAAGCTGGAGATTTCCGACTCTCCCCTTCAATGAATGCATATGAGATCGCAAATACTCTCACTCATGGCACTCTTGATCTATGGGTAACTTTGATTGAGGGGACAAGGCGCGAAGAAATGGCCCAAATAATTTCTCGGGAGTTAAACATCCCAGAAGTCGAGTTTATTAAAGAATCGGAAGAAGGTTTTCTTTTCCCAGATACATATCTTTTTCCAAAAGACGCTAGTGCTGGATCAGTCATTTCAATAATGACAAATAATTTTGATAATAAATTTACAGAGAGTATGAAGAATAAAGCCGAAAAGAAAGGACTAACTCTTGAAGAAGCCGTTACCCTTGCCTCAATTGTTGAAAAGGAGGCTAGAAAAGAAAGCGATAAAAAAATTGTGGCAGGAATATTGCTCAAAAGACTAGAAGAAGACTGGCCACTCCAAGTTGATGCAACGATTCAATATGGACTAGGCTATCAATCGGCCGAAAAAAGCTGGTGGAAGACTACGTTATCATTTGATGATTTAAAAATTGATTCACCATATAATTCTTACAAAAATAAAGGTTTACCACCTACTCCGATTTGTAATCCAGGCTTAGCTTCACTTAACGCCGTCGTTGAGGCCGACTCTTCAACCCCTTACTGGTATTATATTTCCGACAAAAAAGGTAATATGCACTACGCAAAGTCTGATGAAGAACACCAAGCGAATATTGATAAATACCTAAAATAAGAAAGTTTTCAGTTTTTAATTTGCATTTTTCAATAAATTTTAATTTAGGAAATTTTCAGTTTGAAAACTTGTTTATTTAAAATTCAATGAAAATTGAAAATTTTAAATTGAAAATTCGATTAGTGGATATCTCCCATCTGCATATCCGTCGGCTCCGGGTTACTTGGACGTTTGATGACATCTCTTGGCTTTGACCCCTCAGCCGGACTTACATAACCAGCCGCCTCCATTTGATCCAATATTCTTGCCGCACGGGCATAACCGATTGAGAGTCGTCTTTGAAGCAACGAAGCTGAAGCTTTGTCTTGTTGCATAATAATTTCTAGTGCTTGATTAAATAAATTATCATTCTCCCCACCATTTACTGTAATCGTCCCTGCTACTCCTGATTTTATAGTCACTGCTTGTTCTGTCACCTCTTCGGTGTAGTGGACTTCTGGAGATTGGGATTTAAGGAATTTTACAAGGTCAACGACTTCTTTTTCAGTAATATATGGTCCTTGAATACGGACTGGCTTTGCTTTGTCAGGCGGTAAAAATAACATGTCTCCTCGACCTAATAATTTTTCTGCTCCAGGCATATCTATAATGACTCTTGAGTCGATCATTGAGGAAACATTGAATGCGACGCGAGTAGGAATATTTGCCTTCATTAATCCGGTAATGACATCAACAGATGGGCGTTGAGTCGCAAGGACAAGATGAATGCCAGTTGCTCGGGCCATCTGGGCGACCCGGGTGATTAATTCTTCAGCTTCTCCAGGTGCAAAGATCATCAAGTCAGCTAACTCATCAATTACGAATATAATGTAAGGTTTTTTTTCTACTCCTGCTATTAAATTATAGCTTTCAAGATTACGGGCTCCAGCGGCTGCAAAAGTTTTATATCTCTGTTCCATCTCACCAACTGTCCATTTGAGAGCCGAAATTATTTTATCAGCATCGGTGATTACAGGAGTTAACAAATGAGGAGTATCATTATAAACAGAAAGCTCAACTCGTTTTGGATCAACTAAAATCATTCTCAAATCCTCAGGCTTCGTCCTAAAAAGCCATGAGCAAATCCAAGAATTCAAAAGCACGGATTTACCTGATCCGGTAGCTCCAGCTATGAGTACATGCGGCATTTTGGCGATGCTTGCCGCGACCGGTTGACCCGAGACGTCAAGCCCAAGAGGGACAAGGAGCGGATCATTATTTGAAGTGAAAACAGATGAGGAAAGTAGGGCCTTTTCAGTTACAATTTCAGGTCTTTTGTTAGGTAGCTCTATCCCGACGAGCTTCTTCCCTGGGATTGGAGCTTCAATTCTCACCTGGCCAGTTGAAGCTGCGAGAGCCAAAGCTAGATTGTCAGAAAGGGTCGTGATTTTTGAAAGCTTGGTTCCCATCGTGATATCAAGTGCATATTGAGTAACAGCCGGGCCAAAGTTGACGTCAGCCACTCGGGCTCTTATTCCGAATGAATCCAGCGTATTTTCAATAATTGAAGCATTTTCTTTTACATCCCCGCGATCGGCCCCTTTTTGGGAAACATCGGCAAGAAGAGATAGAGGAGGGTAAACCCAGGTTGATTTTGCCCCACTTGGCAACGGTCTGATCTGTATTCCGATATCGCTTTTTTCAATTTGAGAAAAAAGAGAAGGTGCGGCTTGGCTTGGCTGATATTTGATTTTATCTTCATTTTTCTTGCCAAAAATAAATTGTTTTTCTTCTTTTTGCACTTTCTGATTTTTACTATTTTGCTCTTCAAAAGCCGATCTGAAAAAGTAGTTTTTTAAGAAATTGAAAGCGCCTTTTATCAAATTAAAAACAAAAATTAAAAAGACATCTATTGAAGTATCTAAAAATAGAACTAAGCCAATTATAAAAATAACCGATAAAATAATGATTGCTCCAATCATAGAAAAATCAAGGCTCAAGTTTCCAAAGATTATCTTTCCCCAATCTCCTGATTGAAATATACCAAGCAATGAGATAAAAACCATAGTAATTCCACCGGTCATGTTTGTCTTAACAATCTTTAATTTTTTTGAATTAAAAAAATGACCGGAAATTAAAATCAGTATGAATGGAATAATTATCGAAAGTCCCCCGAATCGAGAAAGTACGAATTGATTGAGACGGAATAACACTCTGCCCGTCCCTTCATTTGAAAAATTTTTAGCGTAAGAAAGTAAAAAAACTAGAGATATGCCTATTAGTAAAAAACCAAAAATATTGAAGATCGTATGTTGGTTTATTTTAAATTTCAGAAAAGGTATTTTTATTAGACTTCTTCTTCGTGCCATATAATTGATTCTACTTATAGCCGCAATGAAAATCAACTGACTTCTTTTTCTAACACCCGTAGGGTGTAATTATGACATATAGGAGACCACTCATAGTAACTGGGGAAATTTATCATGTTTACAATAAGTCGATTGCAAGTGAAAGTATTTTTAAGGAAACATCGGACTTAAACAAAATTTTAAATATTGTTGATTTTTATAGGTATGACCAAAAAATCAGACTATCAATTTATAATAAGATGAATTTTCTAATTCAGAATGCATATATAAAAAAAGTAAAAGATTCAGCTCCTCTAATTGATATTTACGCTCATTCCTTTATGCCAAACCATTATCATTTTCTACTTAAACAACTCGCTGACTTTGGAGTTAAAAGATTTATTAGTAATATCCAAAACAGTTTTGCCAAATGCTTTAATCTTATAAATAATCGCGAAGGATCGCTTTTTTTAAACAGCTTTAAGTGTAAGCGAATAACCAATGAAGAGGAATTACTTCATGCTTGTCGTTATATTCACCTTAATCATGTTACTTCATATTTAATTGACTTTGAAGATTTAGCTAATTACCCTTACTCCTCTTATTCATGGTACATAAACAAGGATTTAAATAAATTTGTGAATACTGATTTAATTACAAGTTATTTTAAGTCTATTGATTCATTTAAAAAATTCCACCAAAATCAAGTTGACTATCAGCGCAAATTAAAAAAAATTAAAGATTTATTAATTGATTAGCCTCATTTCACCCGTAGGGTGTGATAAGATGATACACATATGCAAGATATTGGCACATGCGAAGTAGTTGAAATTCCCCAAGGGAAATTTTACCTAGGCGAATCAAATGAGATATTTAGTCAAGGATACCTTGAACTTAAACCATTTTCTTCATTGCTTATTCATAATCGTCCAAAAGGATTTGAAAATTTAACACAGGTCAAAAATAGTTGTGTGATGATAGTATTTGATAAACCTGAAGGAAGTACTCATAAGCTGAACGAGAAAGACAAGCTTCGGATTGTTCCCGAAGGAACATGGCACATCCATTCAAATCCATTTGACAAGCCAAGCATTACCTACTGGTATTTTGAGGGAGACATAAGATACATTGTCGATGATATAAGAAAAAATACAAAATAATCTTTGAATTAAATCATCTGAAGATTTATTCTTCCCATGTTGTCGACCTGATAGACTTTGACTTTTACTTTTTGCCCTATTTTGACGACATCTTCTGGATGCTTCACAAATCCTTTACCCATCTTTGACACATGGACAAGCCCCTCTTTGCCCGGGACCATTTCGACAAATGCCCCGAATGCTAAAATTCTTTTGACTTCACCTTCAAACTCTTCTCCAACTTGAATCTCGCGAGTAATATTACCAATGTGAGCGGCTGCTTCATCGACTTTCGCCCGATCAAGTCCCGATATGGTGACCTTTCCGTCATCATCGACATTAATTTCAGTCTGGGTCCGCGCAATCAACGCTCTTATATTCTTACCACCGGGACCGATTATTTCTCCAATTTTATCAGGTGGAGGAGTAAGGACGACAACTTTTGGAGCATATTTTGAAACCTCTTTTCGTGGTTTATCAATCACTGAATTCATCGTAGCAAGAATCTGGAGCCGGGCAACTTTCGCCTGGGCAAAAATATCTGCGATCATTTTTTTAGTTAAACCCTTATTTTTTACATCAAGCTGGATCGCAGTAATTCCATTGTCAGTTCCTGCTATTTTGAAGTCCATCTCTCCAGAGAAATCTTCAAGACCGACAATATCTGTCATGACAACGTATTCATCGTCAGATTTAGTCATTATTCCCATCGCAATTCCGGCGACAGCCTGCTTGAGCGGGACGCCAGCGTCCATTAAGGCAAGTGAGGATCCGCAGACACCTCCCATTGATGACGACCCATTTTCAGATAAAATTTCTGAGACGACTCTTATTGCATATGGAAAATCTTCAGTCTTTGGAAGAACTGGTTCAATTGCTTTTTCGGCTAGTGCTCCATGACCTATCGCACGTCTTGAAGGTCCAAAAAATCTCCCGACCTGACCGTATGAGTATGGTCCATCTGAATAGTGGTGGATATATCTTTTTGCCTCTTTCCCCTCGGGTCCCTCAATCAACTGTTCTAAAGTTGTTGATCCTAAGGTTGCGATTGAAAGTACCTGAGTTTGTCCTCTTTGAAATAGGGCAGATCCATGTGTTCTTGGAAGTACCGACACTTCAGAAAGCAAGTTTCTTACCTCATCAAATTTCCTGCCATCCGGTCTAATTTTTTTATCTAAAATGTTATTTTTTATATTTTCATAATTATTCTTCGTGATTGCCGCCATTATCTGTTTTATATCGAACTTTTTCTCAAGGTCTTCATAAATTGAATTGACAATTTCCTGAAGCATTTTGTCTTCTGATCCGGCTGTCTCAGCTGCTTGTTTTACTGAATCCTCAACTGGTTTTGCGTATTTTGATTTTACGAGCTTTAATATTTCTGAATAATCGGTTTCTTCAGGCGTTTCGTCCTTTTTCTTGCCAATCTCTTTAACTAAAGTTTCAATGAAAGCAATTATCTTTCTGTTTTCTGTTTTAGCCATTTCTATTCCCTCTTGAATTACGAAATCTGGTACAATGTTTGCCTCAGTTTCAATCATTAATACTTTTTCTTTGGTCGAAGAAACAACCAGGTCAAGATCAGAGAATTCCTTTTCAGTTTCAGTCGGGTTTAGTATGAATGCAGATTCCTTTTTTTCAGAAGATGTGACATAACCAATACGAGCTGTTGAAATCGGCCCTGACCATGGGACTGAGGAAACAGACAAAGCTGCTGATACCGCAATTGCTGACAAAATCTCTGGAGCATTGACTCCATCTATTGAAAGGAGGGTTATGACTACTTGAACTTGTTTTTTATAGCTTTTCGGGAAAAGGGGTCGAATTGATCGGTCGATTAATCGTCCTGTCAATACTGCCTCATCCGATGGCCGGCCTTCGCGTTTAATCCATCGTGAGCCCTTAATTAGTCCTCCGGCATATAATTTTTCCGCGTATTCAACCGAGAGTGGAAAATAATCAAGGTTAGGATTAACTGGACCGATTGCTACCGTTACTAAGACGGCCGTATCACCTAAGGTTGCATATACTGAAGTGTCAACCGCAGTTGCAAGTCTTCCAAACTGCAAAGTTAACTTCTGACCATCAATCTCCGTAGACTTTTCTGTAATTTTCATAGATATTTAATAATGTAAGGGTTGAAACTCGAAGCTCGAAATACGAAACTCGAAAAAAGTTCTAATATTAAATTTTCAAATTTAAAAATTGTCCCGCCTTTGCGGGATCCCGCTTTGGCGGTGATTTCGGATTTCGATATTCGGTATTCGAATTTATCTTTTTAACCCTAATTCTTTAATTAATGATTTATATCTTTTTTCGTCCAATTTTTGAAGGTAATTCAATATTCTTCTTCTTTTTGCAATTACCTTTAAAAGTCCTCGACGTGAATGATTGTCTTTTTTATTGATGTCTAAATGTCCACTTAATTTAATTATTTTGTGAGAAAGGAGGGCAATCTGGACTTCAGGTGACCCAGTATCTCCCTTCCTTTGAGCAAATTTCTCAATTATTTTATCTTTATCTTCTAAAAGAGTGGTATTAACTGGAGCGGATTTTGCTGGTTTTTTAACCGAGGGAGTTTTGGTAACCGACTTGACACTTGTCTTCTTTACGGTCTTTTTTTTGGCCTCTGTTTTCTTCATGGTAAAACATTATAATTGATAACAATGAGAGATGCAACCCCTATTATCCTGCTTTTTATAGCTATTTTACTGCTGATTATACTAGTTCCGCCAAGTAGTCCCTCAATCATTTTGATTGTAATTTTTTTATTCAGCCTTTTTTTAAGTTTGCTTATAAAATCTTTCACTAATCATAAAATTGCGGTGGTAACTTTTTTGTTTTTCTTCATTTTTATAAGTTTAATAGCTCTATCGCTTCTTGATATCGTAAACGGTTTATTAGCCCTCGGATTTATAATTGGTGTCTATTCATTATTAAATAAATAGTCACGTACACTCCTGGAAATGTTATAATTTAGTTTATGGCCAAAAAAACTTTCTATATTACTACCACTGCTCCATATGTCAATGCTGATCCGCATATCGGTTTTGCCCTTGAGATAGTCCAGGCTGATGTGCTGGCCCGGTTTAATCGTTTGATTGGCGCCAAAGTTGCCTTTGGTTTTGGGACAGATGAACATGGATTAAAAATATACAGGAAGGCGCTTGAAGCAAAGAAAGACCCCCTTCAATACTGCAAAGAGTTTTCTTCACGATTTGACGATTTAAAAAAAACTCTCAATTTGAGCACGACTCATTTCATAAGGACGACCGATGAAGCTCATATGAAGGCGGCGCAAGAATTATGGCGTCGATGCTTTAAAAACGGTGATATTTACAAAAAAAATTATAAAACAAAATATTGCGTCGGGTGCGAGCTTGAAAAGACTGACTCAGAATTAAATGCGGGTAAATGTCCTATTCATCCAAACCTCGTGATTGAAATAATCGAAGAAGAAAATTATTTCTTCAAATTTTCTAAATATCAAAAAAGGCTTCTGCAGCTTTATGAAGATCACCCTGACTTTGTTGTCCCTGACTATCGGCTAGATGAGATCGAGGCTTTTGTAAAGTCCGGTCTTGAGGATTTTAGCGTTTCCAGACTTAAAAATAAGATGCCTTGGGGGGTACCGGTTCCTGACGACCCTGATCACGTAATGTACGTTTGGTTTGACGCCTTGGTTTTTTATATTTCAACTTTGGGCTGGCCAGATGAAAAAGGCGATTACTCGATTTTTTGGCCAGGGATGCAGGTTGCCGGTAAGGATAATTTAAGACAGCAATCAGCAATTTGGCAGGCAATGCTTATGTCAGCCGGACTTCCAAATTCAACCCAAATATTTATACACGGTTTTATTACATCAAACGGTCAAAAAATGAGTAAGAGCTTAGGAAACGTCGTTGATCCTTTTAAATTGGTCAAAAAATACGGGACTGATGCCGTAAGATACTACTTGCTGAAAGAGATCCCGCCTGCCGATGATGGGGATTTTTCGTATCGAAGAATGGACGAGGTTTATAACTCCGATCTTGCCAATGAACTTGGAAATTTAGTCTCAAGGCTTACCACCCTCGCCGAAAAAGACGAAATAAAAACAATTGGCAATTGGCAATTGACAATTGACAATAGGACAAAAGAACTATTTAATTCTTTCCAATTCAATCTTATTCTTGAATTAATTTGGAAAGAAATAAAAGCTTTAAATAAAGCCATTGACGACTTTGCACCCTGGAAAAAATCACCTGAAGAAAGGAAGGATTTTCTGCTTCAATGTTTTAAAACATTGAAATCAATCTCTTATAATCTTCAGCCTTTTTTGCCAGAAACATCCGAAAAAATTCTAAAAGTTATAAAAGGGAAAGTCAAAAAAATCGCTCCTTTATTTCCTCGACTTACCCCCTCGCCATCACAAATCTATACAATATGACAAATTTTCAACAAATCAAAAGCGTTATAAATAAGAGAAAAAGAATAATCTTTATCTTTGGATTACTGTCAGGATTTTTTTTAGTATTTTTTTATATTTTTTACCAGTTACCGAATCCGTATAAACTAAAAGATTTCCAAACGACTCCCTTATCGACTCAAATACTGGATCGAAATGGCAAGCTTCTATATGACATATATAAAGAGCAGAATCGCACCTCTATTCAACTAAAAAATATTCCAAAATTTGTATCTGAAGCTACAATCGCGATTGAGGATAAAGATTTTTATAAACATGGAGGGATTTCATTTTTTAGTGGAATGCTCCGCGCTTTCAAAGATAGTCTTCTTACCGGTCGTGTTCAGGGCGGCTCGACCTTGACCCAGCAACTTATAAAGACTTCACTTTTAACTTCAGAAAGAACCATAAGACGAAAAATAAGAGAGATTATTTTGGCGATGATGACGGAAAAAATATATGGAAAAGATGAGATTCTTGAAATGTACTTAAATCAGGTCCCATATGGCGGCGCAGCATATGGGATCGAGCAGGCAAGTCTGCTTTATTTTAATAAACCAGCAAAAGAACTAAATCTTCCTGAGGCCGCTTTTCTTGCCGGTCTACCACAGGCTCCTTCGCTTTATTCACCATATCTTAATCCTAAGCTTTCGTTTTCCCGTAAAAATACCGTTCTCAAAAAAATGTTTGATCAAAAATACATCGATAAAAAAACTTATGATAAAGCAATATCTCAAAAACTTGACATTAGGCCGCCAAAAAACATAATAAAAGCGCCCCATTTTGTTTTTTATATTAAAAAACTGCTTGAAGAAAAGTATGGGGTTGAAACTGTTGAAGTGGGTGGACTTAAAGTGACGACGACTCTCGATCTTGACATTCAGGAAGCGGCCGAAAAAACCTTGAAGGAAGAATTAGAAAAAGTAGAGGACTTAAATATTTCAAATGGTGCTGTATTAGTCACTCGACCGCCTACCGGCGAAATATTGGCCATGATCGGATCGGTCGATTATTTCGCAACAGGTTCTGGAGCTTTCAATGTCGTAACAGCAGAAAGACAGCCAGGTTCATCGATTAAACCCATAAATTATGCGATTGGAATTGACCGGAAACTAGTGACGGCGGCGACTGTATTTATTGACTCCCCAACTTGCTTTTCTGCCAGTGGACAGCCCAAAGGCTATTGCCCGGTAAATTACGACGGTAAATTCCATGGTCCTCAAGCTTTAAGATTTTCACTTGGTAATTCTTTCAATATTCCTGCGGTTAAAATGCTGGCGTTTAACGGAGTTAAGGAGTTTGTTGCCTCCTCATCAGCATTTGGAATTACATCATTTAAAGATCCAAAAAATTACGGCCTTGCCCTTACTCTAGGAGGTGGTGAAGTTAAGATGACGGAAATGGCACAGGCATTTTCAAGCTTCGCTAATCGAGGTAAGGTAAAAAAACTGACTGAAATTTTGAAAGTTGAAGATAAGCTTGGAAAAATTCTTTATAAATTTTCTGATCCAAATTATGTAAAAGATATAAAAAAGCCAATGACCGCTCCAAGCTCGCTTTCAATATCTGGTAAGAATGCCATTTCTCCTGAAACTGCATTTATAATTTCGCATATCCTACTTGATGACAATGCTAGGTCACAATCATTTGGGACGGGATCGTATTTATCAGTATCAGGGCACGCGGTATCTGTCAAGACCGGAACAACTGATGATAAGCGAGACAACTGGACAATTGGATATACGCCAAACTTTTTGACCGCAGTCTGGGTCGGGAATAATGATAATTCGCCAATGAATCCGTGGCTTACTTCGGGAGTCTCCGGAGCTGCGCCAATTTGGAATAAAGTGATAGCTGCTCGCCAAGATTTGAATATTTTATAAAAGGAACTGAACCAAAAGAACCCCATATTTCTAAACAAACAATCGCCATAACTAAGGATGACAAATTAGCTCCCGCAAATTGGCCTGAGGTTGAAATGAAAGAAAAAACAATAATTAAAGATATGTTCGTGAACTACTGCGTCGATTGTAGTCACGAAAATGAGCCATATCAGAATATTAAACTGTAAATACAAAGCCTAAAATCCGAAATCCAAAACAAATTCGAATTTTAGAAATTATTAAATGAATAATTCAATTCTCTTTAAATCTATTAAAACCATCGCTATCGTTGGCTTATCTGATAAACCCGACCGTCCATCATACAAAGTTGGTAAATATTTAATTGACCATGGATATAAAATCTTTCCGGTAAATCCTAATATTGACAATTTTTTAGGAATAAAAAGCTATAAAACTCTTTCTGAAATACAAGATAAAATTGACGTCGTAGATATATTTAGAAAGTCAGAATTTGTCTCCCTGATAGTTGATGAAGCAATTAAAATCGGCGCTAAATCAATCTGGATGCAAGAAGGCGTTGAAGATATTAAAGGTGCCCAAAAAGCCCGCGCTGCCGGCCTAACCGTCGTCATGAATATGTGCATGATGAAAGAGCACAAAAAATCCTCTTGACAAACTTATAACATACTAGTATACTAGTACCAAATTATGGATAAAGTAGGGGAGTTAGTTGAGGCATTTTTGAAAAATAAGACAAGGGCCGAAATGCTTGATTTTTTAAGAGGCATTTTGACGCCGAGTGAGTTTGATGAAATAGTTACCCGTTTACAAATTGTCAAACTTTTGAAAAAAGGCCTCCCCCACCAAGAGATCGCCCGACGGCTTAAAGTCGGGGTGGCAACAGTGACTCGAGGGTCAAGAGAATTAAAAATGGGCCGTTTTAAGAATATCTAGATTATTACAACGGGCCGTATCTGACCTGCGGGGTCAGAAATTGGCCGGTAGAGTCGCCTAAAGCAATATGAAATATATAAATTCAGTAAATAATTGGCAAAGTTGGGATTCCTGCTGTTGGCGGGTATATTTTTAGTGTAATAATTAAATTACAAACCCCGCCTCAGCGGGGATTTTTTTTAGAGTCTGTTCCCGACTCAGTCGGGACTACAGACTCTAATCTCGCCGAAGTTTTAACGAAGGTGGATAATTACAAATTAAACTTAAAAATATGAAAAACACACAATTTACGCTTTCAGAATCAGAGATCCCAGAATATTATCTTAATATTTCCTATTACTTAAAAAAGTATCTAGGAAAGTTACCTGATCCTCCGCTTAATCCGGTAACTAAGAAGCCAGCGGGTCCAGCAGATCTGGCGGCAATATTTCCATTGGAAATAATTAAACAGGAAGTATCCCTCGAAGAAAGAATAGTTATTCCAGAGGAAGTCCGAGAGTTATATAAACTTTACAGGCCCACACCTTTGATTAGGGCCTATCGTCTGGAAAAATTTTTGGACACGCCGGCCCATATTTATTACAAATATGAAGGCGTTTCCCCAACTGGAGCCCATAAGTTAAATACAACGATTGCCCAAGCTTACTACAACAAAAAGGAAGGGGTAAAGACTCTTATTGCTGAGACCGGCGCTGGACAATTTGGCTCAGCTCTTAGTTTGGCTTGTAATTTTTTTGGTTTAAAATGCCAGATTTTTATGGTTAGAGTTTCCTACGATCAAAAACCGTACCGGAAAACCGTGATGCAAATGTACGGAGCCGATGTCTTTGCCAGTCCTTCAGAAAAAACTGATTTTGGTAAAAAAATATTGGCTGGAAATCCAAACCATCCTGGAAGCTTAGGAATTGCCATAAGTGAAGCTCTTGAATTAGTGATTAAAACAAAAGGGTCAAAATATTCTCTTGGCAGCGTTTTAAATCACGTGCTGCTTCACCAGACCGTTGTAGGTCTTGAGGCAAAAAAGCAGATGGAAAAAGCCGGTGAATACCCTGATGTCATTATTGGTTGCGTCGGCGGCGGAAGTAATTTTGCCGGCATCGCTTTTCCGTTCCTTGCAGATAAATTAAAGGACAAAAATAAAACCAGATTTGTTGGCGTTGAACCTATGTCTTGTGCGTCACTGACAAAAGGTAAATATGAGTATGATTTCGGCGATACGGCCCAGATGACACCACTACTCAAAATGTACACCTTGGGAAGCGGCTTTGTCCCCTCCCCGATTCACGCCGGAGGCTTGCGCTATCATGGTATGGCGCCTCAGATTTCTTTTCTATATAACAAAAAATTGATGGAAGCAATCGCCTATGAACAAAATTCGGTTTTCCAAGCCGGAGTTGATTTTGCCAGGGCTGAAGGGATTATCCCCGCCCCTGAGTCATCTCATGCAATAAAAGCAGCCATGGATGAGGCAATCATTGCCAAAAAAGAGGGAAAGAAAAAAGTAATTCTTTTTAATCTTTCCGGTCACGGCTTATTAGACCTAAACGGTTATGACAAGTTTTTGCACAATCAATTATAAATTGAATGAATAATATCTATGAAAAAAATTAATAACAAAAAAGTCGGAATAATTGGTGGAGTCGGACCACAGTCAACCAATTTTATTTACAAAAAAATTATTGAATTTTCTCAAGCGAAATATGGTGCAAAAAACAATGATGATTTTCCATATCTAATATTTGAGTCTTTGCCAATCCCGGATTTTATTGGTAACAAAAAAAATATTGAAAAAGCCAAGGTAATGCTTATAAAGTCTGCTAAAACACTTGAAGTCGCTGGAGCTACAAAGTTGGCAATTGCCAGCAATACCGTTCATATATTGCTCGAAGAATTAGAAAATCATACAAAGGTTGACTTTATTTCTGTCATTAAAGAAGTAAGTAAGAATGTCTCAAAGAAAAAAATAAAAACCGTGGGATTACTTGGCAGTCCTGTCCTTGTCAAATCCGGGTTATATGAAAAAGAGTTAAAAAATTACGGAGTAAAGGTAATACTACCTAATAGTAAGCAGTTAGAAATTTCTGAATCAATCATCAGAGAAGTTCTTGCCGGAGTAAATAATCTATTTCTAAAAAAGGAATATATCGCCCTACTTCATAGTATGTATGATTATGGCGCTGAAAATATTATTCTCGGATGCACTGAATTGCCACAAGCTATTAATTACGAAGCTTTAGGTGAAAAAGCTATTGATTCCGACGAAGTTTTGGCTGAAGCAATCGTTGATTACTATTATGCAAAATAGTGTCATTCCCGCGAAGGCGGGAATCCAAAGACTGGATCCCCTTCTTCAAGGGGATGACAAGAAAATATGAATTATAAATTGTTATAATAAAAACTATGATGGACAAAATTTCTCTTGACTATTCTAAAAAAATGGCAGAGTTGGGAATAAATAATAAAATTCTCGAACACTCACGTTTAGTTGAGGCGGCCGATGTTGTGGCGGAATTGGGATATACGCTTTACGATAGTGTGGCTACTCTAATCATGAAGGCCGATAATGATTTTATTGCCGTACTTAGGAGAGACGTTACCAAGATATCTTTCAAAAAAATAAAAAAACTTTTGAAAATAAATATTCTTCGAATCGCCACCCCTGAAGAATTTAAAAAAATTACAGGACTTGAAATTGGTACAGCAAGATTTTATATTCCGGGAATTAGAACCTACATTGATCAAAAGGTTTTTGATATAAAATCGATTTTAGGAGGAACGGGTTTCTGTAAAAAGAGTTTTTTCAGGAATAAGGGCGACAGGACGATTGCACTTAGGTAATTATTTAGGAGCAGTCAAAGGTTTTCTTGAGCTGGAAAAGACCGGTAAATATGAAACTGTTTATTGCGTAGTAGATGTCCATTCAATCACAACTCCTTATGATAAAAATGCACTAGCCAAAAATAAGAGGGAGATTATTATCGATTATCTAGCAGCTGGTCTTGATCCCAAAAAAAGCATTATTATTTATCAGTCTGATATTCCCGAGCATATCGAGTTGGCTTTTTATTTTTCGACAGTGGAGACGATCGCCCGAATGATGCACCTTCCTACCTATAAGGAAAAGGTAAAGCAACATCCAAATGCAAACACGATGGCACTTTTAAATTATCCGATTTTGATGGCGGCTGATATTTTGATTTATAAGGCAGGTCTCGTACCAGTTGGAATTGACCAAGAACCACACTTGGAAGTAGCCCGAGAAATAGCCAGGAAGATGAATCAACAATATGGGACCAATTTCCCTGAACCGGTCAGATTTGCGACTAAAGGCGAATATATCCCCTCTTTAACCGGCGAGGGAAAAATGAGCAAAACAGTTGCAAATAGTTTTATTAATCTAACCGATTCACTTGAAGAAATAAGAAAAAAAATTCGATCCGTTCCTACGGCAACAACCGCCGGTGGTGAAATGTCGCCGGGATTAAAATCACTTTTCACTTTCGCTAACCTATTCCTTCCGGCCGTCACGGATAGGTATAAGAAAGAATATAATGACGGGACGTTGCAGTTTGTGAAAATTAAAGACGCCATCGCCGAAGCAATTCTCGCCGAACTCAAACCTTTCCAAGAAAGAAGAGCTAAAATCGCGACTGACAAAAAGTATGTCGATGGAGTGATAAGAGACGGAGCCGACCGCGCCCGCAAAATCGCAAGAGAAACCGTAAGAGAAGTTAAAGAAAAGATGGGATTGATATAATATAGCTGATGAAAAAAAATCATCTCTACGAGAAATTATTTGCCAGAGATTTTTGCCTACCTTCAGTTGAAGCATGGGTGAGAGGAGAAAGTACTAATCCAAAGGGTTGGACAAGTTTAAAGCAACCTTTTCTTCCTTATATTATCACTGAAAGATTTGAGGATACAATTAGATTTAATTATGACCTACAAGGAGTTGACTGGGTATGTAATTTACTTGCTAAATTGGCTTCTGAAGATAAATCGTTTCTGAAGAAAATCGAAATTACCGTTTTGTGAGTCAAAAATTAAAAACTTTAATTTAGAGAGTTTGGAAAAAGTGAGAGTCCTAACTGATACTTTGTGCAACGGATCTGATACCGTAATAAGAAAATCACTTATTAAAATTTATCCAAAACTAGAAGAGTTGTCTTCTTTACTAACTACTCAAGAAATATTTTCAGGAAAGCTTCCTCTTAAAGAAGAGTTGCTAAAAAGAGATAGGGGTTATTTTTTTGCAAACAATAAATTATTAATCGGTAAATCAAGATCAGAAATTGAAAAAATATTTAAAATAAAATTTAAAATTAAAAAATTTGATTCTGCGATATTACAGGGTGACATTGCTCAAAAAGGAGTTGCTCGCGGAACAGTTAGAAGAGTCATGGGTCATAGACAGATCGCTGAATTTAAGAAAGGAGAAATTTTAGTTTCTTCAATGACAATTCCAGACTTCCTTCCTGCCATGAAAAAGGCAGCGGCTATCGTCACAAATGAAGGTGGGGTTTTGTGCCATGCAGCAATTCTTGCGAGAGAATTACAAATACCTTGCATAACGGGGACCAGATTTGCAACTCATGTATTAAGAGATGGAGACTACATCGAAGTTGATGCCAATAATGGAACTATAAAATTCTTAAATAAAAAAGCCTAGCGGCTAAATTGTAATTCCTTATCAGTGTAACATTACACTGATAAATATGTTTCGTCGCTCAGGAGGATTTTTTCAATTTTTTCTACTGATTTTTTAATATTCTTTTCGTCAAGCCGATATGTGTTCCATCCTGCTGACTCTGCTCCCTTAGCAAAATCCCGTCGGTCGTCGATCAAAAATATTCCTGAAGGTTTCATGCCGGCTTTTTTAGTCGCAATTTCATAAATCTCCTTTTCAGGTTTTTTGAATCCGACGTCGCAAGATAGTACAACGGCCGAATATTTGACATCTGGGACTATACCTATTTCAATTAATCTCGGCATCATCCCTTTATAAATATTGGAAATAATTCCAATTTTATACTTATTAACTAGTTTGTGAACAAGACTATGGACTTCTTTTCTTGGCTTACAATCTCCCATCCAGCTTTCTAAAAAATCAAAATCTTCGGCACTTTTTAAATTAAATTTATTAATCGCTTCTTTCCAAAAATCTTCAGGTGTAATAATGCCTCTCGTCATCGACGTTGAATCATCACCACTATGCCAAAACTCCACAAATTCTTTATGAGGAATATTGAATTTTCTGGTAACTGTTTTAAAGTAGTTTGACCAATCATTCATTACTCCACCGATGTCAAAATAAATAAACTTGATTTTGTTCATTATATGATTGCAAATGCACGGACTGGTGAGCCGTCGCTTTCTTTTATTTTCATAATGTTTTTATCATAGCGTCTTTCAAATATTTACTTTTAAAGTTGGTTTTCCCCCCAATTCTAGTCACTCCATCGGAAACAAAACGGGCCGACAAGGGTTTTTTAAACTTATTAGATAAATTTTGAACCAGCTTCAATATTTCCAAAACTCTTTCAGGTTTTTCATCAATCCCTATTGGATAAGTATCTATCCCTAAGCCGCTATGAAGTGATAAATAAATATTTCTTTCTATAGAAAAATTACCTTTTTCATATTCATCAGTTAATTCAAAATCCTCAAGACAGGGAAACATCAATCCGCATAGACCAACTGGTTTTGGATTTACTTTCTTTATGAGTTTTGTTATTTGTGTATAAATATTTGTTGTCGCAGACTTTTCAAAAGAACCGGATAATTTTTTAATAAAATTAATAAGGCTCGACTTACCAACGTCCAAGGGAGCGATCGAAGAATCAATTCCAAGAAAATTCGTATAACTTTTTAATCGATTAATCAATTGGATAAACATATTTTTCATTTCTCCAAACCACTCTTCAAGATTTTTACAATCTTCTGTTAAATCAGTAGGTTGAAATCCTATTGCGAATCCGTCTCTTTCATAATTTGCGGAAGGAAAAAAAGGACTCGATATGGGATTATTGAAAACGTAAGTAAAATTGAATGTCTTAGTAGGAGAGTTTTTAATAATGTTAAATAAAATACCTACATCATCTAAGTCAAGAGATTTATTTGTTAAATCAATATTGAATGCAACGTTGTTAGTATTTAAAAGCTTGCTTATTTCATTTTTTGTAACTGAACCTACTGACAAAAAATATCCTTTATCTGCGTAAATATTATCTGATTCTATTACTTTACTAATATTGGGAGAATTAAGACGTTTTGTTTGAACCTCAAATCCTTTTAACTTAAATAATTTTTCTAAATTATCTAACTTTTGAAACACGTCTTCATTTGGTTCTTTCTGAAAATAACATATCGTTCTAATTATT